>Ga0126378_10000396_pt1 | contig 32952 bp, 29 predicted proteins | sample PanSoiMetPlot_23_FD_92587 | JGI IMG/M metagenome (GOLD analysis project Ga0126378, IMG submission 92587) | Tropical forest soil microbial communities from Panama - MetaG Plot_23 | ecosystem: Environmental > Terrestrial > Soil > Tropical forest > Bulk soil | place: Panama | collected 2016-02-17
CGCACCTGACAGCCGAGCAGAAGAACCTGGCCAAGCTGATGATCACGCAGTCAGACAACAACGCGGCACAAACCCTCTGGACCGAAGAAGGCATTCCCGCGGTTCAGAACTTCCTGAACAAGGCGGGCATGACCCAGACAGTCCTCAACAACGCCTGGGGGCTCACGCGAATCACGGCGCATGACGAACTGCGGCAACTGCAAGTGCTAACGGACAGCACGGTGATCAACAGCGCGTCGCGGGCCTACGTACTGACGCTGATGTCGCAGGTTATTTCGTCCGAACGCTGGGGCGTTTCGGCAGGGATGGCCTCCGCCGAAACGCTCCACATCAAGAACGGCTGGCTGCCGTACCCAGGCTCGAACGACTGGAACATCAACAGCATCGGCGCATTCACCGGACCGCTCAATTACGAGATGGCGATCCTCACAGCGCCGCCGTCCCTCAGCCAAGGTCAGGCTGAGAGCTACGGCATCGCAACCATCCAAGCTGTGGCCGCAGTCTTCAACCGGGACCTGGCTCTCTGGTCGCATGTTTCAGCCGTGAGTACGCCCATCGCGAATCCGAGCGCGAGCGTGCTCCACGCGCCTGGAGGCTGATTCGCGTCGCCCGGCCGAGCCGGCTGATAATGCGTCGTGACCGACCGCACGACGCGGGGCGCCGACTCTTGGCACGCTGAGCGCGCTGGCCCAGCGGCCAGGGCTGAGTTTCCTGATTGGCGGTTCGCGCCCAACATCGGCGAGCACCCGGACCGCTACGAGCTCGAGAACGCGGCCCTCGACCGAGCCGGCCACGTGCTGGTGGCGATGCGAGAGATCGCTCCGTGGGCGGGACGGACAATCGTTGACCTCGGCTGTGGCACGGGCTACTGGCTGGGCCGGTATGCGGCCGAGGCAGCCAAGGTTGTGGGGGTTGAGCCGGACCCGGCGCTGCGCGCTACGGCCCGTGCTTCCGCGGCCGCGCTGCCAGGTGCCGAGGTACTTGCGGGCTCGGCGGAGCACATCCCGCTCCGTGATGACTGTGCTGACGTCGTGCACGCCCGGTTCGCTTACTTCTTCCCGCCGGGCACCGACGCCGGCCTAACCGAGGTGCTGCGGGTCTTGCGACCGGGCGGGTTCCTGGTCGCGGTTGACAACGACTACCGGTGGGGAGATTTCGCCACGCTGCTCGCGGCTTCCGCGACGAAGCCGCCACTCGATACGGCCGCCGCGGTTGATGCCTGGTGGCGGGATCGCGGCGCGACCAGATGCGAGGTACGGTCACGGCTCGACTTCGCGACGCGCGCCGACTTGTCTGCGGTGCTGCACATCGAGTTCCCGGCGAAGGTGGCGCGGGGCTGGCTCCGCCGTCATCCGACCGCCACGGGCCTGAGCTACGGCTACGTGCTATTCGTGGTGCAAGCCTGACCCACGAGGGGCTCCGAACCCCGTGCACCCCCGCTACGCGACCGCGGACCCCATGTGAGCACCAGCACGCCGAGGCACACCAGCAGGGCGCCGGCGACTTGGAGCAGCGTCGGTAGTTCGTGGAGCACGATGGCCGCGAGCGCGAGCGCGGCCGCAGGTTGCAGTAGCAGCAATAGCGAGGACACCGCGGCAGGAAGCCGGGGCAACGACGACGTGATGAGCAGCCAGCCGACCGTCTGGCTGAGGAGCGCGAGCAAGAGCAGCCAGCCGAACGAGCGCCACGACACAGCCAGCTGCAGCTCGCCAACCGGCGCGCCCAGGATGACGGCGCCGACAGCAGCTCCGACTGTGGCGTCCGCAAGCTGGCCGGCGACGTGCGGCGTCTGGCCGCCCGTGCTCCGCAGGGCCAGCAGGTAGCACGCGTATGCGGCCGACGTTGCGATGCCGTAGCCAATCCCGGCCAGCGGACGTGTCCCAGGTTGATGACCGCCGAGCATGCCCGAGACGAGCACGACGCCCGCCAGCACAACCGGAAGCACGATGAGGTAGCGACGATTCGGCTGTTCGCGCAGCACCAGCCACGCGAAGGCGGCGACGAACACGACCTGGAGATTCCCGAGTACCGTTGCCACGCCGGCGCCGACATCAGCGATCGCGTGGTTCCACAGCACGAGGTCAACGGCCAGCAATAGGCCAGCCAGGAATGCCGTGCGACGGCTTGCCAGCGGTCGCGGCCCGAGCTTGCGCTGCTCGAGGACGGCCAGCGGCACGAGAATCGGCAACGCGAGTGCGCACCGATAAAAGGCAGTGGCCACGGCGCCGACGTGCGCGAGCGTGACAAGGATCGCGGACGATGAGATGCAGGCCGCACCCAGGATTGCCGTCACCACCGGCTGTCGGCCAGCGTGATCGATCATTTCGCTGTCAGTCCACACCGGGCTGGTGGTAATGACCGTCTGGCCATATGGTACTGACATGAGCATCAGCCTAATTGGCCGGCGTGACAGCAGTCAAAGTCACTTTGATGCTGACCAAATTGAGGCCATCGCTGGCTGCGTTGAGCTGATCAACACGGGCCGCGGAGTCGGAGACGAGTGGCGGGACGTCGCCGACCTTCAGGCGATGGCCGACAAGTATGCCTTCGCCGGGAGCCGAGGGGTGGCCGCTGACTTGCCCCGAGCGCGCAGGTACCGCGCCCGGTTGGATGCCATCGTCACTAGCTGCGAGACAGGGGATGACCAGAGCGCGATCGAGCAGATCAACGCGCTACTGTCGCAGACCGGCGCCAGTCCGCAGATCGTCGCGCACGATGGCCGCGGTCCGCACCTTCATGTCTCCCGGCCTACGGCACCGTTGGCTGACCGAATGGCCGCGCATTTCGCGATGGGCCTAGCGTGGCTCGTGATCGCCGGGGAGGCTCGCCGACTCCATACCTGCGAATCTCCAACGTGCCGGAACGTATTCGTGGACCTTTCCAGGAACAGGTCGCGCCGCTACTGCGACAGCCGGACCTGCGGCAACCGCCTGCACGTCGCCGCCTACCGAGCCCGCAAACACGAAGCGTCTCCGGCCACCTGACCGGTTGCATGGACGTAGGTCAGCCCAGCTCAAATGCACTGCTAGGTTACCGGGCATGCACAAGCACCGCCTCAGGTGGAGCGTCTTGGCCGCGGCTGCCCTGTTGTCTGCCTCGCTGGCCGCCTGCACCTTGGCGGCGTCTGGCACCCCACCGCCGGGCGCCGGGCGCACCGGGATCCACAAGATCCGGCATGTGATCATCGTGACGCAGGAGAACCGATCGTTCGATTCCTACTTCGGCACCTATCCCGGCGCCGACGGCATCCCCATGCGGAACGGCCGACCAACGGTGTGCGTGCCGAAACCCGCCGGCGGGTGCCTCCGGCCTTACCACGACACCGCTGATGTCAACGGCGGCGGCCCTCATGGCGTGGCCAACGCCGTCGCCGACGTCGACGGCGGGAAGATGGACGGATTCATCTCGGAGCGCTATGCCGCGGCCATTAGTTGCCCGTACCCCGACGCTCCGGAGTGCAGCCTGGGGAAGGCAGCCGACGTGATGGGCTACCACACCGGCGCGGAGATCCCCAACTACTGGGCCTACGCCAAGAACTTCGTGCTCGCCGACCACATGTTCGAGCCAGTGAAATCCTGGTCGCTGCCCGACCACCTGTACCTGGTGTCCGATTGGTCGGCCAGGTGCGCCAGCGCCAGCCCAAGGAGCTGCGTCAACAACATCGCCGGACCCTTCTCCCTGAAGCCGGTCAACCACGCGGTGACTCAGTCGCTGAACCAGGGGCTAAGTGCCGGCGCAGTGCCGATCGACATGGCCTGGACGGACATCACGTGGCTGCTGCACGCCCACCACGTCGGCTGGGCCTACTACGTGCAGACGGGTATCCAGCCCGACTGCGCCAACGACTCAGCCGAGACCTGTGCCCAGATCAAGCAAAACTCAGCCACGCCCGGGATCTGGAACCCGCTGCCGCTGTTCGCGGACGTGCACCAAGACCACCAGCTCCACAACATCAGGAGTCTGCCGGCTTACTTCGCCGCGGCCAAAGCCGGCACGCTGCCCGCGGTCAGCTGGATCACCCCCGCCAACCCCAACAGCGAGCATCCGCCAGCCAGCGTCCACCAGGGTCAGGCTTACGTCACCGCAGTGATCAACGCCGCTATGAAAAGCCCGGACTGGAACTCCACCGCCATCTTCTTGTCCTGGGACGACTGGGGCGGCTTCTACGATCACGTCAACCCACCGCACATCGACCAGAACGGGTACGGGCTGCGGGTCCCGGCGATCGTGATCTCCCCCTACGCCAAGAAGGGCTACATCGACCACCAGACCCTCAGCAGCGACGCCTACCTTAAGTTCATCGAAGACGACTTCCTCGGCGGCGCCCGGCTCAACCCCCATACCGACGGCCGCCCCGACCCACGCCCCGACGTCCGCGAGAACGCCCCGCAGCTCGGCAACCTGACCAGCGCGTTCAACTTCAGCCAGCCGCCGCGCAGGCCGTTCCTGCTGCCGACCAACCCGACGGACGACTCACCGACGGTCCCGGCCTACTTCGCGGGGAACCTGCCCTGCCTAGGCTGCACCACCGTCCCGCCCGCCAATCTGGTCGCGCGCACGCACCAGCGTCGAGCCCATCCGTGGCCGGCTGGGTAGACGACTCGGCTCAGTCGCTCGCCTTGACGACGCCGATTGGGCAAGACACGCCCGTGCCGTGGTCGGGGCAGTAGCCGTACGGGTTCTTGGCGTCGCTGAGGTACTGCTGGTGGTAGTCCTCGGCGAAGTAGAACTCGCCGACGGGCACGATCTCCGTGGTGATCTCGCCGTAGCCAGCCTCGGACAGGCGCTTCTGGTAGCTGGCCCGCGACTTCTCCGCCTCAGCCTGCTGAGTCGGTGAGTTGTAGAAGATCGCCGACCGGTACTGCGATCCGATGTCGTTGCCCTGCCGCATGCCCTGCGTCGGGTCGTGCGACTCCCAGAAGACCTTCAGCAGCTCGGGATAGGTCACCCTGGCCGGGTCAAAGACGACGCGCACAGACTCGGCATGACCGGTGCGGCCGCTACAGACTTCCTCGTACGTCGGATTACGCGTGAACCCGCCCTCGTAGCCGACCGCTGTTGACACGACGCCCGGCGTCAGCGAGAAGTTCTTCTCCGCGCCCCAGAAGCAACCGAGCGCGAACTCGGCCACCTCAGTCCCGGTCGGGTACGGAGGTGCGAGCGGCGTGGTAAGCACCTCGTGTCGAGCCGGCACGCTCATCGGCGTGTTCCGGCCCGGCAGCGCGTCCTCCGCCGTCACCATCTGCGTCTTGCGGAATCCGAAAATGCTCACAGACCCTCCTTGGTTCGCCCTCCACAACGAGCCAGCCAACCCTGGGATTCCCGCCAGTTCGGAGGCCTCGCGGACCACATCCAAGCCGGACCCGTCTCCGCCTATTATGTCCGTTCTAATGTATTTACTACTTGAGACTGTTCAAGTTGAGGACTTGGTTAGCGGGCGGGACGATTGGCTGCGGCGCCGTGTTCCACTGGGTGTAGATGACCAACTCGCTCGCATTGCCCCCCGTCGTCGCGGCCAGCGGGTAGTGCGGGCTTGCGCGGCTGACGTCCAGGGTGACGCCATGGCCCGCACTCAGTTCCCAGGACGGCTGGCCGCCGACGGTCTTGCCGGCTACCTCGGTGAATTTAGGCAGCCGAGGCGACGTGAGCGGACCGGTGAAGTTCGACATGCTGAAATCACTGGTCAGCTGGCTGGCTAGCGCAGGCGTGACCAGCAGCCATTTCCCGCATGCGGCGGCGCAGGCGCTAGCAGGCGCCCTGACTTCTTGCAGGAAGGAGCGCGTTGCCTTGACGTAGACGGTGCCGTGCACGCCAATGACCTGAAACGGCGCGCCGTTCAAGCTTTCAGTCCCGGCGACGTCCCCGTTCCTATGCATGGACAGGTTGACGCTGATCGGGACGCCGTTGCTGGCCAAGTGGCCGCTGACGTGCAGGCTGTTCGCCTGCCGCACCGAAGCTTGCATGGACGTTATGAGGGCGGCTGAGGTCGGCTCCGCAGGCTGCCCGCTAGCGGTGGTGCTGGCTGGGCCGCTCATCGATCTGCCGCTCCCGCAGCCTGCGACCATGATCCCCGCGCAAGCGGCTACGCCGACGGCAGCCGCTCTGGCAGCCGTGCCCATGATTGGGCTCTACCCCGTGCGCTCGACCACGAACTCGCACAAGGCCTCGAATGCCGATCGGGCCGCGACGCTGGGCAAGCCCAAGATCTGCGCCCTTGCATCCTCGGCCCAACGGCGCGTGTCGGCTTTGGCCATCTTCACTGCCGGGCTGTGGCGTAGCAGATCCAGCGCCTCGGCGTGCAAGGCAGGGTCGGTCAACTCGCCCATGCCGAGCAGTTCGACGAGCCGGCCGTCTCCTTGACCTGCCAGTCGCAAGGCGTACAGCATTGGCAGGGTGCGGACGCCCTCACGCAGGTCGGTGCCGGGTGTCTTGCCCGACTGTTGCGATTCGCTGGTCACGTCCAGGATGTCGTCGGAAAGCTGGAACGCGACGCCAAGCGCCGCGCAGGCGGGCGTGATCCGCTCGATGACGCTCAGTGGGGCACCGGAGAACATCGCCCCGAACCGCCCGGACGTGGCGATGAGCGATGCGGTCTTTTCGGTGACGACGCGCATGTAGTGCTCGAGCGCGTCGCCGCCCGGCGGGCAGCCGACGGTCTCGGCGATCTGCCCCGTCACCAGCCGCTCGAACGTCGCTGCCTGGATCCGGATCGCTTCTGGACCGAGGTCGGCGAGTATCGCTGAGGCCTTGGCGAACAGATAGTCCCCGGTGAGAATGGCGACAGTGTTGCCCCAGCGCGAGTTGGCGCTTTCGCTGCCACGGCGCACGACTGCCTCATCCATGACGTCGTCGTGATACAGCGTCGCCAAGTGCGTAAGTTCAACGGCCACGGCCGCTGGAACGATCCGCGGATCCCTCGGGTCGCCGAATTGCGCAGCGAGCAGGACGAGCGTTGGCCGGAATCGCTTTCCGCCAGCCTGCATGAGGTGCGTGGACGTATCGGCGAGCACCTCGTGACTAGCCCGCGCGGCCGCGCGCAAGCCCTCCTCGACGCGGGCAAGCCCAGCAACCACATCGGCCGCGAGCGCTGCGTCGTTGAGTTCCATCGGAACGGCGGCAATCACGTAGGTCCCCTCATGCCCGCCTGGCTTACTGGCAGGCGAGTCATAGCCCGAGGCTATCGTTCAGCTTTTACTCAAGGTAATGCGGATACCTCGGCACGCCCTGACGACCGTCCGGGCTAGCGGACGAATAGCTGGCTGGCCGCGTGGTTTGCCAGGTTCAGCAGTGGTTGCGGGATCACGCCGAGCACGACCGTCGCTGCTGCGCCGATGGCGACGGCCACGCCGGTATACGCGCTCGGCCGGACGATCACCGGGCCCTCAACCGCGGGTTCGCTGAAGAACATCAAGACGATCGCCCGCACATATGGGAAGGCCAGGATGGCGCTGCTGATGACGCCAATGACCACGAGCGGCAGCGCGCCCCCCTGGATCGCGGCGTCGAACACTGCGAACTTGCTCGTGAAGCCGCTGGTCAGCGGGATGCCCGCGAACGCAATCAGGAACAGCGCGAAGGCACCGGCCACCAGTGGCGAGCGCTTGCCGAGGCCAGCCCAGCTCGACATGTGCGCCGCCTCGCCGCCGCGATCCCTGACCAGCGTCACGATCGCGAAGGCGCCGATTGTCGCGAAGCCGTAGGCCACCAGATAGAACAGGCTGCCGGACAGACCGGCCTGGTTCGCCGCGATGACACCGGTAAGGATGTAACCCGCCTGCGCGATCGACGAGTAGGCAAGCAGGCGCTTCATGTCCGTCTGCGTGATCGCGATGACGGAGCCCACCAGCATCGTGACGATCGCAACGCCCCACATGGCGGGCCGCCAGTCCCAGGTGAGGTTGCCGAATGCTACGTAGAACACGCGAAGCAGCGCGCCGAATGCGGCTACCAGCGTGCACGACGCCATCAGCGCGGTGATCGGCGTCGGGGAGCCCTGGTAGACGTCGGGCTTCCAGGCGTGGAACGGCACAGCGCCGATCTTGAACAGCAGGCCGATACCGAGGAGCGCGATGCCCGCGTACAGCAGCGTCGACGAGGCGGTACCCGACTGGGCCGCCGCCGCGATCCCGGCCAGTCGCACCGAGCCCGCGTATCCGTACAGCATGGCGACACCGAAGATGAAGAACGCCGACGAGAAAGCGCCGAGCAGGAAGTATTTCATCGCGGCTTCCTGCGACAGCAGCCGGCGGCGCCTGGCGAGGCCGCACAGCAGGTACAGCGGCAGCGACAGTACCTCAAGCGCGATGAACATCGTCAGCAGGTCGTTGGCGGCCGGAAACAGCAGCATGCCGCCTACCGCGAATAGCGTGAGCGGATAGACCTCGGAGTGCGAGAGACCGGCCAGCAGGCCTTCGCGCTCCTCGGCGCTACCAGGGACCGCCGCCGCCTGCGGTGTGAAGGCGCTGACCTCGTGCGACGACTCGGCGATCAGTAGCACGCTCACGAACGCCATTACCAGGATCGTCGCCTGGATGAACAGGGTAGGCCGGTCTACGCCGACAGTGCCGACGGCGGCTACAGCGCCCGGCCGGCCATTGGCGAAGATCGAACTGCGCGCCGCAAGGACGACCGTCAGGACGATTGCGCCTGCCAGACTGCCGAGCGACAGCACGACGTGCAAGGGCCGCCGCAGATCCCGGGCCGCGAAGGCCTCGATCAGCACACCCGCGAGCGCAGCCGCGAACACCAGCAGCATCGGGGAGAGCAGGCTCCACTCGAAGTGCGGGGCCGCGATTGTCGGCGCGACAGCCGCCACGATCCCGGTCACCTTGAGCTCCCTTGCTTCACTGCGGCGGACATGTGCGCGGCGAGGTGGTTTGCGTTGAATACCCGCGTGACGTCGCTTATTGCGACGGGCTCGACAGGCGTCGTCTTGTGCGGCGGCACCGGATCTGTGCTGTGCGTGCCGATCAGCGTGCTCTGCACGGCAGGGTTGATGATGTTCAGCACCGGCCTTGGATAGATCCCGAGCACGATGATCAGCGCGATCAGCGGCCCGAGGGCCCACAGCTCGCGCGGCCGCAGGTCAGGCATGTTGGCGACTTCTTCGCGCACCGGTCCGGTCATCGTCCGCTGGTACATCCACAGGATGTAGATCGCAGCCAGGATGATCCCGAGCGTCGCCAGGACGGCGGCGGCCTCGTACCGGGTGAACGTCCCGACCAGTACAAGGAACTCGCTGACGAAGGTATTCAAGCCCGGCAGCGACAGGCCGGCGAGACCGGCGATGAGGAAGAGCCCGGCAAGAACGGGGGCGACTTTCTGCACGCCGCCGTAGTCGTTGATCAGGTGCGATCGGCGCCGGCTCACCAGGAACCCGGCGACGAGGAACAAGGCACCCGTCGCGAACCCGTGATTAACCATGTAGAGAGTCGCCCCGGACTGACCCTGCGTCGTCATCGCGAAGATGCCGAGCGTGATCAGGCCCATGTGCGACACCGAGGTGTAGGCGATCAGCCGCTTCATGTCAGCCTGGCCGATCGCCACCACGGCGCCGTACAGGACGCCGATGACCGCCAACGTGATGATCAGCCCGGTGAAGTAGTGGGCGGCGGTCGGGAACAAGTCCAAGCAGTACCTGATCATGCCGAACGTGCCGACCTTGTCGAGCACGCCCACCAGCAGGACCGCCGCTGCGGGCTGTGCGGACGTCGCCGCGTCCGGCAGCCACGTGTGGAACGGCCACAGCGGCGCCTTGATCGCGAACGCGATGAAGAAGCCGAGGAAGAGCCACTTCTGCACAGTCGGGCTCAGCACGACGTGGGTCAGCGAGGTGAACAGGAACGTGCCCTGGTGCCCGTTGTGCGTGGAGTAGACGAACAGCGCGATGATCGCGACCAGCATGAGCAGGCCGCCGAGGAGGCTGTACAGCAAGAACTTGACTGCGGCGTACTGGCGCTGACCAACCCCGAAGCTGCCGATCATGAAGTACATCGGCACGAGCATGGCCTCGAAGAACACGTAGAACAGGAAGACATCGGTAGCCGCGAAGACGCCGATCATCATCGTCTCGAGCACCATCATCATGACGAAGTACGACTTGACGCTCCGAAGCCGTGGTGACCGCGCGATCCCTGTCCGGGCCGTGGCCTCGGCCGCCGCCGTCGCGGCCGCCGATACGTCTTCGACGTCATTCCAGGAGGCCAGTACAACTACGGGCATCAGCACGACGGTCATGAGGATCAGCACGAGCGCGATGCCGTCGACGCCGACTGCGTAGTGCACGCCGAACTGCGGGATCCATTCGTAGGTCTGCGTGAACTGGAACCGCGGGCCGCCCGTCTTGTACTGCACGGCCATGGCGATCGTGACCGCGAGGGTCAACACCGAGAACAGGAGCGCGAGCTGCTTGACCAGCAGATCGCGCGCTCGCCTGTCGGCTGGGCTGCCGGGCGCCGACCTGCCGGGCGTCAGCGCGATCGCGATGGCGCCAACGATCGGGACCGCACCCGCTACCGTCAGCCAGGGGAAATTGCTCATCAGTTCCGCAGCTCCCGTGCTCTAGAGCCTCACCAGCAGGAACGCGCCGACGAGCAGCACGGCCCCGACCAGCATGGACAGCGCGTACGACCGCACGAGCCCCGATTCCCACCGCCGGAGCCGTCCCGACCCGCCGCCGAACGTAGCTGCGATGGTGTTCACCAGCCCGTCCAGCCCTCTGTTGTCGAAGAACACCGACAGCCGGGTCAGCCACTGGCCGGGCCGCATCAGCAGTCCCTCGTTCAGGGCGTCGCCGTAGAGGTCCTTACGGGCCGCCACGGTGATCGGGCTGCCGGCCGGCGCGAGCACCGGGACCTCACGCCGGCCGTACAGGGCCCAGGCGATGATGGCGCCGATCACGACGAGTGCGAGCGTCACCGCGCTGACCTTCGTCCAGATGCCGTGCGAGACGGGGGGCACGCCCGTGACCGGGCCCAGGAAGTTCAGCAGCCGGTTACCGACGATCAGGAACGCGCCTGCACCCGCCGAGCCGATCGCCAGCACGATCATCGGCGACGTCATCACCGGCGGCGCCTCGTGCGGATGGACCCCGTCATCCCAGCGCCGTCCGTTAGCGAACGTCATGAACATGACCCTGGTCATGTAGAACGCTGTGATCCCAGCGCCGATCAGCGCGGCGGTGCCGAGCAGCGCACCGGAAACGCCGCCCTTGTCGAAAGCGGCCTCGATGATCGGGTCCTTGGTGAAGAAGCCGGACAGCGGCGGGACACCGATGATCGCAAGGTAGCCAATGCCGAACGTGACCCACGTGATGGGCATGACCTTCGCCAGCCCGCCGAAGCGGCGCATGTCGACCTCGTCGTTCATCTCGTGCTTCACCGCGCCGGCGCCCAAGAACAGGCCCGCCTTGAAGAATCCGTGCGCGAGCAGGTGCGCGATCGCGAACACGTAGCCGGCCGGGCCGAGACCTGCGGCCAGCATCATGTAACCGATCTGGCTCATCGTGGATCCGGCCAGCGCCTTCTTGATGTCATCCTTCGCGGTACCGATGATGGCTCCGACGAGCAGCGTGACCGCGCCGACGATGGCCACCGCCAGCCGGGCGTCCGCGGTCAGGTTGAAGATTGGCGCGGACCGCACGATCAGGTAAACGCCGGCGGTCACCATGGTGGCCGCGTGGATCAGGGCCGAGACCGGGGTGGGCCCTTCCATGGCGTCTAGCAGCCAGGACTGCAGCGGCACCTGGGCCGACTTGCCGCAGGCACCGAGCAGCAGGAGCAAACCGAGCGCTGTCACGACGCCGTGGCTCGCCGAGCCCACCGCGCCGAACACGCCGGTGAAGGTGACCGAGCCGAACTGAGCGAACATCAGCATGATCGCCACCGACAGCCCGAAGTCACCCACGCGGTTCGCGACGAATGCCTTCTTGGCGGCGGTCGCCGCCGTCGGCTTGTACTGCCAGAACCCGATCAGCAAATACGACGCCAGGCCCACGCCCTCCCAGCCCGCGTACAAGGCAAGGTAGTTACTGCCCAGCACCAGCAGCAGCATGGCGACCAGGAACAGGTTCATGTAGCCGAAGAAGCGGCGTCGCTCTGGGTCGTTCGCCATGTAACCGACGGCGAAGATGTGGATGAGCGAGCCGACACCGGTGATCAGCAGGACGAAGCAGATGGACAGCTGGTCAATCCGCAGACCAAGCGGGATCTGGAACCTGCCGACGTCGATCCACTGAAAGACGGTGAGCTCGCGGACGCGCTGGGACGCCGGATAGCCGAGCATCTGCACGTACGCGGCCACCGCGTAACCGAAGGCAAGCACTGGCATCGCCACGCCGAGCAGGTGGCCCCAGGAGTTGGTGCGCTTGCCGCCGAGCAGCAGGACCGCGGCACTAAGCCCTGGCAACGCCAGCAGCAGCCACGCGGCGTTCTGGATGCCAGTGGCGTGCAACGGCGTCGGCGATGCCTGCGGCATCGCCGCTAGGGCATGCGACACCAGCGCCTGTGACACCAGGGCGCTGTGGACTGAGCCGGTCATGGCTCCCTTTCGTCAGTACTTCATCAGGTTCGCGTCGTCCACCGACGCGGACCTGCGGGATCGGAAGATAGCAGTCAGGATCGCCAGACCGACGACCACTTCGGCGGCTGCCACCACCATCACGAAGAAGGCGATCACCTGCCCATCAAGCCCGCCGTGCATCCGGGCGAAGGCCACGAACGCGAGGTTGGCTGCATTGAGCATGAGTTCGACGGACATGAACACGACGATCGCGTTGCGCCGCACGAGCACACCGACGGCACCGATGACGAACAAGATCACCGACAGGGCGACGAAGTGCGCTGGCGTCACCACTACTGATCACCTGCTTCCTGGCCGGCCGAGCCGCCCGACCCACCGGGCAGGGCGGCTGGCGGCCTGGCGCCCTCGGGCCGGCCGGACAGGACCTCGCTCACCGACAGCTCGGACTGGGTGCCGTCTGGCAGCAGGGCCGGCATGTCGACGGCATTGTGCTGGGCGTACGTGCCAGGGCCAGGCAGCGGCGTAGGCCGTCCGCTAGCGATCCGCTCGGCAGCCAGGTCGCGCTGCGTCGGCCTGGGCTTCAGGCGCTCGCGGTGCGCCAGCACCATGGCGCCGACGGCAGCCGTGATCAGCAGGGCGCTGGTGATCTCGAACGGATACAGGTAGGTGGTGAAAATCAGGTGGGCCAGCGTGGTGACGTTGGCGTTGCCGAACTTAGCGCTGTTTGGAGCGGCCGGCCCAATGACCGCGTGCCCGATGACCAGGCTGAGGAGCACGAGCATGGCGATACCGCCGAGCGTCGCCCACAGCCGCTGCCCGCGGATGGTCTCGATGACGGAATCGGCGGCCGAGATGCCGACGATCATCAAGACGAACAAGAACAACATGAGTACGGCGCCGGTGTAAACGATGATCTGGACTAGGGCCAAGAACGGGGCGCCCAGCATCAGGTAGAGGATGGCCAGGCAGAGCATCACAACGGCTAGCAGGATCGCGCAGTGCACGGCCTTCCGGGCCAGCACCATGCCAACTGCGGCCCCGACCGCGATGATCGCGAGTATCCAGAATGCGACGATCCTGGTGGTCTCGGCCGCGGGGCCGGCCAGCACAATCGACGCGCTCACTTGTCCGCTCCTGGCTCAGACCGTGCCAGCATCGCGCCGAGCCGGTAGTAGTCCTCTTCGGTCTCGCCGAGTCGCAGGGGGTGCGGTGGCGCCTCCATGCCGGACTGGAGCGGCGCGACGAGCTGCTCCTTCGTCCAGATCAGGCTCTCCCGGCTGTCGTCGGCCAGCTCGTACTCGTTCGTCATCGTCAGCGCTCGCGTCGGGCAGGCCTCGATGCAGAGCCCGCACAAGATGCAGCGCAGATAGTTGATCTGGTAGACGCGGCCGTACCGCTCCCCAGGCGAGTACCGCTCCTCTGGCGTGTTGTCCGCGCCCTCCACGTAGATCGCGTCGGCCGGGCACGCCCAGGCGCATAGCTCACAACCGATGCACTTCTCCAGCCCGTCCGGCCACCGGTTGAGCTGATGACGGCCGTGGAACCGCGGCGCAGTTGGTCGCTTCACTTCCGGGTATTCGACGGTGTCAACCTTGCGGAACATCTGCCGGAAGGTGACGCCAAATCCCTTGATCGAGTTGAGGAAGTCAGCCACCTGAGACCTCCTTCGTGTCGTCGCCGGTCACGCCGGCCAGCACCGTTTCGCCCGGGCTTGCAGCACCGATGCCGTGGTAGTGCGGCAGGTCCAACGGCGGGGTCGGGAACGGGGCCGCGGGCGGTGCTTCGCCCGCCTCGGCCGCGCGCTGTTCCTCGGCTTCGGCGGCGATTCGTTGCTCACGCTCGGCCCCAGATTCGAAGCGCCACAGCAGGATCAACAGGACCAAGAAGATGCCGCCGCCGATGACGTACACGGCCGGGCTGGCGCCTTGGCGGCGGTACACCCGGGCGGTCGCCACGATGAGCGTCCACACCAGCGCACTCGGGATCAGCACCTTCCAGCCGAGCTTCATCAGCTGGTCGTAGCGGATCCGGGGCAGCGAAGCGCGTAGCCAGAAGAAGACAAAGATGAAGCCCAGCACCTTGGCCAGGAACCAGAGCAGCGGCCACCAGCCGGCGTTGGCTCCTGACCACACGCTGATCGGCCATGGCGCGCGCCAGCCGCCCAGGAACAACGTCGTTGTCAGCGCGGACACGGTGATCACCGCGACGTACTCCGCGAGCTGGAGCATGGCGAACTTCAGCGACGAATACTCGGTGTGATACCCGCCGACTAGTTCGCCCTCGCCCTCAGGCAAGTCGAACGGCAACCGGTTCGTCTCGCCCACCATGGTGATCAGGTAGATCGCGAACGAGGGCAGCAGCAGGACCGCGTACCACGACGGCCAGTGCCAGATGTAGCCGAAGAAGTGGAATTCGGACCCGTGGATCTGTGACGCGACGATGTCCGAGGTGGACAGCGAGCCCGCGTAGAGGAAGACGGGGACCCATGACAGGCCCATCGCTATCTCGTAGCTGATCACCTGGGCAGACGACCGCAGGCCGCCGAGCAGAGAGTAGGGCGACTGGGCGGACCAGCCCGCCAGCACGATTCCGTAGACACCGAGCGAACTCATCGCGAGCACGAGCAGCACCGCGACCGGCAGGTCGGTCAGCTGGAGCGGAGTGCGATGCCCGGCGACCGAGACGATCGGTCCCCACGGGATGACGGCGAAACTGACGAAGGCGGGTATGACTGATAGCGCCGGAGCAATGACGAAGAGGGTCTTGTCCACGCCGCGCGGCACGATGTCTTCCACCAGGGCCAGCTTGATGCCGTCCATGAGGGACTGGAGCAAGCCGAACTTGCCTGCCCGGTTCGGGCCTGGCCGCTGCTGCATCCGGCCGATGATGCGGCGCTCGGCCCAGATCGCCATCAAAGTGGTGACGAGCAGGAATACGAAGACCACGAGCACCTTGAGTATGACCAGCCACCACGGGTCGTGACCGAAGCTCGGCGGAAGCGTCGGTACATTGCCCGCGGGGGACACCCCCGTGAGGCCCCGACCAGGCGTCAGACCAGACGCACTGGCAAGCCAGCTCATTCGGCGCTCCTCATTGGTGTCTCGCCGCTGATCGAAACGACGGCGCCGTGACCGGCGCGCAGTGTCGACCTGACGGTGCACCCGGTCGAGTTGGTCGGCAGCCAGACGACGCGGTCGGGCATGTCTGCGATCTCCACTGGAACGGTTATTGCGCCGTGACCGGTTGCCACGGTTATCTTGCCGCCGTCGGCCGTGCCGGCCTCGGCCGCGGTCGCAGCCGACATTCGTGCGACGGCAGCACGCGCGGTGCCGGCCAGATTCGGCTCACCGTCTTGCAGCCGGCCAGCGTCGAGGAGATTATGCCAGGTCGCCAGCAGCGCCCGCCCTGGGCCCGGATGCTGCAGTCCAAGCTGGCTGATCTGGCCGAATGCCGGTTCCGCCGCCGCGTAGCCAGCAGCCGACGGACTGAGCTGACCTGGCGCAGCCGAAGTCGGCGACTGTGCCAGCGTTGCGAGCTCGCGTCGGGCGGCTGCCGCGTCGGGCAAGCCGAGGTGGACGTCCATCTCGTCGGCGATTGCGGCTAGGACGCCAAGGTCTGTGCGCACTGAGGGCACCGAGAGCGCGGCCGTGAACGAGCCAGGCCGGCCCTCCCAGTTCACGAACGTGCCCTGCTTCTCGGCGACCGCCGCGACGGGGAACACCACATCGGCACGGTCGGTAACCTCGCTGACGCGCAGTTCGAGGCTGACCACAAAGCGAGCCGCATCGATGGCCGCTAGCGCGGCAGCTGGATCGGGCAGGTCGTTCGGGTCGACCCCACCAATCAGCAACGCCGCAATCTCACCTCGGCCGGCGGCCGCGAGGATCTCGCTGGTGCTGAGCCCAGGATTGGCAGGCAGCGAGGCGACACCCCAGGCTCCGGCGATCTCCCGGCTGACCGCCGCACTGCTCAGCCTGCGCCCGCCTGGCAGGACGTTGGGCAGTGCGCCCGCCTCGATCGCACCACGCTCGCCGGCCCGCCGCGGTATCCAGGCAAGCCGCGCACCGGTCTCCTCGGCCAGGCGGGCGGCGGCCGAGAGCGCGCCTGACACCTCGGCCAGCCGCTCTCCGACGAGTATGGCGGCGCCCGCCTGGCGAAGCGCCGCAGCAGCTGCCACGTCTGAATCGCCTTGATCGGCGGCGGCGGCCTCGGCCAGCGCTGCGAGAGCCGCGGCCTCGGCGCCGGGCACCGTTGGCAACAGCGTGCCGGACAGCTTCGTGAGGCCGAGGCTGGCGACGGCCGCGAGTGAGTACACCTCCATGCCGTGGTGTCGGACGGCCTTGCGGAGCCGGAGGAACACGATTGGGCTTTCGTCCTCCGGCTCGAACCCGGCCAGCAGCACGGCCGGTGCCCGCTCCAGCTCGGCGTATGTCAGAGCAACCTGGCCGCCCACGTGCTCAGCGAGGAACTGGAGTTCCTCAGCCGAGTGCGGCCTAGCGCGCATATCGATGTCGTTGCTGGCCAGCGCGACGCGGGCAAACTTGGCGTAGGCGTAGGCATCCTCGAGTGTCAGCCGACCGCCAGGCAGTACGCCGGTCCGGCCACGCGCCGCCAGCAGACCCTGGGCCGCGGCTGTCAGCGCGGCGGGCCAAGAGGCCGGCTGTAGCACGCCGTTCTCGTCCCGAACGAGTGGGCTGACCAGCCGGTCAGGCTGCGTGGCATACGTAAACGCCCAGCGGCCTTTGTCGCAGTTCCACTCTTCATTAACTGCTGGGTCGTTCCCGGCCAGCCGCCGGGTGACGGCGCCGCGCCGGTGGTCGGTGCGCTGACGGCAGCCTGCTGCGCAGTGCTCGCACACGCTGGGCGTCGACACTAGGTCGAAAGGCCGGGCGCGGAATCGGTACGACGCCCCGGTCAGCGCGCCTACCGGGCAAATCTGCACAGTGTTGCCTGCAAAGTAAGAGTCGAACGGGGCGCCATCGGCGACGCCGACTTGCTCACGCGGACCACGGTCGAGCAGCTCGATCAGCGGGTCACCCGCGATTTCGTCGGCGAACCTGGTGCACCTTGCGCATTGGATGCAGCGCTCGCGGTCCAGCAGCACATTCGTCGACAAGGCGATGGGCTTGGCGAAGGTGCGCTTCGTGCCGTCGAACCTAGTCTCGCCCTGGCCCGTGGACATCGCTTGGTTCTGCAGCGGGCACTCGCCGCCCTTGTCGCACATCGGACAGTCGAGTGGGTGGTTGACCAGCAGCAGCTCCATGATGCCGCGTTGCGCTTTCTCGGCGACGGGCGAGGTGAGCTGCGTTCGGACGACCATGCCGTCGGTCACCGTGGTAGTGCATGAGGCCGGCGGCTTGGGCTGGCCTTCCACCTGGACGAGGCACTGCCGGCAGGCGCCGATGGGCGCCAGCAGCGGGTGGTCGCAGAACCTCGGGATCTGAATGCCAAGCTGCTCGGCGGCGCGTATGATCAGCGTCCCCTTCGGCACGGTGATCTCGAAGCCGTCGATGGTCACCGTGACGCCGTTCGCAGGCTTGGCCACCTCGGTGCCAGCCTGATCTGGTGAGCTGGACTGCTGCACTGTCATCGGGCCGACTCCAAGGCGAAGAGGGTCGATGCGGCCGGGTCGAACGGACACCCGCCATGGCGCAGGTGCTCGATGTACTCGTCCCTGAAGTACTTGATCGAGGACGCGACCGGAGACTGGATCGAGTCGCCGAGCGCGCAGAACGCGCGGCCGGTGATGTTGTCGCAGATGTCGAGCAGCTTCTCCAGGTCTGCCTCGCTGCCCTCGCCAGCTTCAAGCTGCTGGAGCAGCTGAACGACCCAGTAGCTGCCCTCTCGGCACGGCGTGCACTTGCCGCATGACTCGTGCTGGTAGAACTCACACCAGCGAAGCACCACCCGGACCACGCAGGTCGTGTCGTCAAAGAGCTGGATGGAGCGGGTACCGAGCATCGATCCGGCCGCGGCGACCGACTCGTAGTCGAGCGGGACGTCCAGGTGCTCGTCGGTGAACAGTGGCGTCGAAGAACCACCTGGCGTCCAGAACTTCAGCTGGTGCCCGGCCCGGATGCCGCCAGCCAAGTCGAGTAGCTGCCGCAGTGTCGCACCAAGCGGGGCCTCGTACTGGCCAGGCGTTGTGACGTGACCAGACAGCGAGAAGAGCCCGAAGCCCTTGGACTTCTCGGTGCCGAAGCGAGCGAACTCCGCCGCCCCGTACCTGAGGATGTACGGGACTGTGGCTATCGACTCGACGTTGTTGACGACGGTCGGACAGGCGTACAAGCCCGCCACGGCCGGGAAAGGGGGCTTGAGCCGCGGCTGGCCGCGGAAACCCTCGAGCGAGTCAAGCAGCGCAGTCTCCTCGCCGCAGATGTATGCGCCCGCACCGGCGTGCACCACCACGTCCACGTTGAGGTCTGCGCCCAGGATCTTCGTGCCGAGGTAGCCAGCGTCCCGCGCCTCGGCCACCGCGTGCTGCAGCCGCCTGATCACGTGCAGGACTTCGCCGCGCACGTAGATGAATGCACGCTCCGCCCGGATCGCGTAGCAGGTGATAACGATGCCCTCGATGAGGGCGTGCGGGTTGTTGAGCAGCGTCGGCATGTCCTTGCACGCGCCCGGCTCGGACTCGTCAGCGTTGACGACGAGGTAGTGCGGCTTGCCGTCGCCTTGCGGGATGAAACCCCACTTGACTCCGGTCGGGAAGCCGGCTCCGCCGCGTCCGCGCAACGCCGAATCCTTGAGGGTCTGGATGACCTGATCGGGCTGCATGGCGAGGGCATCCGGCAGAGCCCGGTATCCGCCGTTCCGCTTGTATGCCGCGAGGGTAAAGGAGTCCGGCTCGTCCCAGTGGGCGCTCAGCTCGGGGATCAGGATCGTGGACACTACCGCTTGCCTCCATCGTCCGGCGTCCAGCCCTGCTCCTTGGCGATGCGCAGGCCGGCCAGTGTCGCGTGACCGGCGGTGTTGCCCTCAGCCGCCTGGCCGTCGGGGAATCCGGCCAAGATCTTCGCCGTCTGCTTCCACGTGCAGAGCCGCGGCGCGCCCCGGGTCGGCTTGACGTTGGCGCCGGTCCGCAGCCCATCGACGAGGTCGCGAGCCGACTGCGGCGTCATGTCGTCGAAGAACTCCCAGTTGACCATCACGACAGGCGCGTAGTCGCAGGCGGCGTTGCACTCAACGTGCTCGAAGCTGACCTTGCCGTCGGGCGTGACGTCATCGATGCCGATGCCGAGGTGCTCGGAGATCTCCGAAAGAATCGCGTCACCGCCCATGACGCCGCACAAGGCATTCGTGCAGACGCCGACGTGGTACTCGCCAACTGGCTTGCGCTTGTACATCGTGTAGAATGACACGACGCCAGTAACCTCGGCCTCGGTTAGGCCCAGCTGATCGGCGCAGAACTCGATGCCGTCCGGCGATACGTAACCCTCCTCTGACTGCACCAAGTGCAGCAGGGGCAGCAGGGCGGAACGAGTCTTGGGGTACCGGCCGATGATCTCGGCGGCCTGCGGCGCAAGCCTGGCCCTCGCCTCGTCGCTGAGCGCCATTACCTGTCCACGCCTCCCATCACGGGGTCGATGCTGGCGACCGCCGCGATCACGTCAGCGATCATGCCGCCCTCGCACATCGCCGAGACGGCCTGCAGGTTGGTGAACGACGGGTCGCGGAAATGCACCCGGTACGGCCGGGTCCCGCCATCGCTGACGGCGTGACAGCCGAGCTCGCCGCGTGGCGACTCGACGCCCACGTAGGTCTGGCCGGCCGGCACCCGAAAGCCTTCCGTGACCAGCTTGAAGTGGTGGATGAGGGCTTCCATCGACTGGCTCATGATGTGCGCGATGTGATCGGGCGAGTTGCCTAGGCCGTCCTGCCCGAGCGCCAGCTTGGCCGGCCAGCCGATCTTGGCGTCACTGATCATGACGGGCCCGGCCGATTCGGCCAGCCGGTCCACGCATTGCCTGACGATCCGCAGCGACTGGTCCATCTCGTCCATCCGAACCAGGTAGCGGCCATACACGTCGGCCGACGTCTGCGTCGCCACGTCGAATTCGTACGTCTCGTAGCCGCAGTACGGCTGGCTCTTGCGTAGGTCCCAGGGCAGGCCGGCAGCGCGCAGGATCGGGCCGGTGATGCCGAGCGCCATACAGCCCGTCACGTCGAGGTGGGCGACGTTCTTGGTCCGCGCGAGGTAGACCGGCGCGCGATCGAATAGAGCTCGTATCTCGCCAAGCAAGCCGGGCATGACGCGGAGATAGTCGCGCAGCCGTTCGATGGCACCAGCCGGCAAATCTTGGGCCACCCCGCCCGGGCGGACGAACGCATGGTTCATCCGGAGGCCAGTGATCAGCTCGAACAAGTCGAGCGTCTTCTCCCGCTCGCGCATGCCGTAGATAAAGACGGTCGTAGCGCCGAGCTCCAAGCCGAAGGTCCCGATGGCGGTCAGGTGCGAGGAGATCCGGTTCAGCTCCATGAGCAGCACCCGCATGACAGTGGCCCGCTCCGGTACCTCGCTGGTGATCCCGAGCAGCTTCTCGACCGCCAGGCAGTACGCGGTCTCGTTGAACAGCGGCGACAGGTAGTCCATCCGGGTGCAGAACGTCACGCCCTGCGTCCAGGTACGGAACTCCATGTTCTTCTCGATACCTGTGTGCAGGTAGCCGATCACCGGCCGCAACTCGGTGACTGTCTCGCCGTCGAGGGTGAGGATGAGCCGAAGAACGCCGTGCGTCGACGGATGCTGGGGGCCCATGTTGACGACCATGCGTTCGTCGCCCGACCGGTCGTCGCTGACCGCGCCGGCCATGACCTCGTCCCAGTCACCGCCGGCTACGTGGTAGACGCGACCCTCGTCGTAATCCTCAGACCCGGGCTCGGCACCGGGACCGCTGTCGCCCACTGTGCCGGTCGCCGACGCGCCGTGGAACTGATGGTCGGCCGGGGCGGTCATTCGTAGGACCTCCGCTCGTCAGGCGGCGGAATGGTCGCGCCGCGGTATTCCACCGGGATGCCGCCGAGCGGGTAGTCCTTGCGTTGCGGATGCCCGCGCCAGTCATCCGGCATCTCGATCCTGGTCAGTGCGGGGTGGCCGTCGAAGATCAGGCCGAAGAAGTCCCAGGTTTCGCGCTCATGAAAGTCGCACGTGGGATAGATGTCGACGAGCGACGGAACGTGCGGGTCTGCGTCCGGGGCCGCCACTTCCAGCCGCAGCCTGCGATTATGCGTGATCGACAGCAAGTGGTAGACGGCGCGCAGTTCTTCGCCTACCTCGGCCGGATAGTGCACGCCCGATACGCCGAGGCACATCTCGAACGCGAGCCCCGGCTCATCTCGCAGCTTGGCCCCGACCGCCTTGAGGTGCTCACGCCGCACGTAGAACGTGAGGTCGCCGTTGGCGACGACGACCTGCTCGACCGCTTCGCCGAAACTGGTGTTGCTCTGCTCGAGCGCGGCCGCAAGGTTGTCAGCGATCTCGTCGAAATACGACCCGTAGGGCCGCGGGCTTGCCACCCGCGGCACCCGGCGCACCTGCAGCCCGCCGTACCCGGAGGTATCGCCAGTCGTGGCGGTGCCGAACATGCCGGTCCTGGCCACGCGTTCCGCCAGTCGCTGCTGGCCGGCCCGCGCGGCCGGATCAGGAACCGCAGTGCTGCCCGCCGCGGCGACGCCCCCCGGTTCCTGACTATCGTTCTCGGTCACCGCAACTCACCTGCGGGTTGGCCATCGGCTGGCTGCTCGAGGAGCCCGAGCTGCGTTCGCCCGCCTGGCTGGACCGTACTGCCGGCCGTGAGCGGCAGGCGCCGGAGCCTGGCTTCCTCAAGCTCGGTCACCTGGCGCTCGCGATTCACGCCGAGCTTCATGTTCTGGATCTTGTCGTGCAGTTTGACAATCGAGTCGATGAGCATCTCCGGCCGGGGCGGGCAGCCCGGCAGGTAGATATCCACCGGAACGATGTGGTCGACGCCCTGCACGATGGCGTAGTTGTTGAACATGCCGCCGCTCGAGGCGCATACGCCCATGGCGATGACCCACTTGGGCTCGGACATCTGGTCGTAGATCTGGCGGAGCACTGGCGCCATCTTCTGGCTGACTCGGCCAGCCACGATCATCAGGTCGGCCTGGCGGGGGGTGTTCGACGCGCGCTCCATGCCAAACCGGGCTAGGTCGTGTCGGGGACCGCCGGTGGACATCAGCTCGATGGCACAGCAGGCGAGCCCGAAGGTGGCCGGCCACACCGAGCTCTTGCGTGCGTAGCCAGCCAGCTTCTCGACGGTCGTCAGGAGCACGCCGGCTGGCAGCTTTTCCTCAAGTCCCATTGCTAATCCCACTCCAGGCCGCCGCGACGCCAGACATACACGTACGCGACGAGCACCGTGACGATGAACGTGACCATCTCGACCAGGCCAAAGACCCCGAGCTTGTCGAAGTAGACCGCCCACGGGTACAGGAAGATGATCTCGACGTCGAACACGATGAAAAGCATCGCGGTCAGGTAGTACTTGACCGGGAACCTGATGCCCTGCGGCTGCCTCGTCGGCTCGATACCGCACTCGTAGGCTTCCAGCTTGGCCCTGTTCCACCGCTTCGGGCCGGCCACCGAGCCAGCCACCAGCGAGCCGACCGCGAAGAGCGCTGCCAGCGCTGCGAGCAGAAGGATCGGCACATACAGGCTCATTGCCCTGTCACCCCCTTATCTGGATCAGCACTGTCTGGATGGGCATTAACTGCTACGCCGCGGGCGTCATCTTAGACACCGCGTTGATCAGCCGGTCGACGGCGTCGCCTCCGCGGGTCTCGGTCAAGTTGCCAAGCAGCTTCATGGTGAAGCGCATGATGTACGGCCGCTTCACCCCGTGCTTGGTGGCGAACTGCATAAACGACGGCTTGCCGATCAGGTCCACGAAGACGCGGCCCAGGGTGTAGTAACCGCCGTACATCTCCTTGAGCTGGCGCGGATAGGTCTGCAGGACTCGCTCACGGCCCGCCGCGGTCGGCCTGCTCAGCGCCTGGGTGATCACCCGCGCGGCGAGTTCGCCGGACTCCAGCGCATAGGCGATGCCCTCGCCGTTGAAGGGATTGACCATGCCGCCCGCATCGCCGACCAGGAGCAAGCCCCTGGTGTAATGCGGCGTGCGGTTGAAGCCCATCGGCAGCGCGGCGCCGCGGACCGGCTGGGTCCTGTTCTCCTCGGTGAAGCCCCATTCGGCCGGCATCGCGGCAAGCCATTTGCGGAGTAGGTCGCGGTAGTCGATCTCGCCGAAGCCCTTCGACGTGTTCAGCAGGCCGAGCCCGACGTTCGACGTTCCGTCGCCCATGCCGAAGATCCAGCCGTAACCGGGCAGCAGCGAGTTGCCGTCCCACAGGTCAAGCCAGGCTTCGAGGTAGTCGTCGTCATGCCGTGGCGAGGTGTAATAGGTCCGAACCGCAACCCCGAGTGGTCGATCGTCACGCTTGTGCAGCCCCATCGCCACCGACAGCCGGGAGGAGTTGCCATCAGCGGCAACCACCATCCGGCCGCCGAACTGCCGGCCGTCCCGGGTCGTCACGCCGACGATCCGGCCAGTCCGGTCATCGAGAAGCGGGCCGGTCACGTTGACGTCCTCGAGTAGCCGTGCACCGGCCTTCTCGGCGTGCCTGGCGAGCGTCTGGTCGAAGTCAAGGCGAGTCCGGACGAGGCCATATCCGGGGTAGCTAGACAGGTCAGGCCAGTCGAGCTCGATCCGGCCGCCGCCGCCGATGATCCGCAGGCCCTTGTTCCTGAGCCAGCCATCGCTCTGCCCGATCGGCACGCCCATGGCGGTCAGGGCCTTGACAGCGCGAGGGGTCAGACCGTCGCCGCAGACCTTCTCCCGCGGGAAATGCGTCTTCTCCAAGACCAGCACGTCAAGGCCAGCGGTCGCGAGGTAATAGGCCACGGCGGAGCCCGCTGGCCCGGCGCCCACGACTATGACATCGGACGAGTCGGCCGTCGTGGGGGCGCCCGTGGTGGGTGTGACAGAGCTAGCGACGGCAGGGCGGGCAGGCCGAGTACGGCTCCGTACAGATCCACGGGCACGCGCAGCATCGACCGACTCAGACTGAGGGGTCAAGTCCGGCGTGCCGGCGGGGGGTGCTTGCTCGGTCACGGACCCGTCCTGATCTGTCTTGTGAACCTCTTCACAAGAGCTTCCGAGAGGCAGTGTAGTCCCGGCGCCTCATACCCGTTGCGCCGCCCCACGCACGGTCAGCGGTCGCGACGGCGCGCTTCGTGCAGCGCGACCACGCCCAGCGTCAAGTTACGCCAGCTCACGCCCGACCAGCCTGCGGCCGCGATCTTGCCGGCCAGCTCGGGCTGAGCCGGCCAGGCCTGAATCGACTCGGCAAGATAGTCGTAGGCTTCGGCGTTGCCGGACAGCCGCCTCGCGACGACTGGCAGCACCCGGGTCAGGTACCGCTCATACAGCGCATTCAGGCGCGGCAGAGGCAAGTGGCTGAATTCGCAGACCACAAGCCGTCCGCCTGGGCGTGTAACGCGCAGCAGTTCAGCCAAGGCCTGGCCGGCGTCGGCGACGTTGCGAAGTCCGAATGAGATGGTTACCACGTCGAATACGCCGTCCCGGAACGGGAGGGCTAGCGCGTCACCGGTCACAAAGCCCAGGTCGGCAGCGGTCCGGCGGGCGCCGACCGAGAGCATCCCGAAAGAGAAATCGCAAGCGACGCAGCGACCGCCGGCCCGGACGAACGCGCGCGAAGAGGTTCCGGTCCCGGCCGCCAGGTCCAGCACGACCTGCCCTGGTCCCGCTCCGACAGCCCTGGCCACAGCCTTGCGCCAGCGCCGGTCCATGCCGAGCGAGAGAGCATCGTTCAGCAGGTCGTAACGCTCGGCGACGTCGTCAAACATCGCCGAGACGTCGGCGGGCTTCTTGTCTAGCTGTGCGCGCGTCATGCGATGCACCCTGGCATCCGACGAGCGGTCGCTGCCGTGCCAGATGTCCTGCTATTGCTTCTGGGCAGAGCGTCCATATCCTCGGTCGCCTGTGCCACGGAATGTCACATCTCGGTGATCATCGCGGCACCCACCGTGGAACCGGTGGCCTCGTCGATCAGGATGAGGCCGCCAGTCTGCCGGTTGCGCTGATACGGGTCGCAGAAGATGGGCTGGGTCAACCGCAGCGTCACCCGGCCGATCTCGTTCAAGGTGAGCTCGGTCGCCGATTCATCACGGTGCAGCGTGTTGACGTTCAGCCGGTATTGCAGGTCGCGGACGATGGCCTTCACCGTCCTCGTCGTGTGCTTGACGATTAGGCGGCCGCCGCCCGTGAGTTGCCGCGCATCGCTCATCCAGCAGACCATCGCATCGACATCCTGCGTCGTGGCGGGCTTGTTGTGCGGTCGGCAGAACATGTCGCCCCGGGAGATGTCCAGGTCGTCGGCAAGCAGCAAGGTCACCGACATCGGCGGGAAGGCCTCCGGCACCGGGCCCTTGGCCGTGTCTATCCGGCGGATGGTCGTCGTGAGCCCCGACGGCAGGTGCATGATCTCGTCGCCCGGCTTCAGAACGCCACCGGCGATCGGGCCGGCGTAGCCGCGGTAGTCGTGCAGTTCTGGATCGGTGGCCTGGTGTGGCCGGATCACGTATTGGACCGGGAACCGGACGTCGATGAGGTTGCGGTCTGACGCGATGTGGACGTTCTCGAGGTGATGCAGCAGCGACGGCCCGTCATACCATGGCATGTTGGCTGAGCGCTGGACGACGTTGTCGCCGTGCAGCGCCGAGATCGGGATGAACGTCAGGTCGCCGATTTGCAGCTTGACCGCGAACTGGGTGAACTCGTCCACGATCTGCTCGAACACCTCGGAGCTGTAGTCGACCAGATCCATTTTGTTGACGGCGAGCACGAGATGCGGGACCCGCAGCAGCGTCGCCAGGAACGCGTGACGCCGGCTCTGCTCCGTCAGGCCGTTGCGGGCATCGACGAGCACGATCGCCAGATCGGCGGTTGACGCCCCGGTGACCATGTTCCTCGTGTATTGGATGTGACCAGGCGTGTCCGCGATGATGAATTTCCGGCGCGGCGTCGCGAAGTATCGGTAGGCGACGTCGATGGTGATGCCTTGCTCGCGCTCGGCTCGCAGGCCGTCGGTCAGCAGGGCGAGGTTGGTGTAGTCCTCGCCGCGCTCGCGGCTGGTCCGCTCGACCGACGCAAGCTGGTCTTCAAAGATCGCCTTGGAGTCGTACAGGAGCCGGCCGATGAGGGTGCTCTTCCCGTCGTCGACCGAGCCGGCCGTGGCAAGCCGCAGGATGTCCATATGCCGTCCGGCGTCGGCCGGGTCGCCGGTCGCGCCGGGATGCGTCACGGTCATCAAAAGTAGCCTTCCCGCTTGCGGTCTTCCATGGCAGCCTCGCTCGCCCGGTCGTCGGCTCGGGTCTGGCCCCGCTCTGTGATCCTGGTGGCGGCGATCTCAGAGATCACGTCCGCGACCGTCTCGGCCATCGACTCCACGGCGCCGGTGCACGACATGTCGCCGACGGTCCGGTACCGGACCCGCGTCTCGATTAGCTGCTCGTCATCGGCCCGGGTCACGAACTCGCTGTCGGCGAGCAGGATTCCGTCGCGCTCAAATACTGCGCGGGTGTGAGCGAAGTAGATCGACGGGATCTCCAGGCTCTCCCGCTCGATGTAATGCCAGACGTCTAGCTCGGTCCAGTTAGACAGCGGGAACACCCTGATGTGCTCGCCACGCCGGATCCTGGTGTTGTAAATGCTCCACAACTCGGGCCGCTGGTTCTTGGGATCCCACTGGCCGAACTCGTCGCGGAACGAGAACACCCGCTCTTTGGCCCTGGCCTTCTCCTCGTCCCGGCGGGCCCCACCGAACACCGCGTCGAACCTGTGCTCAGCGATCGCGTCCAGCAGCACGGTGGTCTGCAGCCGGTTGCGGCTGGCCCATCTGCCCGTCTCCTCGGCCACCGTGCCGGCGTCGATGGCGTCCTGAACGGAGGCCACGATGAGCCGGGCACCGACCTCGGCCACGCGGCGGTCGCGATACTCGAGAACCTCGGCGAAGTTGTGGCCAGTGTCGACGTGCATGACCGGGAACGGGATCTTGGCTGGCCAGAATGCCCTCTCGGCAAGCGCCAGCATGACGATCGAATCCTTGCCCCCGGAGAAGAGCAGCACCGGCCGCTCGAACTCGGCAGCGACCTCGCGCATGATGTGGATCGACTCGCCCTCAAGCACATCGAGCTGCGAGAGCAGGTAGTCCCCTCGGGGCGAAGTCATGGCTTGTGCTCCGGATCACTGGGCATGGACGGGGGGTGAAGCGCTCGGGCCGACGCAGGCTCAGCCCCCGTCGCCGTGGCGATCGCGGACAGCAGCCCCGGCGCCAACCAGGCTGGACTGATCAGGATATCCGGAACCGACACGTTGGCTTGGTTGTACTCCAAGGCCGAACCGTCGATCCGGGATGCATGCAGGCCGGCGGCTCGCGCTACGGCTACCGGCGCCGCGGAGTCCCACTCATACTGTCCTCCGGCGTGGATATAGGCGTCGTACTGGCTGCGCACGACCGCTGCGGCCTTGGCCCCTGCTGACCCCATCGGCACTAGGTCCGCGCCGATGTCGGCGGCGAGCCGCGTGACGAACGCGGGCGGCCGTGACCGGCTGACGAGGATGCGCAAGCCAGCGGGCAGCGCCAGTTGAGGCGTTCCATTAGGGAACGGGGCCGTCTGGCCGGCGGTCCCCGAGTAGTCCGCAGTGCTCAGCACGACGCCCTGAGCGGGCAGCGCCACAGCCCCGGCGACCAGATCGCCGCGTTCCCACAACGCAACGTGCACTGCCCAGTCGGTGCGGTCCGCTTCACCGAACTCCCTGGTGCCGTCGAGCGGATCCACGATCCAGACGCGACTAGCCGCCAACCGAGCCGGATCGTCCTTACCTTCCTCCGACAGAACGGCGTCGTCCGGCCTCCGCCGGGCCAGCTCACCGACGAGGAACTCGTGGGCTGTTCTGTCGCCGGCCTTGCGCAGGTCGTCGCCAGCTCGGGACGCGTCGGCGCGCAGGTCCATAAGCAGGCGCCCCGCGGAGGTGGCAAGGTCGCTGGCTAGCTCGTGGTCGCTGCCATGGGTTGTCAGCACGAGGTTTCCGATTCTGTCGATTTCGTTATGATATCCGGCAGGTCGGACGAAACGCCCCGACGGATAACGTGCAAGCGCGCCCGCATCGCAGACCCCCTTAGTCCTGCCACGGCTAGTGCATCTCGTTCTGGGCGACCGCCAGCCCGCGTTCCACGAGGATTCGTGCGGATTCCGCCGCACGGCCGATGATCTCTGGCAGTTCTTTGCGCTCAGCGGGCGAAAAGTCGCGCAGCACGAAGTCCGCCGGATCCATGCGCCCTGGCGGTCTGCCGATTCCGATCCGGATCCGGTGATACTCCCCGCTGCCGAGCGCTGCGGTGACTGAGCGCAGCCCGTTGTGCCCGTTGTCGCCGCCCCCGAGCTTCAGCCGCACCGTCCCGAGCGGCAGGTCGAGCTCGTCGTGGACAACGACAACCCGCTCGGTTTGGATCTTGTAGAAGTTTCGCAGTGCAGCGATCGCACCGCCTGAGACATTCATGAAGCTCACCGGCTTGGCCAGCACAACGCTGGCGCCCGCCAGTGTCCCGGTCGCGACGAACGCCCTCGACCGGTCGCGCTTGAATGTCACGCCAACCTCGCCTGCCAGCTCGTCGCAGCACATGTAGCCGGCGTTGTGGCGATTGCCGGCGTACCGCGGCCCGGGGTTACCCAGACCCGCTATCAGCCAGCGATCGGAGATGGCCATGACCGAGTCGTTCCTATCCACGCGCTGCCGACCTCGAAGCCAGCGCCGTCGCGCTGGGCCCGGATCGCCGGCCTGCCCCGTCAGGTGACGTGAGCCGTCGTCGCTCTCTCGGTCAGCCGGAAGCCTCGGCGGACTCCGCGCCGCCGCCCTCGGTCGGAGCCCCCGGCGCAGCCTCCGCAGCTTCGGCTGCGGCCGCTGGGGCCTCCGCCTCGGCTGCAGCTGCCTCGCCGATCTCGGCCTCGATCTCGGCGGCCGTCGGGGCTGCCAGAACATGCAGGACCAGGACGTCGGGCTCGTCGTCGAGCGTGACACCCTGCGGGAGCTTGAGGTCGCGGCCGTGCACAGCGGCGCCGATCGCCATGCCCTCCACGTCGACCTCGACGCCCGCCGGGATGTTGGTGGCCTCGGCCTCGACCGAGATCTGGACAAGCTGCTGGTCGAGCAGGCCGTCGGGGGCTACCTCGCCGACGATGGTCACCGGAATGTCAACCTTCACCTTCTCGCCGCGCCGGACGGTTAGCAGGTCGACATGCTCCACCCAGCCCTTGATCGGGTCGCGCTGGATAGCTCTCGGCAGCGCCAGTTGCACGCCGCCGGGCAGGCCTTCGAGCCGGATCAGGACGTTAGGCGTCCGCAGGGCCATGAGGACTTCATGACCGGGGAGAGTGAGGTGCTTCGGTTCGGTGTGGTGCCCGTAGAGCACAGCCGGGACCCGGCCGCCATTCCGAATCCGGCGGGAAGGTCCCTTGCCGAACTCGGTGCGCTGCTCGGCCTTGATATGTACCTCGGGCACTTTGGGCTCCTTGCGGTGACAGAAATCCTTGCGAAGTCTACCGGCTACCTGGCTAGCCGGTAGCAATCGGGCGTGCCGAAGGCGTGCCCGGGCGGGTGTCCCCCCGACTGTTAACTCTGGCCGTCGAACAGGCTGGTCACCGAGCCATCGCTGAACACCTCGTTGATGGCCCTCGCGATCAGCGGCGCGATCGACAGCACCGTTAGCTTGTCGAACCGCTTGTCGTTGTTGATCGGCAAAGTGTTCGTCACGATCACCTCGCTGACGCGCGAGTTCTTGAGCATGTCGACCGCGTTCCCAGAGAGCACGCCGTGCGTCGCCGTCACGATGACCTGCGCCGCGCCCTGCTCGAAGAGAACGTCGGCGGCTTTGACGATCGTCTGGCCGGTGTCGATCATGTCGTCGACGACGATGCAGGTCCGGCCCGCTACCTGGCCGACGACTTCGAGAACTCTGGCCTGGTTCGCCACATCTGGGTCGCGGCGCTTGTGGATGATGGCCAGCGGGCAGCCGAGCCGGTCGGTCCAGCGTTCACACACCCGGACGCGGCCCGCGTCTGGCGCGACGACGGTCACCTGCGAGACGTCGAGCTTGTCCTCGAGGTAGGAGGCGAGGATCGACAGCGCGAACAGGTGGTCGACTGGGCCGTCGAAGAATCCCTGAATCTGCGCCGTGTGCAGGTCCACGGCCATGAGTCGGTCGGCGCCGGCCGTCGAGAAGAGGTCGGCCATCAGCCGCGCCGAGATCGGCTCGCGGCCCCGGCTCTTCTTGTCCTGCCGCGCGTACCCGAAGAATGGAGCTACCACGGTGATCCGCTTCGCGGATGCGCGTTTCAACGCGTCCACCATGATCAGCTGTTCCATGATCCACTGATTGATCGGTGCGGTGTGGCTCTGGAGGACGAACGCGTCGCAGCCGCGCACCGACTCCAGGAACCGCACGAAGATCTCGCCGTTGGCGAAGTCGTAGGCCGTCGTCGGCGTCGGTTCGATGCCAAGACAGCCGGCGATCTCCTGACCGAGCTCCGGGTATCCACGCCCGGAGAAGAGCATCAGCTTCCGCTCGGGGGTTGCGGTAATGCCGGTCACTTGGGTCAACTCTCCTTGAATTGCCACTTACTTGAGTTCCCGTGCTACGGCGATCCCGCCGATGCACCACGTTCCCGGTCCTGATGGGTGAGCGTCCTTCCGTCCATGTGCACGAACGGGCCGATGACGGCGCCCTCCTCGATCTCAGCCGACTCGCAGACAGCCTGGATCACTCTCGCGCCGGCGCCCACGGTGGTGTCCCGCAGGAGGCACCCAGGACCGATGCTCGCCCCTGCACCGATGCTGGTTCGGCCTTCCAGCTGGGTGGCTTGCGAGATGCGCACGCCAGTCTCGATCTGCACGTCGACGTCGATCCACGTGCTCGCTGGATCGACGATGGTCACGCCGGCGGCCATCCAGCGCGCCAGCAGCCGCTCATTGAGTATGCGCCGCGCTCGGGCGAGTTGTGCCTGGTCGTTCACGCCCTGGATCTCGTCGAAGTCAGGACAGAATGCGCTCGTAACGTGGTGCCCATCGGCACGCAGGATCGCTGGAACCTCAGTGAGGTACTCCTCGCCGGTCGCTTCGGCCGCGGGAACCCGCTTGACCGCGTCGGCGAGCAAGTCGCCATCAAACGCGAACATGCCCGAGCTGATCTCCGTGACCGCCCGCTGCCCGGGCGTGGCGTCAGCTTCCTCCACGATGCCGGTGACCTCGCCGTTCCCGTCCCGCAGTATCCGGCCGTAGCCCTTCGGGTCAGGCGCCTGCGCGGTGAGGACCGTCACAGCCGCGCCGGTGGCCTGCTGCTCGCCGATCAGGCCGGCCAGCGTCTCTATACGCAACAGCGGCGTGTCTGAAAACAGGACTACCACTGTCCCGTGGATGACGCCTAGCGACTCGATCACGGTGCGCACCGCGTGACCGGTGCCCCAGGAGCCGCGGCGCTCCTGCACGACGAGGATCGCCTCGGGGCAGAACTCATGCGCATAGCTTGCGACCTGGCCGGCAAGGTCACTGACCACGATGATGAGCCGTTCGGGTTTGAGATCACGGGCTGCGGCGACCACGTGTCCGAGCATCGGGCGGCCGCAGACTTGGTTCAGCATCTTCGGCGTGCCAGTTCGCATCCGCGTACCCTCGCCTGCCGCCAGGACGATCACTGCGGCGGGCGCGGCTGACGTCGCTCGGCCTGAAGTCACTCGGCTCGGCTCCCTCGTCTTAGGCCGGTCGGTCTTTCACGCTGCGGGTGTCAGTCACGGTCGGGGCTGTCGCTCTCGCGCTGCGGACCTCAGCACGGGCGCCGTCAGTACCGGCCGTTCGAAGGGCACCGCAGGCATCACTTTGCCGACACCGGCAGGATACCGGCCCGTTACCTACGTTCGGCCAGGCTGGGTGGCCATTCGCACCGAGCGCGGCGCTTGCCCCTGATCGTGCCACAAATTGGAGCACGCCGCCGGACAGCCGCATGCGGAGCCGACCGCGGAGGCGCCCATCGGCCTGTATTCCCACGGAGGACGTAGCCATCAGCGAGGAAGGCTGCGAACCGCCTACGGCAGGTTCCATCCACTGACGACGGCGCTGATGCGATCGGTCTCAACTCCGCGGTCCCGCTAGGCTAGGTTCCGAACTTTCCCGGATCGTCTAAGGGCAGGACTACGGTTTTTGGTGCCGTCAATGAAGGTTCGAATCCTTCTCCGGGAGCACCTGTTGGCGTTCGATTCATAACCCTTCTGGAGGCTCAAGCAATATTGCGCCCGGCTTGGGCTGAGTCTTCTGCGGCAAGCATGGCGGCGTTTGTCCA
>Ga0126378_10000397_pt1 | contig 32934 bp, 21 predicted proteins | sample PanSoiMetPlot_23_FD_92587 | JGI IMG/M metagenome (GOLD analysis project Ga0126378, IMG submission 92587) | Tropical forest soil microbial communities from Panama - MetaG Plot_23 | ecosystem: Environmental > Terrestrial > Soil > Tropical forest > Bulk soil | place: Panama | collected 2016-02-17
GACAAGATAAGACGTATTTTCGACTTTCGAGTAGCTGAGCGGCTAAGCTGTATTGGTTTTTGGGGCATATACGGACGGCCTAAGGCCGTCCCTTCAAAGACCAGGACTTAATCAGAGGTTCCCAATAGTGGCAACAACCTGTTCTTTGCGCAAATTTTCACATAATTTGCACCTGCACGATGAGGGCAATTGCTACCTTCCCGGAAAGAGTGGAAGTTTTGGTCCAGCAGATTGGGATACCGAACTGTGCATACTGGAGGCCTCTCTGGCAGCTCTTGGATGGACCCTAACAACGCCGTATGACGAGCATTTCATCAATGACAAGAGAAATGCGTTGCTGAATGAAGGTATTTCGCTCCTAAAAGGTTACAGTTGATCCGACGGTAACGAACATTCACTGAATCGATAGCACATTCTCGCCGAAGTCTGAGGAAGCTCGCACACCCCTTTCCTCGATGCACTGAACTGTCTTGTGCCCGCCCCCCTAAAATGAGCTAAAGTTGAGCCGTGCAAGGACGGCGCGGAGACACCGCATTGCCCTGGAACACCGAGATGAGCTTCGCGCCAAACGGGGCATGGCCGCCCAGTGCACCGGGCATCACGCCAAACACACGCCCTTCGGATAGTGGGAGGATTGAGCGCAGAAGCTGTTTCGTTTCGCCACGGGAGAACGCGATCATGGCGTCGCGCACGATGGGTATGCAAATATCATAGGTGAGCCGACGGGCGATTTCGGCTTGGTCGATGAATCGAATTGACATTGTTTTAGAAGCCGACGGGTTCTGTGGTTGCAATCCTTGTTGCAACTGCCAGAGATACTCCTCGGCGTCAAAAATGGCCTTAAGAGGAGCAAATCAAGCTGTCACATCCAATCTGCCATTTCTCGAACCCGCTGATGCGGACCCTGTTCCCCGCCCGAGCCCAAACTGCTGGTAGCCCCCTATCGCGTCGCAGATCTACTGTTTGAGAAAAATGCTTTTTGGTAGTAGCGCGTGTATGCCCTTCGAGCCATCGACCAATTCAGTAACCTGGAGATCTACAGCCATGCTACAAAGCATGTAGGCTTGATCGGGTGTGAGGTGATGCTCCTTCACCAAATAATCGATCATCTCGCGAACTGCCATTTGAGCTGCCCTGTTTAAATCTGGGTCAAACCCCATCGTCATGTAATACTTTGAGGTTTCTGCTCGGGGCCATTTCAGTTGTAAGTCCTTTCTCACAAAAAATTGAAATCTACCCAAAAGGGCAGCTTCAATGGCCGTCCCGTCTACCTCACCGTCACCCTGACCCGCGTGACCGTCCCCGACCGAGAAGAGCGCCTGCTTGCACTGTATTGGTATGTACAGCGTGGTACCCGCGACAAGATCTTTGTTGTCCATATTTCCCGCATAGTAGCCTGGGGGACCATCCCCGATCCGTCCCACCGCGGATGACGGAGCCACGCCCATGGTTCCAAAAAAAGGGTGCAAAGGGATCTCGATTCCCGGTGCAAAGAGGGCAACATTGCGTTCGGTGCTCAGATGGATCGCGCTAGCTCGAGCATAAGGAAAATCCTCCGGTAATGTGCCGCCACCTGGATGAAAAACATTAACTGCATAGTTATCAGCAACACGGATCTCCAGGATATGGACTTCGAGTACATCTCCCGGTTCAGCTCCGTCAACCGCAATAGGACCAACGAGAATGTTGCCATAAGTAGTGCTCCGATCCGATACGGCTTCCAAGTCCCGCATCGACTGCCGGATAAGAGCTTCTGGCATGCCCATTGTTTCCATTTCCTTTGAACCCGCTAGAGGTGTATCCAACTCGACGATCTCTCCTGAGTGGATCGTAAGAATAGGTTTGGCAGCAGGATCGAGAAAGCCCCACTCGACTGTTTTAGGACCAGACGTAATTTTGTAAACCTTCGGCTGATCTTGCGAATTAACAAACGAGGCCGTCAGGAGAAGCAATACAGAGAGCACCAACCTCATGATAGAACTCCACAAAATTGAATACTCTGTTAATTACGCAAAAACCCTTTGCATACCTTCTAACACTCAGATCACTACCTCGCAGCTGGAGCGAACAGTCGCTGCAAACAGTTGGAGCTGATTGTTCCCTCGTCTCAAAATAAACATCTTCGGGCAACTATCAAATAATACAAAGCAACATTACCAGCTAAGCTGTGCGGAGAACTGAAACGCTCTTGGTCCGCCTGCGGCGAGTACTCCTAGTGTAGACGTCGGCAGCCCGATCTGGTTTGATTCCGCTGTTCCGTTCACCCCGGAAAAGCCAAACGAAGCTGCTCCAGCGTTGCCGCTGTTGGATACAAAGTTGGCGGAATTCGCAAGGTTGTACACCTCACCCCGCAGTTCGAGTTGAAATCGCTCGCGCAACTTAATCGTCTTCGATAGCCTTATATCCGTCGACCGTATGTTAAGAGATTGGGGAAGCAGTGGGCGAGTTAAGGGTAGCAATCCCAATGATGCACGGTAACTGTTTATGAGTTGCAGTTCTCTACTCTGAGAACCTCGCGCTCCACTGTTTCGTCCGATACCGGGCGGTCTGACCGGTGTGGAACCGTCCGGCGCAGGAGAAGCTTCGGTTATATCGAAAGGCAGGGGAGTGTTGAAGGTTGAGATTAACGAGATCTGCCACCCATTGCCGAAAAACGGCGGGAGATGGCTTAGATCGAAGATCCCACTGAAAATAAACCGGTGGCGCTGGTCCGTCTGAGCGGGCCCGCGGTCCGCACTAAAATTAAATGGATTGGATGCCAATGGACCGGATCCGGTAGAGTCGTCTGTTTCATTCGTGGCTTTTGAAAGAGTGTACGAACTATTTAGCTGAAATCTTCTACTCAGGGCCTTGTTAACAGCGACAACAAATGCATTGTAATGCAGGTGGTCTCCGTTACTATCCCAGGGGACGACACCGAATTGACTGCAGACCCCCATTCCGAACATTTGACATAGGGGCGCACCGGGTGCCGCAGTGTTGAAATTCTGATCCACGTTGATGTTACGGCTGATGAAGCCCTTTACGCCCAACGTGTGAACTCCGGTCATAGCGAGCACCCAATTTGGAGCAAAAGACCACTGAAATCCGCCCGACCAGTATTCCAGATATGGTGTTTGCAGGTGGTTATCGAGTGCGATTAGTGGATTTACGGGAGGACCAAAAAACTGCTCATGAACCTGCTGAGGTGTTAAACCAGGGAATGGATCGTTGATGTTTATGCTTCCGGGATTTAGGAATATACGAACCCCGATATTACGGCCGTCGAACCCCTTCTCCAAGAGAGTAGTAAGGAAGTTAATGTTTTCATAGTAGACGCCGTAGCCCGCCCGCACAACGAACTTTCCCGTCTTAAACGGATCGTATGCGAGACCGCCCCTAGGCGCGAAGTTACTCTTGTCGGGAGAGCGACTTCCCCGTGGAACGAGTAGACCTAGCGCCCCGTCGAAGTTGACGTCATTGGCATTGCTAAAATAGTCCCAGCGCAGGCCAAGATTGAGAGTCAAATTAGGTTTGATTTTCCAATCGTCTTGAATATATGTTCCTACAATAGAACTTGTACCATTCCCCAGGCTGCAGTTGTGGGTTGCGCACCCGCTCTGTATCAAAAGGTCGGCAAATTGCGCGTTAAGTGGCGCATCTGTGAAGAAGACAAAATCCCCCGTGGTACCAAAGTTAAAAAAGGCAGTTCCGAATACATGATGATACTCGCCGCCAAACTTGATATTGTGTGAGCCTATGGTCCACCCGAAATCGTTTTTCACCTCGTATCGATTCTCTATAGTTCCCTGAGGATCGCCCACTCTCTGTCCAATGATCAGGTCCGGCCTCTGCTGCTGCGGTATAGTCGAGAATGGTTCCAGCTTGTTGTTGTACCGAAAAAACTGGAACCCTAGCGTATTGATCTTATTTGGACTGATAATATAGGTATCACTGATTGCGTGGGCCTGAGTGTTGGTCAGATTTGTTTCGCCATTGGACTGTGCACGGATACCTCCTACATTTTCGGCCGCGTTGAAATTATCCAGGTTGAACCGATAGAACAGGCGATTCTTGTTGTTCTGAGCAACATCAATTTTGCCTGTTACAAAGTCGCGACGAAATGGAAGGGGCACGTTACCGTTAAACTGGGGGAACACTCCAAGTGTGTTTACAACGCCGGTATCGAGTTCACGGTGATCCTCGAAAGCTACGAATCCAAAAATCTTGTCTTTCTTGAGCGGCCCTCCGACGCTCGCGCCTTGCTGCTGACGTCGAAAAGCACTTTTGGTCGTTTGAAAATAGTCACGAGCGCTGAGCGCTTGGTTCCTGAAGTAATAAAATGCATTCCCGTGTAGACTGTTCGTGCCGGACTGCTCTATGATGTTGACTACGGCACCTACCGAGCGAGCTTGCTCCGCACTGAAGTTGTTGGTGAGGACGTTGAACTCGTGGATTGCTCCAGGGCTTACGTCATAACCCAGGCCGCCAACAACAAAATCAAAGTCCTCGAAGCCATCTACGAATACGTTTGACTCCCGTCCGCCGGTTCCGGCGACACTGATTTCTCCCACACGAGTTTTTGTTGGATCTATAGGGGGGGTGCGCACAATCTGAGGAACCAGGGTGGCAAGATCCGTAAAATCGCGACTTTTTAATGGAAGGGAGGCGATCTGTTGCCGTTCGACAACACCACCCACATCGGAACTGGAAGTTTGAACCAGAGGGGTAGCCCCAGAAACAGTAACTTCCTGAGCTGTCCCTGACAGTGCCAGTTGCAGGTTCTGTACCGTCGTTTGTCCGATTAGCACAACGACATTACGGGCAGCGGCCAGCGAAAATCCTTGTGCCTCCACGGTTAATGAGTATGTTCCCGGTACCACGCTTAGAAACACAAACTGTCCTGCCTGGTTGGTCGAAGTCGTGCGGGATTGAGCGGTTGCCTGCTCGACGATTTTTACTGTTGCCCCCACAATTACCGCTCCGGAGGGGTCGGTTACAGCTCCGGACATTTGACCTGTAGGAAGCTGTGTCCAGCCACGCGCAGCAACAAGGATGAAAGACGTGGCCACGAGAAAGCGCGCTACTTTAAGATCGAGTCTCATGCCTCACCTCGCACTCATTCTGGACCCTATTCAACAAATAATCGCAGTTCATTTCGTTGCCGGAACAAATTTGACCACTCCTACCTGCTCCATGAACTTGAAAAACTGATAAATCTCGGGAATCGGCATTGGCTCAAACTCCGCGCTCAGTACGTCTCTTATATCTGTGACGCTCCGTCGACCATTGGCCAAATTCAATGCCTCGTAATACGCATATTCTCCTCGCTTGGCGAGAGGAAGCTTCTCGTCGAAGTGCTCGTCACCCGTCTTGTCGATCAACCACCATCGGCCGTACTCAATACGAAAGATGTTCACTGGTCCCCGAATGGATGTGGCGCGAACCGGAAATGACCGCGCGAACTCGGAATCCACACGGTGAGTTCGCACTTGATCGAGGGGGACATTCAAAGCTTTTGCGCGCATTTGAGCGTATTGCTCAACCAGGTCCAGTGTTTGTTGTTCCTGGTTCTCAAGACTGGCGACAAACGGTGCTGCTGCACCGTTTAGTTGATCGTTACCCATCAATAATGAGAGGCTGGCCAGTGCAACAGATTCTCGTTGCAAGCCTTGTGTGATCAAATTGCGCGCTTCGTACAGTGATTCTGAAAGCATTTCGGGTTTAGCGGCGGCGATATAAGCGAATGCTCGACTCTGATCGTCTGCAAATCGAACCTCGGCCTTGGTCAGCGCGTTGTGCAATAGGGCGGGAAGGTCTGCAGAAGATGCAGAGGCCAAAAAATAAGCGGCCGTGGCACCGATCACAACTCCTCTCCGCATTTGAGTCGGGTCTCCTGCTGCATCTGGAGAATCCAGTTGCGTTCCTAGGTAGTAGTCGGGGTAGTCATTCAGAAGAATGGCTCTGATCCCGAAGGTTTGGGCATCCTCGTGATCGCTAGGTCCCCAAAATGGCTCGACATTGTAATGAAGTTGATCATGCGTTCCAGTGGGTGCGAAGATCGGATCCAGAAAGCCAACCGACTGGTGCTCCGACAAGAAATTGGCGTTCCGAATGGAGATCGTGTTTTCCTCACCAACTCGCTCCACAAATGCCTGAACAATGTCATCCACAAAGCTCGGATTGGAATATGGGGAACGATAGAGATGGAGTACGGCGCCCGCACCCCGCTGATTCTGGCTATAGCCAATCATGTCAACGTTGATCATCGCAAGGATGCGGGAAATGTCATCGGAGTGTTGGTAAAAATGATAAGTGAGCCCGTAATGTTCCGCTCCCCACATAAATCGTATCGTCCGCTGGGGCCGAGGAAGCTTTCCTGTCGAGATTAAATTGCTCAGCAATCTCGCAATTTCGAGGGTGCAGCCGACTCCCGTCAAATTGTTGGCACCTCCGGTGTCACGGCTGTTATCGTGAGCGTAAACGAGAATCACAGACAACTTTGGATTTGTTCCCGGTATTGTTGCGAGTACCTCAGGATAGGCACCCGGTCCTGTTTCCGCCCCGACATCAGCACGAAGCACAATATGTTGCCCAGACACGATGCGATTGCGCAGCTCAATTCCCACACGATAGGCGAGCGAAAACGCAAAAGTGGGCTTCTCTCCGCGGACTCCTTCCCAAGGAGCGATCCCGAGCGATGAGATGAGGTTTGGATTGTCCAGAGCGTTCTCAGTGCGGTAATGTACAATCCCGAGAGCCTTGTGTTGCCAAACTGCCAGGCGAGTCACCACCGCAGGATTCCCCGTGGCGAGTACAATTTTCCCATCCACAGATCGGCCATCATAATCCTCGGGTCGGGTCCCCGAGCCGACGTCCACCAACTCCGCACTAACGGATGTACTGCGGCTAAACCTAGCGATGTATCCTTTGAAATCTTGATAATCCGCCAGCAACTCGCGATCTGGCTGCTCCATCCACAGTTGCGCACGTTGAACGGCCCACGATGGCTCGGTCCGAAATGTCCAGTAATACCTTCCACCGTCGGCAGGAAAATGTTCGATAGTCACGTCCGATAGGCCGAATGTCCGAGCACTCGCCGCTAAGTAGCCCGCTACTTGGTCTGCTCCCGGCGATGGAGAAAAACCAGGAAACTGTACAATTCGCCTGAAATCAGCATACGGAAGCTCGCCAGACGAGTTCTCCCGTATAAGCTGGTAAAAGTCTTGCTTTAGAAGCTGCTGAGCGCGAGATATTACGGCGTTTAAAGTCACTGCTAAAGCTGCAATCAGCAACCCCAACCATATGAAAAGCCTCTCCAGAACTGTCTTGACTGTATTTCTACGCCATAACAAGCGTACTGAAACCGTCCTGATGCATTCTCCAACCTTCACACTAGACCTCCAACTTGTATCTGCATCTTCCGTCAAGGTTGCAAATAATGCTCGAACCATTCGAGAGAACGGTTGATCTGATCCACACGATGTAACGGCTCGTGTAGACCGTGTCCCTCCCGCGGGTAGCTCACCAGCACGGCATCTATCCCCCGCCGCCTCAGTGCCTGATACATTTGTTCAGCTTCTTCGACCGGAACATCATTGTCCGCCTCGCCGTGAATGAACATCGTTGGAGTGGACACATTTTCGACATGGGCTAATGGTGAGCGACTCCAAAGCTTCTGATAGTTATTGGAGTCCCACGGCATCCCCTCAAACTCCGCGTGGATAAGATCCTGGTAAAGGGACGTGCCATAGAAGCTGATTAGGTTACTTAGGCTGCCGGCTGCGACTGCAACCTTAAAGCGCTGGGTTTGAGTAATCGCCCAGTTCGTCATATATCCGCCGTAGCTCATTCCGGTAATACCTATTCGATCTCGGTCGATCCAGGGATTGCGGAGGATCGCCTCGTCCAGCCCTGCCATTAGGTCTTTGTAATCTGCACCTCCCCAATCATTCACGCAGCCATCTGAGAAGGCCTGGCCATATCCGGAACTGCCGCGTGGATTCATGTAGAGGACAGCGTACCCACGTGCTGCTTCCGCCTGATTAGTGATGTCAAAACCATAGCCGTACATACCATGCGGACCGCCGTGAACAGTCAGTATCAGTGGATACTTGCGGTCCGGCACACGATCGAGCGGTGGCAAGAGCCAGGCTTGCACGCGAATGCCATCGAAACTTTTGAACCAGAAGCTATTGGGTGTAGAAAGCCTCCAAGCAGCAGCCAATTCAGTGTTAAAGGAAGAGATCCGGTGGGGGGTCGAGCCATCCGCGGTCGAAACCCAGAGCTCGATAGGGTCGAGATCGTCCGTGCGCACAAACACCAGCTTCGAACCTGCGGCAGAGAACGATCTAATCGCCGCTTGCCCATGCAATATTTCCCGAGGAGGGTCATCGTTCACGAAAGCTTGGAAAATGTCAGTTTCACCTTCGTTCTGAGAAAGAAAGTAGATGGATTTGCTATCGGAAGCCCATTGGGGCAGACTGGCGCGGCGATCTAGTTTGGTACTGACTTGCTTTTGAAGGCCATCCCGTCCAATAAACCAGACATGAGTGTCCTCGGCGATGCTATCGATGGTTGTAAGATTGCGGATCGTCGCAAGATAAGCGATCGAATTCCCGTCTGGAGCCCACACCGGTGAGAAGGCAACACCTGTGGCGTTCGAAAGCTTGCGCTCGTTGCCAGTTCGAGGATCGAGGATATAGATGTCGTAATGAAACTTTCGATCAGGATCCGATGAACGGTTTGACAGGAATGCGATTTCTCCTCGCGAGGACCAGGAGATAGAGTGTGAGTCATACTCACCATGCGTCAACTGACGAACCACGTGTTCTGCAACGGACACAACAAAAATCTGGGTGTGGAGGCCATCGGAAAACGAAGTACGCGATTTATATTGCATTCGGGTAATAATACGGGGATCCGTATTTTGCGGATTCATTCGCGTCTCGGCGGCAACAAATGCGATTTGTGCTCCATCAGGTGACCACGTCAACATCTCGCCTGACTTCGAGATGAAAGAATTAGTGTGCGGCCAAGGAGTGAGCATCTGAAGCCGTCCAGTGTCGGTATCAGCAACCCAAAGCGCCGGCTCACCTCCTCGATTTGAAGAAAAAGCGACGAATCGACCATTGGGGGACCATCGCGGCATTGAGTCATCAAAGTTGCCGCTAGTGATCTGCTTAGGATCCCTCCCGTCAACAGATGCGATCCACAGGTTCGATCTTGGGTGATTGGTGGTTCTATCGAAGGAATCAAGAACGAACGCTATCTTTGTGCCTGTGGGTGAGACGTGCACATCGGAAATGTCGCGTAGTGCGAACAAATCCTCGGGGGCGAGGGAACGCTTCATGGAGGCGGAGTCCGACGCGCGCGCAAGTGAGGTGCAAATGCTTAATAACAGCAAGCCGAGCACGCCCACATTCTTGAGCATGTCCTATGGGCTCCCACCCACAATACGTCACGCAAAATAACCTGTTGACTCAGTCGCTTCGGCCACGCCCTTCAATCGGCCATACTGCTTCAACGACGCCTTTCCTCACTCCAAAAAAATAGTTGTAGAGATTAACCGTGGTATCGCAATGCCCCGGAATAAATTCCAGCTTGTCACCAACCTTTAATTCTCGATTTGGCTTTTTGAGACCGATGATGCCGTACTCGTCTCCTCCAGGCCAGTAGGCAACCCCTTTAAGTCCTTTGGGAACGGGCATCGACTCGTCCGTTGATAGGGCCTTGTTACCACCGTCGGTGATCGCGCGGCCCTTGGAGGGGTGACTGATGATCGTGGTCAGAACCGAAAGGGAATTGCCGAAATCGCTGAAGTCGGCATTGTTCGGCCCACCGATGCTGCTGTAATGGGCGTCCATAAAAATAAATGACCCAGGTTGAATTTCAGTGACCTCAGGAATTTCGGTATCGATGTTGTAAGTACCCGTCCCGCCAACACTCAGTATTCCGACCGGGAAACCTGCCTTTTCGACCGCCCTTCGAGCTTGGACCGCTCGGTCAAGCGATAGCAATTCGATTGCACGACGATTCTCGAAGGCGACGATATGTTGATTATTGCCGCCGTATCCCTGAATACCTGCGAGTTCAAGTCCTTTCTCCCGGTCAATTTGGCGCGCCAAATCGGCGGCTTCCTGAGGTGTGTCAATGCCTGTTCGGTTCTGGCCGACGTTAACATCAATAAGCACCTTCAGCTTTCGATTTTTTGCAGCAGACGCGGCGGAGAGATCTTTGATATTTTCCAGTGAGTCGACAACAACCTTCACATCGGGTGTAATGGCTTGCAGCGCTAACAAACGCTGAATTTTCCGAGGCCCAACAACCGGGGCTGTGATTAACACATCCCGTATCCCTCCGTTGACCAGGACCTCCGCTTCGCCGAGTTTCGCCGCACATTGACCTTGAGCACCATATTCCAGTTGTTTTTTCGCGATTACTGGCGATTTGTGTGCCTTTCCATGAGGACGATAATTGCGGGAGCGCGCGGCGCAGGCATCGCGCATGGCAGCCATGTTGCTCTCGAAAACGTCCAAATCGATGAGCAGCGCGGGAGTTGGGACTTCCATCACGGACTGGCCAATAAATTCGTCGTACCTCGCCGCGAACTCCTCCCGGTTTGGTTGAGAATTTGGCGAGCTGGAGCCTTTGCCTACGCTGTGGAGCACGACCGCCGAGAGAGCTGCTTGTGCCATGAAATCGCGACGCGTTGCATTCCGGCTTCTCATTGGAATCTCCTAACTTTGATATTACCGAGAGGGAAAAGTCGAATAGGTGCACCTCGCCTCGCTGACGTTGTGTACTGCACACCTATTTACATCAGTAGCCGACTGAAGGATCGGGAGCCGTCAGGCCCGCAGCGCGTCGCACCACGTATCGCATTCCGCACAGCTTCCGCATCCCAAACCTCGCGAAATAGGGAAGTCGTTGCTGTCAGTCGGTTGACGCATCTACCTTATTCACATGTCATGTCAAGGACAAAACACCAGCAACGCGCCCTTTTGTCGCGAGGCACTCATCCAGGCGTTTGTCAGGCAAGCAGCGATTGATTCATTCTGTGTGGGCACTCGTGCAGCGTGTCTCGCACGGCAGCACCGTCTCCTCCTAATTGCGGAGCAGTTAAAATGGAAGCTCCCGGACCGTGTCGGTTGAGGCCATTGGGCTCCGCAACTGACCCTATTAACGAAGCTCACAACTGCCAGCATCCTTCCACGGGGCCGTCCCCTTTAGAACCGCCGACGTGCAGGTGCTGAGCCAACCCCCAGTATTGAACGCAAGGCTTGATTTGGAACTCAAACCGACGTGCGCCCGAGGATCGAAACAGTACAATGGTGCTTTCAGTATGTCAACGATAATTAACGAGCATATTGTTGGTATACTCGAACGCCCAGCGGGACGGTACCGACGTGAAAGAGTGCGAGACAAGGACTCCGGGTTACATGACCTGTGTTCGGGAATTGGAGTAAACGTTATGCCTACTGCAACGACAATTGCAGAAAAGACAAAAGAGGTCAGTGGATTCCCGCGGGCCTCTTATGGCCCTGCGTACCAAGCCGCCGATAAACTCAGCGAGCGGGTTTATCAGGCTCTCAAGCGGGACATCGTCACCGGAGTTTTGCGACCCGGAGACGCAGTGACCGAAAAGGATCTGGCGGGACGATACAACTCAAGTCGCACACCAGTTCGTGAAGCGGCACTGCGTTTAGAAGAACAAAACCTGCTCAGGAACGTGCCCAACAGAGGGTACTTTGTGACGCATCTGACCGTGAAGGATCTGAACGACATTTACGAATACCGGTTGTCAATCGAGTGCACCTGCGCAGAACTGGCTGCTGGCAAGGGCGTTCTAGGTAGCAATCTCCTGGAACTGAACAAACTCGCGAGTCGGCGCAGTCGGCCTGATAGCCGTACGAGTTTTGAGGAGTTCATCGCGGCCGACACTGCTTTCCACGTCCACATAGCTCGCCTGACAGGGAATCCTCTGCTGGTAAGAGCGATTTCCGAAATGAGATGCCAGATGGAACGCATCCTCTTTGCGGGTATAGACGCTCTGGACACTTCTTACTACTATGGCGACCTGCCAGTTCATGGTCATCAGGGAATATTACGAGCGATCAAAGAGGGCAAGGCGAAGCTGGCGAGGAAACTGATGCACGAACACATAATGAGTGCAAAGGAAGAAGTCATTCAGATGGTACACGATGGGTCAAGGCTGATCTGAGCGGAGAATAACTCATAATAGACCGTTAGGATGCTTCATGCTGACCTATGAATCAGAAACTTGAAGGGCAACAACTGGCCCGTGGCGCGTTGGGACAGGCAGAGGTTTTGTTCCAGGCTGTAGCTCATCTAGGGCCCGCAGGCGCCGCCATCGTAATTTTCCCATTTCTGACGCAGTACGTCGGAGCAGCAATCCCATTTCTGCTGGTCATTTGTCTAGTCGCGGTGCTGCTCACCGCACTCTGTGTTTCCTCGCTCGCCCGACATCTTTCTTCGGCCGGGGGATTCGTTGCCTATGTTGGTCAAGGTCTAGGGAAGCGCTTCGGGTTTTTTACGGCGTGGGCTTATTTTCTCTATGATCCACTCATCCCTACAGTTTCAATTCTCGTTGCAGCTGGTTTCTTGGAACAGGCCTTGAAGGAACAATCAGGTCTTGCTGTGCCCTGGTGGGTTATTACCTTGGCTTCACTCGCTGTTGTACACATCGTCACCTATATCGGGGTTAAACAGTCCGCCAAACTGAACATGCTATTAGGCGCTGCAGAGTGCGTGATGCTCTTGCTGCTTAGCATCTGGGTGATCGTTCATGTCAGCTCCGGGGCTCATTCGCTCGTTCCGTTTCAATTTCCGAGAAGCGGGTCTCACGCGCTCTTCCTAGGATTTGCATTTGCTTTGCTACTATTCTGCGGCTTTGAATCAGCCGCACCTCTTGCCGAAGAGACGAAGAATGCCGAGACAGCCATCCCGCGTACGATGATTTCATCGCTACTGTTAGTCGGTGTGCTGTGGATCTTGACTGGATACGCAATGGTACTTGGATTTGGGATCGAGAACGCCCATCAGATGTTGCAGGCCAGTGAAAACCCTTTTTTCAGTCTGGCAAATGGGGTTTGGCATAACGGTTGGATTCTGGTCGCGTTTGCGCTCATCAATTCATCGCTGGCTGCTTCGGTTGCGGGTCAGAATGCGGGCTCGCGGGTAATCTACGCGCTTGGTCGAGCAGGTGTGTTGCCATCAGCTCTTGCACGTACTCACCCTAAACACAAAACGCCACACATTGCCATCACTTTTCAGAGCGTCTTGAATGTAGTGGTTTCGATCACTCTGGGGCTTTGGCTTGGTCCGATTGGCGCGCTTAACTTCATCGGAATGCTGATCGCCATCGGCATCATTGTGATCTACATCTTAGCGAACGCGTCCGTGACCCCACTGTTCTGGAAACGGTATCGGGAGGAGTGGAAAACTTTACCCCACGTTGTGGTGCCGGTGGTGGCTGTGGGACTGCTAGCATTGGCATTCTATTTCACAGTGTGGCCTATTCCTCCGCGTCCACTTTCGGCCGCAGAAGCTTTTGTCGCGGTGTGGCTGTTCGTTGGCGCTGTTTTCGCCATTTTTCTGCGTGGACGAATGCGAGACGCGCTTGAGCGAGCAGTTTCGATGGTTTATCAGGCACGTGAAAATGCAGTTTTGGTCGCAGCAGTTGATGGTCAGCCGCGGGATCTCCCCTCAACAGCCACGATGGCGGATACGCAGTGTGAGTAACGCATAAAGCGACCGGCCTGGAACTTGTTGCTGATCGGAAGTGTTATGGATTCCTACGACGCTGTGTTTGTGGGAAGTGGGATCAATTCTCTGGTGGGTGCTGCAGTCCTCGCCAAAGCAGGCTGGAAGGTTTGCGTCCTCGAACGAAACTCCTGGGTCGGTGGCAACATTCGAACCGCTGAGGTCACAGAGCCTGGTTTTCTCCATGACTTGTATTCGGGATGGCACCCGCTATTTACGGGATCCGAAGCCTACGCGCTCCTCAAGTCGGACCTGGAGGCTCGCGGATTGACCTACGTCAATACCGAGTATCCGACCGCTGCGTTGTTCCCCGACGGTCAACCGGCGTTTCTCTCTACCTCGCCCCAGGAAAACGTGCGGCATTTCGAGACTTTGGCGGCGGGAGATGGCGAGAGTTGGAATCGGGCATTCTCGAAGTTCATGGCACGCTCTGATCTGGGATTTGGATTACTCCGTACCGAAATATGGTCTTGGACGGGACTGAAGTTCTTGTTGAAAAACCTTCGGCGATTGGGTCTCGAGGGATCTATGGAATTCGGCGCTCAGTTGTTGGGATCGAGTCGATCATGGCTAACTGAAACTTTCCAGTCCCCACGTATACACGGCCTACTCGCTCCCTGGGTCCTGCATACCGGGCTAGGGCCTGATAGCGCTGGTTCAGGTTTCATGAATCTGCTGATTGCCGTAGCTCTCCAACTCGGCGGTATGCCCGTGCCGCGAGGGGGCGGCGCAAAACTCGTGGATGGATTGGGTGCCATAATTCGTGATCATGGGGGCGAACTCCATACCGATTGTCATGTCGATTCGGTAGAGGTGAGTGGTAACCGCGCTGTTGGGGTCCGTACGCGCCGACAGCTGTTCGCCGCCCGGAAGGCTGTTATCTGCAGCGTGACGCCACAGCAACTCTACCTGCAGCTTTTGCAGAAGACTGTTGTCTCTGAACGGACCGCACTAAAGGCGCGCCGCTTCCGTTTTGGACGTGGTGATATGCAGATCCATGTTGCTATGTCGGAACCACCTAAATGGCCTGGCGATGCCAACAGATTGTGCCGCACTGCGATGGTTCATGTGACAACAGGCTTGGACGGAGTTTCACGTGCTGTGAATGAAGCCGAGCGGGGTTTATTACCTACAGAGCCTACAATCGTTGTCGGGCAGCCCACGGCTGTGGATTCCTCACGTTCTCCCAAAGGGGCGTGGATCCTATGGATTCAGCTGCAGGAATTACCCAATTTGCCACGGGGCGATGCTGCCGGAAAAATCCAGACAGATGGTATCTGGAGTGAAACTCTCCGCGAGCGTTTTGCCGATCGCATTATCTCAAGACTATGCGAGATCATCCCGAACCTCGATAGCGCCATGCGTAAGCGCTTGGTAATCTCTCCGGCCGACCTCGCACGTACGAACATTAACCTAGTGGGGGGTGACCCCTATGCTGGTTCCTGCTCACCCGACCAATTCTTCATCTGGCGTCCTTTGCCGGGAATGCCACGGCACAGTACGAGCGTTAAGAAGCTCTACCACATCGGGGCTTCCACGCATCCTGGTCCTGGCCTGCATGGTGCGTCAGGTCTAATGGTTGCCAAAGAGCTATTGGGTAGGAGAGCCTATCGCGGGTTGACCTGAGCCCTGGGTCGACGTTACCGCTGTGATGCCATGGCCAATTCCGAATTCCTTGCCAAGTAGTCCTCAACGGCGTTCAATAGATGATCAATATCCGCCTTGGTGTTGTAGAAGTGGCACGAAACTCGAACACCACCTACATTGGAAGTGTATCGTACAGCTACCAAAATTTGTCGATCGAGTAGAAATTCCTTTAACTCGATGTCCTTGTGCGGCCTCCCGCGAAATCCCATAACTATGATGCCTGATCGATTCGCGGGCGATTGCGGCGTTACTACATTCATCCCCAGCGTCTCTAGCCCCTTCAGAAGATAGGTTGTCACAGCTCGGATTTGTTCTTCGATAGCATCCTTCCCGAGTTCATTAATCATGTGGAGCGAAGCAGCTAGGCCGATTCCGCCGGGGTAGTTCGCCGTACCACCGTTCTCATACACTCTTGCTGCATGAGAGAACTCGACAGGCTGTAAAGGTGTGATCGACGGCGTTTCGAAATACCTGCCCCACCCGCCAAGCGGAGGTTCCAAGGAAAGGTATCCGGCGACAGGTGGATTAAGTTTGTCGAAAATGTTTCTGTGGATGTACATGAAGCCCGCACCGAACGGTGCGTTGAGCCATTTGTGACCGCCACAGATAACGATATCGACAGGAACCCTCGACACATCCAACGGGAGAGCACCGAGCTGCTGGATAGCATCGACAACCAGCAGAATGCCAGCTTGCCTGCATAGTTTCGAGATGCCTGCGAGATCGCAGAGGTACCCATTGCTCCACTGGACTGAACTTATAACCACGGCTTTTGTGTGATCGTCGAGGAGTTCTTCGAAAGAAGAGAGCGGCAGTTCTCCATCTCTACTCTTGGCAACTCGGATCTCAGGAGACGCTCCGCGATTAGGCTGACGCCAGGCCAGGGGTACCGCGATGAATTCGAGATCAGCGGTGACAATATTATCGCCCGGATCGAGCGGAAGCGCTCGGGCAGCGATTGACAGACCATGGGTTGTGCTTTCGATTAGGGCAATTTCGTCTTCTGAAGCGCCGATCAACCGAGCTGCTTCCGGACGTGACTTTTCGCGCGCGGCATCGATCGCGAGATGATGCTCAACCATAGAACGCACAGGCGCGAACATAGTCTGATCGAGGAATTCACGTATGGCGTCAATCGAAATTCGAGGTGCAATGCCCACTCCGGCGCTGTCAAAAAAAGTCTTGTCCTGCAAAGCGGGAAACTCTTCTCTAATCTGCGCCAGTGAAGTGCTCATCAATCACCCCGTTGAATGTTTGCGCCGTATGATTGCATAGGTCTGCGAGCCGCACAAGCGAGGTTGTCCGAACTTTTCCGTCATAGATTCCCGCCAAACGTCTCTCATCGGGGAATTCACCGATTGATCTTCCAGCTGTTGGTAGCAATTTAAATGTCCGGTTTTGGTTAATCTCCCGCAGTCGCCGAAGCGGGAAAGTGGGAATCCCGTTCACTTTGCCGGATTTCAAAGCAAGGCGTGAAACTCGGTTTTTGCACTTTTCCGCCTTGCGTTTTTCCACAGCTTTTCGCTGCCGTCGATCGATTCGATCGATCTTCCGGCACGATCGATCTTCCGGCTTGACAAACTAACGCGAATCCAACTATTATCCGTGGCCGATCCAGGGTGGGATAAGTCAGGTCGGCTCCCGTCCCCTTATGCCGACGCAGTTCCCACCGACTCGAAGCGCTATCACCGCAGGTGTTGTCAGCAGACACAAGTTGGGGTCGAAACCACAGAGGAGAACGCCATGTCTTCGCGCAAGCAGATCGCGTGGGTCTTGTCCGCCACTTTATTACTTGCGGCGGCCAGTTTCGCCCAAACCGATACCGGCAGCCTACAAGGTGTTGTTAAGGACGCCTCGGGAGCGGTTTTGCAGGGGGTTCAGGTGCTCGCGACCAACATTGCGACCGGGGCACGGCGCTCGTCTACAACGAACGACCGCGGTGAGTACCTGTTCCTTAACGTGCCACCGAGTCGGTATCAGATTCTTGCGCAACACGAGGGTTTCGCGGACCAAAAGCAGGAGTCAGTCACCGTTAATGTCGGAGCCACCGCGACTGTGGATTTCTCCATGTCGCTCGGAGAAGTTAAGTCTGTCGTTAATGTGGGTACTGAGGCTCCTACGATCGATGTTCAAAACTCGACTGTTCAGTCGGTGATCACCCAAGAACAGCTCAACTCTCTGCCCAGCAATGGCAGGAATTTCCAGCAGCTGGCGATACTGTCTCCCATGGCGGACAATGGTAGCCAGAGTGTCGGATCCAGCTTCGACAGCACCAAGACTCGTGTCGGCGCAATCTCGGTAGGAGGAGGCCCCGGACGTTACATCAACATATCCATCGATGGCGGTGACGCGAACGATGATTTTGTCGGCGGCCAGAATCTCCAAATCAGTCAGGACGCGGTGCAGGAGTTCAATATTGTTACGCAGCGTTATAACGCGGAAGATGGTCGCGCCAGCCAAGGCGTGATAAATGTCATCACCAAATCGGGTACGAACAATCTGCATGGGAGTGGATTCTGGTACTTTCGCGATGCAGCCGTCAGCAACGAAAGCCAGCTCGATAAGAACTTAGGACTTCCCAAACCCGCTTTTCGAAAGCAACAGTACGGCGCAACTCTTGGCGGACCAGTCAAGCCAGATCGTGTCTTTTTCTTCACTTCATACGAGCGCCAGCAAGAATCTCAGTTTGCAACATACACCAGCAACGGAGCATTTCCAACGGTCGATGGAGTGATTAAGCAGCCCTTTTGGCAGAATATGTATTTGGGAAAGATTGACGTTCAGCTGACTCCGTCCTTGAGCTTCTTCGGCAGATATACCCAGGAAAATAACAATCTGCACAACGATACTGCTGGAGTTCCGAACGTTACGCCAGGTGCTGTTGTGAACATCAAGAATGATTTTCACACGGTGACAAGCGGTCTGACGAAGGTCGGGACTGGGTGGATTAACGACTTTCGCTTTCAGTACAGCGATTATCATGGGGCAACGGTTGACCCGCATGGCAATGAGGACGCTCCGACTCTTGTGTTCCCAGATGGCGTTTTCGGGCACAATCCGCAGGCACCCCAGTTCAATATTGAGAGGAAGTACCAATGGCGGGAGACGGTCTCGGTCACCCGGAACAAACATAGCTTCAAGATAGGATCAGAGTATATCTACCAACCCGAATTCGGAGGTCAGTTTGGTTTTGGACGAAATGAGTTCTTTTATGCAAATGACGACTACAATCCTACGACCGGAGTCGTAGGGCCGACCAACTCCATTGTTTCATTCAGTACATTTAGCCAGAAACTGGGCAACGCTCTCAATCCACCTTTGCATTATGTTGGTTTTTTCGCCCAGGATGAATGGAAGCCCGCTTCGCGGATCACAGTGAATCTTGGGTTGCGTTACGATTTCGAGAAGAACCTATTTGTACCGCGCAACACGACCACCAACCAGGTTCTCTATCCCGTCATCGGAAAGCCGCACGATCGTTATTACAATTTTGCTCCTCGTGCTGGTATTGCCGTGGATTTATTTGGCAATCGCCGCACAGTGCTGAACGCCGGTTATGGGATGTACTACGAATACCAAGCAGTTACTGCCGTCACTTTGTACGAGGCGTTAAATCAGCTCCCCAATCCCTTTGAGGCGATTGTGATAGCTGCTCCGGTCCCATTTGGACCGAACAACATTCCGAATTTCACAGGACAACCGGGCTTTGACATTGGATATGCCAATAGCCCTGATCTCAGGAATCCCCGCGTCCATGAAATATCGACCGGCATTTCACACGAACTTGGTGAAGGCCTGGTATTGGAGAGTAATTTTGTGGCCAGTCTGGGACGTGATTTCCCGGTTTTCGCTGACTTTAATCCCATCATTAATCCTGCGACGGGGCAACGTCTTAGGCAAGCGGAGTTCGCGACGCTGGGTAGCGTGCAGATGTTTATGAACGGCGGGCACAATCGATACCTAGCCTGGGCCACTCAGCTCCGTTATCGGCAGCGCCACGTGGAGTTTCAGGCATCGTATCGTCTCTCGCAGTCGAAGACGAATCAGGACAGCACACAAGGATCTCCGGCTGACGGCGTGCTCAATTCAGCAAATTGGCAACATGACCCCACTGAATATGGATACAGCAACTTCGACGAGCGCCACCGCTTTATCGCTAGTTCCGTTTGGAACCTACCTAAGGGTTTTCTGCTCTCCAGCATAGCCAGCGCTTCCTCCGGGCGCGCCTACACTCCGATGTGCAACGGTTGTGATGCAAATGGCGACGGTTTCAACGGGTTTTTCGGCATTGGAGATCGTACCGGTCCCCGCGGCAGCTTACGAGGCGATCCCACCTTCGAACTTGACCTACGCGGAGCCAAGACATTCACGTTCCGGGAGAAAATGAACCTGCAGTTATTGGCTGAGGTCTTTAATCTCACCAACCGTGCCAACTACGGCAGTAACTTGAACCGTATTACAGCTGCGGACGGCTCGATCATTCCGAATTCCGGCTTCGGGCAACCGATTGCGCTTTATACCCCGCCGCGGCAGGCCCAATTTGGGGTGCGCTTCAGCTTCTAGGAACGACCTGCGATTATGCGTAGTTCTCTGAGATAGGCGAAGGAATGGTTACGGGTCCCATCTCCAGGCAGTTTACCCAAGCATCGGAAGATTTTCTTTCTCTCGGCGCAATTCCCGGGGACGTGCCACGCCTGCAAGTCATACGGGAGGCCATAGATCCCGTGACGTTCGCGGTTCTGGGAGGAGCGCTCTTCTCGATCTGCCAGGAGATGGATATCGCTCTGCGCAATACCTCGCTCTCTCCCATCATTAACATTGGTAAAGACTTTTCATGCGCGATTTTCACTTCCGACGCCCAGCTCGTGGCGCAGGCGTGTAACTGTCCTGGCCATGTAGGGTCGATGCACTACGCAGTACTCTCCTGCATCTTTTCGTTCGGATTCGAGAACATCAGGGAAGGCGATGTGTACATGCTCAACGATCCCTATCAGGGCGGCACACACCTTCCCGACATTACTCTCATCACACCCGTTTTTTACAAAAACGAGCTAGTGATGTTCGCAGGTAATCGTGCGCATCACAGCGACGTAGGCGGAAGTTGTCCTGGCAGCTTTCCGCTTTCCGAATCGATCTTCGAAGAAGGTATCCGAATTCCACCGGTTAAGTGCTATGACCGCGGGTCCCGGATCCCGTCTGTCATGCGGATGCTGTTGGCCAACGTTCGTACGCCGGAAGAAGTGGAGGGCGACATCGAAGCGCAACTTGCCGCGAATAGAGCAGGCACGCGCGGTCTAGTGAGACTCATGGATAGGTACAGTCGTGATGTTGTGCTGTCTGCAATCCTCGAGTACATGGATCACTCCGAGCGAGCATTTCGCGCCAGCTTGAACATTCCGGAAGGGAGTTACGCGGCAGAGGATTGGATGGACGGTGACGGCAAGACGGAAAGGCCTCGTAAGATACGTGCAACCGTCACAGTAAAAGGATCGGACATATTCGTTGACTTCACCGGCACCGACGCACAGGCGCGCGGTCCTATTAATAGCATCTTTCCGACGACGGCGTCGATGGTCGTTGCTGCCTTACTCGCCTTAAGCGACCCAACCATCATGCCGAATCATGGGTTCTATCGCCCTATCCACGTAAAGGCACCGTTGGGAACGCTTGTAAACCCCACCTTTCCGTCTCCTGCCGTAGGGTTTCCGGACGTTTGCAACCGAATTGTGGAAGTGATCATGGAGGCGGTCACACCAGTAATCCCCGATCGGGTAATCGCGGCTACGAGTGGTACAACGACAAACTGTTTCTTTGGAGGAACCAATCCGATCTCCGGACTGCCCTATGTCTGGTACAACATCAATTCGCAAGGGGGATGGGGCGGACGCAGCGACGGCGATGGCTGGAACAACGTTTGCTTCATCGAGGCAAATGGGTGGGATATTCCAGTCGAGACCATCGAGTATCGCTATCCTTGGCGTGTACTATCCTACGGACTTCGGAAAGACAATTCTGGTGCGGGAAAGTTTCGTGGAGGCAAGGGCAATCAACTGGTCCTGACTCCAATCGGACACGACGTCAACTTCGCCATCAATGGCGACCGCGCAGTTACGCTGCCGTACGGACTTTTCGGGGGAAAGCCGGGCGTGAATGGTAGGTGCACGATCTACCGTAAGGATGACAGTGTCGAACCGGTCGCTCCAACCACGCTGAAGGCAGATCGCATCGTCATTCGTGAGGGCGACATCGTCGTGATTGAGGCACCGAGTGGCGGGGGCTACGGCAATCCTCTCGAGCGCGATGTCGAATGCGTTCGAAACGACGTCCTCGATGGCTATGTCTCAATTGAATCGGCGCAGCATGATTATGGTGTGGTGTTCTCCGATGGAGGCAATGTCGTCGATCTCACCGCGACGACCGAACTACGTAGGAGAATGTTGCGAGCATATCTAGCGCAAAGAGCGGCCTTAGGCGGCATTAATCGGAAACCATACCGAGTGGACGAGGAGCCAGGTTATTGATGGCTTCCAGTCCGCGTTACGTCCTCGGAATCGACATCGGCGGCACATTCACTGACGTCATCGCTCTAAACGTCGAAACCGGTCACACTATCGGCGCGAAAACGCCGACCACGCCCGGCAGGTTTGTGGCTGGAGTTGCGAAGAGCATCAAGTCGCTCGGAATCTCACTTCCGCAAGTAGACCAAATCATTCACGGTAGTACAACCTGTACTAATGCTCTGATTGAGCGCAAGCATGCAAAGACGGGGTTCTTCGGAACGAAGGGCTTTAGTGACGAGTTTGACATCCAGCGGATGATCCGCCGGTGGAGCAGAAACCCCTGGTCCGCTATCTATGACCTTCATCAGAAGAAACCCGCGCCCTTTGTAGATCGACGATTGAGGCGCGAGCTCGACGAACGTGTTGCCTATCCCGGCCTCGTCGTGAAAGCACTGAACCTCGACGAAGTGCGGAGCAAGGCGAAGGAACTGATCGAGGCAGGAGCTTCGTCGTTGGCTGTTTGCCTGCTATGGTCGACTGCCAACTCCACGCACGAGCGCCAAATAAAGGAGTTGCTGCTTCGTGAATTCAAGAGTGTTTACGTCAGCATCTCCAGCGAGGTGGCACCTGTTGTCCGGGAATATGAACGAATGGTAACAACCGCCGTGAATGCCTCGCTGATGCCGGTGATGACTGACTACCTGGCAACCATCAAGAAAGAGTTTGCCGCACTGGGCTTTCGGGGAAGCCTCTTACTTATGCAGTCGCACGGCGGGGTAGCAGATCCCGACGTTCTGAAAGAAAGGCCGATCCTCACATTGCGGGGAGGTCCGGTTGCCGGCGTGGTTGCCACGAACGACCTGGGGAAAACTCTGGGGAAGAGAAGGTTGATCTCTTGCGATATTGGTGGTACAAGCTGTGACACTGCCATCATCCTTGATCACGTCATTCCTATCGCCGACGAAACCGAAGTGGACTATTACCCTGTAAAGATCCCCACGGTCGATATTCGTTGTATCGGCGCAGGTGGCGGGAGTATTGCGTACGTAGATGCGGGGGGAGCGCTTCGCGTAGGTCCGGAGAGTGCAGGGGCATCTCCCGGTCCAGCATGTTACGGATCGGGCGTACAGCCAACGCTGACTGATGCCAATCTCGTGCTGGGTCGTCTGAGTTCCGAGGAGTTCTGTGGCGGGCGGATCAGGCTGGACATAGATGCTGCGCGTTCCAGCTTGGAGTCGTTGTCGCGCCAGCTTGGGTGTGACGTCATAAGGGCCGCTGGAGGAGTGGTCCGAGTTGCTGTCGCCAATATGGCCGAGTCGATCCGCTTACAGACGATCGATCGGGGCCGCGATCCGAGGGAGTTTTCGCTCGTGGGTTTTGGTGGGGGTGGTCCATTGCATGCGAGTCTTCTTGCTGAGGCTTGCTCCATTCCGGAGGTCATCATTCCTCTCCAGCCTGGTGTTTTCTCCACTGTTGGCATGGTTGTCGCCGAGCTTGGTTATCACAGTCAGGTAGCGTACTTGCGGCCTCTCGCCAGCACGGACCCTCATAAGCTGGAAAGCTGCTTTCGCGACATGGAAGCCGCAGGGGCGACAATGCTCAGAGCAAGTTCAGCAAACCGGGGAGATCTTCGATTCTCTCGATCCGCGGCGATGCGTTACGCACTTCAGGAGTGGGAGCTTCAGATCGGGATAGATGTCAAGTGCATAGATCACGAGGGGTTAGAACAGATCAAAGCGGCATTTCACGCGTCTCATAGAGCACGATACGGCTTTTCGCGTGAAGATAAGCCAGTCGAGTTTGTGACATTATATGTAGACTCTTTTGTCCCCACTCCACCCCTCCGGCGCGATCCTCCAGTACACGGGGACGGAGACCCGGCCGGCGCACACAAAGACACACGGGCTGTTTACATCGATGAACGGGTGGGATTTGTGCAAATATCAATTTATGACCGTGTTCGCCTAAAGGTGGGTGACGTGATCAATGGGCCGTGCATCATCGAGGAACTCACCTCCACCACATTCGTCCAACCGGGTTGGCAAGTGACCGTTGACCCGATGGGTGATCTGATTATGCACTCACTCGAATTTGGACGTTGAATTCCGGCACCATGGCCATCGACAACACTGAATTAACGCTTCTTCACAATCGACTGACCAGTATCTGCCGTGAGATGGGTGTCGCCATGATGAAGACGGCCTACTCGCCGGTTTTCAATGAGGGCTTCGACTTTGTGTGCTCCTTATTCGACCGCGAAGGGCGGATGATCGCGCAGGCCGAATACAACCCCTCGATGCTTGGAGCCGCAATCTACACGGTCGAATGGATGCTCAACGAGATTGGAGTGGAACATTTCCGACCCGGGGATGTGTGGGTCCACAACGATCCCTACCGGGGTGGTTGTCACCTACCCGAACACATGCTGCTAAAGGCCGTTTTCCAGAAGGATGAATTGTTTGGCTTCGCGGCAACTATTGGCCACATAGCTGAGATTGGCGGAAAAGCGGTGGGGGCCCTTGCCGGAGACGCTACTGAAATCTACCAGGAGGGGTTGCGTCTCCCCCCCGTCAAACTAATGGATCGTGGTGAGCACGTCTTGGATATCTGGAAGATTCTGATGAGCAACCACCGCACTCCCAAGTTGACATGGGGGGACCTCCACGCAATGCTGGGGTCTCTCCACATCGGCGAGACCCGACTCAGTGAACTGCTAGAAACACGTGGCCTGTCCCAGACGCTCGCTGGAACCAAGCAACTTATGGAGCGTGCGGAGGCATGGATGCGCCGAGAGATCGAAGCCATACCCCACGGCGAATACCGCTTCGAGGACTGGATGGAGAACGACGGTATAACGGACGAGCCACGCCGCATACAGGTCGCTGTTTCCGTTCGTGGCGGCGAAATCATCGCCGACTTTTCCGGCACTGACTTACAAACACGTGGCCCGATCAACGCCACGTATGCCGTAACGGCGGCTGCTACCTACAATGCTGTGTTCCATCTGACCGATCCTCAGGTCCCCCGCAATGCCGGTTGTTACCGGCCCATCAAGATCATCGCTCCACCCGGGACATTGGTGAATGTCCAGCACCCAGCACCAGAGATCGGTGGTAATTCCGAGACTCACTGCCGGATAATTGGCGTTGTCATGGGTGCCCTCGCTCAAGCGGTGCCCGAGCGGGCAGCCGCAGCCGATGGCGCTACAGGCTGCAATTTCTTGTTTGGGGGGCTCCACCCCGACACTGGCGAGTTCTACGCCAACTATCACTTCGAAAACGTTGGATGGGGTGCCGCAGCCAACCACGATGGTAATGACGCCCAGTGCGCGCCCCTGGCGATCAGTCGCAATGTCCCGGTGGAAGTATTCGAGACCAGATATCCAATTCTCATACGTTCGTTGCGACTCGTGATCGACAGTGGCGGTGCGGGTTTGTTCCGCGGGGGCTTGGGAACGGAGCGTATCCTTGAAATTCGTGCCCCAGAGATAACCGTCAGCGCGCTCTTTGATCGCATGAGGATCCCACCCTGGGGCTTGCAGGGTGGGGGGGACGGGGGAACCACGAGTATATCCATTCGTCGCGCTGGTGACACCGAGTTCCGCTTGTTCACGGATGTTTTCCACACCACGACTCCGTCCAAGTTTTCGAACATCCTCGTGCGCCACGGGGATCAGATTCGGATTGTGAGCAGCGGCGGTGGAGGGTACGGCGATCGTTCCCTTCGCTCAGCCGACAAAGTGCTCGACGATGTTCTTAATCGCTACGTGTCTCCCCAGGAGGCAAAGAGTCTGTACGGTGTTGTGCTCACCGAGAAGGAGGGAACTTTCTGCCTCGACGAGATGCCAACGAGACAAGCCGTGGGGGGATGTGGCGCTGTGCGTTAAATCTCAAAACGTGGACATTGCAATGGGTAACTGGGCTGACAGGGGACGAGCGAATGATTATTTTCAGGAGCAAAACGTGCATTGTTTCGCCTGTGGGAAAATGATCCCCCGCCGCGCTTGGACGGTAATCAAGGACGGGGAAGAGTTGCTTTTCTGCGAGCCTGACTGTGAACGGATTTACGACGATTACTGCGTACCCCGTTACGGAGCGACGATCCGGTGGCGATAAGAGTCGGCATCGATACTGGCGGTACGTTTACCGATTTGGTTGCCATCGATCTGGCTTCATCGAAGTGGTATCGGGCTAAAGTCTCTTCGATTCCGGACGAGCCCGTGCGCGCAATAGTAAACGCTCTCGACTCGGCAGGGATCGATCCTGAGCAGATTGAGAGGCTGATTCTGGGCACAACGGTAGGTACCAACGCTCTTATCCAGCGGAAGGGTGCAAGGGTCGCCTACATCGCGAGTAAAGGATTCGAGGATATACCATTTATTCAGCGGGGTAATCGTAGGTTTCACTATGACCTCCACTGGATCAAGCCAAAGCCATTCCTGGATCGAAGAAATTGTCTTGGCATCTCAGAGCGAGTTGACTACTGCGGCCGGGTCGTGACCCCACTCGAGATGGAGGAACTCGAGGCCCTCGGTGGAAAACTAGAGAAATTGTGTGCATCTGACAGTCTACAGGCCATTGCGGTTAACTTGCTCTTCTCGTATGTGAACCCCTCGCATGAAGTCACAGTCGGGAAGTGGCTGAAACAAAGATTCCCACAACTATCGATTTCTCTTTCGCACCAGGTAGCGTCCGTCTGGCGAGAATACGAACGTGGGATCACTACGATAGCCGACGCCTACCTCAAACCACTGTTGCGTAAATTTATCTCTGATATCGATGAAGGTCTGCGCCGCCTTGGTTTTCGCGGAGGCTGGAGTCTGATGAAGTCGAATGGTGGCACTCGGCTCGCTAAAGATGCGGCGGATGAGCCGGTTCAGCTGCTGCTTTCGGGTCTCGCCGGTGGCGTGATGGCAGGCAGATTTTTCGGGCTAGAAGGTGGATCAGACCTTATCACGCTCGACATGGGAGGGACGAGTTGTGACTTGGCCGTGATCACGGGCGGCCATGAGCGCTACGCGGCGCAGTTCGATGTGGAGTTTGGCCTTCCCCTGGTTTTCCCTACCATCGAACTTACAACTATCGGCGCCGGCGGTGGCTCTATTGCCTGGCTCGATCGAGGGGGATTTTTGCGTGTGGGTCCTCAGAGTGCCGGTGCGAGTCCCGGTCCGGCTTGCTACGGACAGGGAGGAGCGGAGCCAACGGTAACCGACGCCAACCTCCTTTTGGGTCGACTGGATCCGAACTACTTTCTTGGAGGTAACATCCACCTCGATCCCGCAGCAGCCTCTGCTGTTGTTTCAGGTCTCGCAACCAAGATGGGTGTATCGAAGGAAGATGCGGCGCTTGCGACGATTGATATGGCAAATGAAAATATGGTCAATGCCATCCGTCTTCGGACGGTCGAAGTAGGGATCGATCCTCGCGGCTATTGTCTAGTGGCATTTGGTGGCGCAGGAGGTCTTCACGCTAGTGCGATCGCTCGGCGACTCAAGATTCGCCGGGTTCTGATACCACCTCATCCCGGCCTTTGTTCTGCGTTTGGTGCTCTTATTGCCGATCTTCGGAGTGATCAGGTGGCCACGGTATCCCTCCGTTCCACAACAGTTCGTGCGGAGGAACTTCGCGCTCATCTCGACCGGCTTGCTGCCATGGCATGCAGGGAGCTTAAAGAGGAGGGGGTCGAAGGCGAGCCTCTGGTCACGGCGAGACTAGCGATGCGTTACGCCGGTCAGAACTATGAACACGAAGTCGACCTGCCCACGCTTGCAGTCACCGATTGCATCTTGCGTGATGCAGTTGCCCGATTCGAAGCCCTTCATCAAAAGTTCTATGGATATCAATTGGCCGGCCAAGTCATTGAGATCGTGAACATTGGCGTCAGAGCCCTTGACCCGAAGCAACGGTGCCTTCCGAGTTTCGCCAGCCGCGGGCAGAGTCGTGCCGCCGCCGCCCGTAGTATACGTCTGCGCTCTTATGGCGAAGTCACGGTTCCCGTCCACAACCGTGACAATTTACAGCCTAACTGGACAGGCGTCGGGCCGATGATTATTGAAGATGTTGACGCAACGATCCTAATAGAAGTCGAAGATCGGGTCAGGGTGCTCGAAAGTGGAAGTCTGGTCATCGAGATAGCTAAGGAGCAGCCATGAAAGTCACTGCAACTTCTCTAAATACACCTGCCGAGGTATTCGCTTTCCGTAAGGAGTTCCCTATATTTGAGAACAAGACTCACCTCGCGAACAATTCGAAAGGGGCGCTTAGTCAGGCCGTGATTCGTGCCCACGAGGAGTACCTCGAGAGCTGGAAAACGGGTGGAGCACCTTGGCATGTGTGGATTGGAAAGCAGGAGAGCCTTCGGGCTTCATTTGCGGAAATGATTGGCGCCAGGTTACACGAAGTTGCGGTGTGTCCGTCGGTGTCGGTGGCACTCTATTCGATCGCGTCCTGCCTAGACTGGCATGAGCGACCTGCGATGGCTTTTGACGATTTCAGTTTTCCATCAGTTACATATATGTGGCACGCACAGGCAAACCGAGGCGCTGAGATTCGGCGGGTGCATCCCGACGGGAATGGCGAAATCCTTCCAGACGCATTCGACTTCGTTTTAGACGAACGTGTACGCCTGGTATCGGTAGCTCACGTATGTTACAAGAACGGCCACCGCCTCGATCTCTCTGCCATTGCTCGTAAGGCACACAACGCCGGTGCATGGCTGGTGGTTGACGACTATCAAAGCTCCGGTAGTCGTCCTGTGGATGTCCGACAAACCGGGATCGACATCCTGGCCACGGGTACGGTTAAGTTCATGCTGGGTTCCCCGGGTGTCGCCTTGCTTTATGTTCGCGAAGAACTGCTGCCCGAACTCCATCCCACGCTCACTGGCTGGTTCGGGCAGAAGGATCCTGAGGACTTCCAAATCGACCGTCATATCGAGGCGCCTGATGCTACTCGATTCCAGAATGGCACGCCAGCGATTCCCGCGATATACGACAGCCTTGCCGGAATTGAGCAAATCAAGTCAGTAGGCCTCAATTCAATCGCATCCTGGATTGATCGGCTCACTGCACTATTGATGGACAGACTTGAGGAAGAAGGATTCGTGCCCGCGACACCAGTAGACCCACGGAAACGTGGGCCGCAAGTGGCAATCCGTAGCCACGACATGGAGGCTGCCGTTGCGGAACTGGCTCGTCGCAATATCTGCGTGACCAGTCGCGACGGAAATATTCGAGTTGCATTTCACTACTACAACACCCCAGAGGACATCGAGATACTCATCGAAAACATGAAACAAATGCCAAACCTTATGATTCGGCGGTGAACCCTCCTTAGAAACCGCGATGCGTCACCAGAGCACCTATCCCGTCTATCTTGACCATGCGGCTATGGGAATGCCCTCCGCTGCCACGATCGCAGCAGTATCACGGCTCATGGAAAGGTTGGTGAGCCCGAATCTTACGGGGACGGAGCGCAGCCTCGAGTTGTTCGAGGCTGTCGAACGTGCGAGGCGTCAGGCGGCAGTACTGGTCAACGTGGATCCTTCGTGCGTGCAGCTGGTCGAGAACACGAGCCGAGGCCTCGGTTTAATTGCCAGTTCGCTGCCGCTGGCTGAAGGGGACAACGTCTTAGTTGATGACCTCGAATTCTTATCAGCCACTGTTTCCTGGCGTGCCGTGAGCAGACAACAGCGCGTTGAAATAAGACCGGTTAGAACACAAGGCGGCCGAGTTCTACCCCAAGATTTTGCGCGTGTGGCGGACAATCGCACGCGCGTACTCATCCTCAGTTCAGTTCAAGAAGTCACCGGCTTCCGTTGCGATCTAGGGGCTTTCGGGCACTTAGCAAAAGACTTGGATGCGGTACTAATTGTGGACGGTATCCAGGAAGCCGGTGCAATGCACGTTGATCTGAAACAAACTCCTGTAGACGCTTACTGTGCAGGCGGGAGTAAGTGGTTACGAAGTCCTTTCGGCCTTGGCTTTCTTTACGTTAGCCCGAGCCTACTGAGTCGACTGTCGCCCCCGACATTCGGGTACTTGGCGCTAAACGAACCTAAGTCGGGCTGGCAGGAATATTTGCAATCGCCCGGGCGTACGCCGTTTGATCCATTGCCGGAACTACCGGACGCGAGGAAGCTCTCATCAGGCGGGATGCCCAACGGCCCCGGTGCTGTAGCTCTTGAACAAGCAATTCGGGAGATTTGCGAATTGGGGACCCAGGATACGAGCAGCCGAATTTCCAAGTTGAGGACGTTGCTCATCGGGGAGCTAATTCAATCGGGTGCCGAGGTGCGAGCACTTGGCGATTCGTCAATGGAAAATAACTGCGGATCAGGAATCGTGTGTTTCGGTCTAAAGGCTGGGATTAATGCAGAACTTAAGCTGCTGTCCGAATTGTTGAAAGCAAACGTAAAGGTGTCCTTGCGTTACATCTCAGGCATTGGGGGTATTAGGGCATCTCTTCACTACGACAACACGGCTGAAGATGTACGAGCACTCCTAGAAGTCGTTCGTCACGCAAAGTCTGGTTCGCGCATCGCATATTCCAAGCAACTTGTGTACTCTCTGCAGAAAAAAGAAAAAAAGGGGATGAAATGCAAATTGAACGACTGAAACCCAATAACGTTTGGGACTCCACTCCCTACAAGTTTTCGCAGGCCATCCGTGTCCGACAGAGTCAGGATCTGCTCTTTATCGCTGGACAGGTTGGAATGGATGAGCGCGGTCAAATAGTACAAGGCTTAGAAGCACAGGTCAGGCAGTCGTTTGAGAATATCCGTCGAGTGGTCACCGGAGCCGGCGGCAGCATGGAGAACGTGATCCGAATAACCGGATATTTGCGGGACATGCGTGCGCTTGAAGCCTATGCAAAAATCATGAGTGAATTCTTTCAGAACAAGCTTCCCGCCGCTACGGTTGTAGAAGTGACCGCTCTCGCTCTGGAGCCGCTTCTGGTGGAGGTAGATGCTATGGCCGTCTTGTGATCGGCTGCCCCTATAACTCCCAACGCCATAGTCCGTGATCAGGCGGTTGCCTGTCTAGCAGCTTGGCTGAAGTCCGCAGCGCCGAAGCAAGAGCGTTGGTGGATTTCACGATTTGTAAGAGGGAGTAGAGTCGTCAAGCAAATCGCATTCCTTTCAAGGAGGCTCGCAAAGAGGGCGGCATCGACCCGGAGTTCTCACTGAAGTCTCAGGTAAGACCTGTACCGCGATAGTTCCTTCCCTCTACTCGGCGACGGGCAGCCTCGGAACAAGATTAGCAAAAGAGAACGCGACCCATTAGAGCTGCCAGACGCAAGATTTGGTCGTACTCTGATCGGCATTTCAGTGGTGGCTTCGTGTTTACGCATGAGACAAATACAGTTGCGGTAGTAACAGTCTTCAGCGGCCTTTACGACTATTGTTTATAGTATGCCGAGAATCGATTTACTGATTTCTTCTCCAGCACCTTGAAAGGGAAGTAGCTTTTTTGGGCAAGGGATGGCAGCCCGGAGGGGAGTTCCCCACAGTATGCGCGGGCGCCCTAGCACACTTCCCTCATGCCTGGTAACACATGCGCTTACGAGTGTTCTAATGAGATTGTATCCCCGCATCGAGACTCATATCGCTGCCATTCTTATTGCGCTCCGTGGCGCAATGATAGCTGGATGGTTAGGTGCAAGGTGAATCAGACACTGAGCACAGAGCGACCCTCATCGCAAATGGTTTCAGGCGATTCTGCGTTCATTCAAAATTCAGTTCTGAAGCGTAGGCGAACAGAGCCGGGGTTCCCCCGGTATGGAGAAAAATCACCGTACTATCTCTTGGTAGCAGACCTGTACGTATGTGGTCGAACAGACCAGCCATAGCCTTGCCTGTATAAACCGGGTCCAGCAGTATCCCCTCAGTCCTGGCTACGGTACTAATCGCTTCCATTGCCTCAAGTGTTGGCTCCCCATAGGCTTCACCTACATATTCATCCCAGTTGAGCACTTCTTCTGGCAAGAGTTCGAGTGGAACATCGAGCAATTTAAACACGCGATTGGCATTGTCTGTCACGTCTACTTTTAAGTCGTAGTCCCAACGAATTGGCGTTATTCCGTGCACCAAAGTCGCCATCTTCAGAGCCTTCACACCAACGAGCAGGCCCGCTTGCGTAGGGCCGGCGGCTGCACAGTAAATGTAGTCAGCGTGAATAGCAAGGTCGCGAAGTTGTTGGTGCATTTCGAGTACGGCTTTCGCATATGATAGGGCACCGAGATCATCACAGCGAGGGCGCTCCCGAAGGATATACGGCGACCAGCCTTGCTGGCGTAATCTGGTAGCCGCTTCTTGCATACAGAGGTCAAGAGCTTCTCCGATAGTTGCGTCGACTAATTCAATGTCTGCCCCCATGACACGATCGATAAGGTAGTTGCCTTGCAGGATTTCAGGCCGAGGGGCTCGCGTGAGCACAAGGTGGCAGCGGAGGCCTAAGCGAGCGGCAGCGGCCGCAGTCTGTCTACAATAGTTCGATTGAACAGCCGCCCCGACGATGACCATGTCAGCTCTTTGCGCCAGTGCATGCGCCATAGAGAATTCCAGATGTCGTGTCTTGTTGCCACCGAATGCCAAGCCCGAGCAATCGTCCCGCTTCATCAAAATGCGAGGCCCTTTCAGTGATTCACTAAGCCTCGGGCATTCATGCAAAGGCGTTGGGAAAAAACCTAGCTTCACATGAGGGATCTTTGCTATGGCGTTAGCGAGAAGCACTTCATTCATTTGAACATTTTTCTCCACGCTGTTCAGCGTTCTCCAGTGGGTAATTCGAGTCTGCTCGACAGCTCACCAGTAAAGTCTATAGCTAAGACCTCAATAGCACTTGATGGTGAGGCCGCCATCAACTACTATTCTCGCTCCCGTAACGAAGGAAGACTCATCTCGAATGGTCAAAAAACTGGAACGCGCTGAAAAGGCGTGACGTCCAGCTTTCGCAGTCCGCCGCTGCGGTCTCGCTTTCACAAGTCTGTTCCGGATAGAATTCAGCCTCACCCCAGGCTCGACA
>Ga0126378_10000398_pt1 | contig 32931 bp, 18 predicted proteins | sample PanSoiMetPlot_23_FD_92587 | JGI IMG/M metagenome (GOLD analysis project Ga0126378, IMG submission 92587) | Tropical forest soil microbial communities from Panama - MetaG Plot_23 | ecosystem: Environmental > Terrestrial > Soil > Tropical forest > Bulk soil | place: Panama | collected 2016-02-17
CCAGTTTGCGAATTTTCCGAACGTGGAAATCGATCCTTTTGGAAGCAATCTCGGACCCTTCAGTCTCGCTCCGGCGGGGTATGTTCAGAACGTTTATCAGGCGGTAGAGAACGTGAGCTACATTCGGGGAAAGCACACGTTCAAGGTCGGAGTCGAAGGGCGGAACTACATCACGGAAACAACCTCGTTGCCGCGAGCACGCGGGGAATGGGACTATGCGTCGCTCAACTCGTTTGTCAATGACCTGGTGCCCGATGGAGCAAATGGGGCGCTACGTGGCGCGGGAACAGCAAGCTCCGCGAACAACAACCCGGCGGTGTACTGGTTCGCGCAGGACGATTGGAAGGTCATGCCGCGGCTCACATTGAATCTTGGAGTGCGCTACGAATGGTCCGGTGTACCGCGCGATGAGGGGAAGCAGGCCCTGAACGCGATTGCGAATGATCCAGCAGTTGGATTGATCTTCCGCAAACCAAAATCCGACACCAACAACTTTGGCCCGCACGTGGGATTTGCGTGGGATCCCACAGGCCACGGCAAATGGTCCATCCGGGGAGGCGGCCAAATCGCGTACGACGTAATCCCCCTGAACTTCGCGATCAACAGCTTGCCTCCAGAGCTGCAGACGGAACAAAACCCGACTCTCACCTGCACGCTGCCAAGTGCGCCGGCATGGTGTGCTACGGGCTCGGGCTTTCTCGCGGGCGGGGGCCTGCTTCAGGTGAACGTGCCGCCCACGACGACCGCGGATGCGAGGGCGGCCACGCAGGCGTTAATCCTGGACATGGTGGATCCAAAAGTCATCACGTGGTCGCTCGGCGTTCAGCACGAGCTGCTTAAGGATAGCAGCATCGAAGTGCGCTACGTGGGAACGCGAAGCCTCGAATTGCCGGTGCAGAAGCGATTGAACTCCGCCTCGGCGTTTGATCCCAACGTTCCAGGAGGGGGCATCGCGCCGCTTCCGACCTACTTGAATGCGTCTGCGGTTCCCGCGACCGTGGCCGCTCCGGCCAGCACACTTGCCGATTTCAAGAAATTCCTGGCGAACGACTTGTCCCAACCGCTGGCGACCGAGGGCTTTTTTGGGAATCTAACGACCAATCCGCCGATAGGGACAGGGATTTATCATGCGGGGTCGGTGGACTTCATGCACCGCTTCGCGAAAGGGTTGTATTTCCGGACGAACTACACGTTCTCCAAGAATATCGACAATTCTACGAACGAGTTGTTCAGCAGCCGCGTCAATCCACGTCGGGCGGAAGACGGATTTGATTTCGCCGCAGAACGTGGGCGCTCCGCTTTGGACATTTCTCACAAATTTGCGGTCACTTGGGTCTACGACTTCCCCAACGTTCATTCCGAGAACCGCTTCGTCCGCGGTGTGGCGCACAACTGGGAGTGGAGCGGCACGTACCTGGCGCAATCGGGGCAACCAGTCACTCCGCTCTCGAATGTGGACGCCAACGCCAACGGCGATGGCGCAGGCGATCGCACGATCATTAATCCGGCGGGGATTGGCCTGACCGCGACAGCCGTGACTCCAGTCTGTAATTTCGGTCCTGGCGGAGCGACCTCGACCGGCGATTGCGACCCGAATCATGCGGACGATCCCGTTAAGGGTTGCAACCCGGCAACGGACCCTAACAAGTGCATCGACCCAACCCCGGCCGCCAACTTCACAGTCGGCTATCTGGCCTTGGATCCAAAAGCTCGCTTCGTACAGGCGGGAGTCGGCGCCAGGACAAACGCTGGGAGGAACACCGTGAACACTCCCGGACTCAACATCTGGAACATGTCGCTGTTCAAGACCATGAAGTTCACGGAGCGTGCGTCTCTGCAGTTCCGCTTCCAGACTTTCGACACCTTCAACCACCAGAATTACAGCGTCGGTTTGCCGACGAACAACGGAACGATCGACCAGAACACGAATACCAATCCCTTGAACACGAGCTACATTTTCGTAACCTCAACGCAGTTCCTGAACAAATTCATCTTCAACGGTGGCAGCCGTACGCTGGAACTGGGGCTCAGGTTCTCCTGGTAACGACGCGCTTAAAAACAACCGGCCGCGAGGGAGCTTTTCGAGGCTCCCTCGTTTTTTTTTCGACCCAGCCCGGAAGTCCGCCCGGCCGCGAGGAATGCAGTGAAGCAGCAAGCGGCATCATCATCTCTTCCGCAAGGTTCACCCGCGTGTGGAGTTTCACAAGGGGGCATTCGCGGCTCCCTTTTCTTTCTGGCATGTCTTGACAACCGAACACTTCGCAGATAAACCTTTCCTCGCCATGCGTCAACAAACTCCGCGTGTTCCAGCTTCGCCATCCCGCCGCAGATTCCTGCAAGCCGGCGCCATCACGTCCCTCGCAGGGCTCGCACCGCTGGGCAAAGCGCTATCTAACTCTGCTGCAGATTCCCTCGCGGAGGCTTTCTCCGCGCTCAAGCCGCTCGGCTCACGTGTTCATCCCATTACCGCAGACGAATATCGCGGCAGGCTGCAGCACGCGCAGAAACTGATGGCGGAGCTGGAGCCGAAGTACGACGCACTTTTCGTCGCGCCCGGAACTTCTCTCTACTATTTCACCGGCATTCGCTGGGGAATGAGCGAGCGGCTGCTGGCGCTGGTGCTTCCGCGCACGGGCGATCCCATCATTGTTGTGCCCGCGTTTGAAGAAGGGCGCATGCGCGAAAAGCTGCAGTTCCCCGCCGAAGTGCGCATCTGGCAGGAAGACCAAAGCCCCACGAAGATTGCCGCGGCGGCGTTGGCCGATCGCGGGATGCGAACCGGAAAAATCGGCGTGGAAGAAACCGCGCCTTTCACTTTTTACGATCATCTGCGCGCCGCGGCGCCCGGCCTCGAATGCATTTCCGCAGATCCTCTCACCATCGCTTGCCGCGGACGCAAATCGGAGCACGAGCTGGAGCTGATGCGGCTGGCCTGCGAAGCGACATTCGATGTTTTTCGCGCGGTCTTTGCTTCGGTGAAAGAGGGAATGTCGCAAGAAGACATCGGCAAGCTGGTGGCAGGGGGATTTTCGAAGATGGACCTGCACGGGGGCGCGCTGGTGTTGCTCGGCGCTTCCGCGGCCCTGCCCCACGGCACCATCAAGCCGCAAAAACTGAAAGAAGGCGAGGTCATCTTGATTGATGGCGGCTGCGCCGTGGAAGGCTATCAATCCGACGTGACGCGAACCGGAGTCATGGGGAAGCCTCCCGAAAAAGTGGCCCGCATATTTGAAATTGTCCGAAAAGCGCAAGACGCGGCCTTGGATGCGGCGCGCGCCGGCCGCCTTTCGGGGACGGTGGATGACGCCGCGCGCAAAGTGGTGACCGATGCAGGCTTCGGGCCCGACTACAAGACGTTCACGCATCGCTTGGGACACGGCATTGGTCTGGACGGGCACGAACATCCTTATCTCGTGCGCGGAAGCAAGACCGTGCTCGAATCGGGCATGACCTTTTCAAATGAGCCGGGCATTTATCTTGTCGGTGAATTCGGCTTGCGCTGCGAAGACGACATGGTGATTACAGCCGATGGTTCCGCCCAGCTTCTGACGCAGGGATTTGCGCCGTCGCTCGAGAAGCCACTCGGCTAACGGTCCGCTCTCAGTCCGTGGCAAAAGTCGACGATGCGTTGCTCCGCCCAGAAGCGCTCGGCGCCGGCATGTTTTGAGACAAAGCCGCAGTGCCCGCCATGTTCCGGCGCAACCAAACGAATCGCCGGATTGTCGCTGATTTTCGCGGCTAGGAAAGACTCATAAGGGACAAAAGGATCGTCCCGCGCGGTGATCATTAGGAACGGCACGCGGATTTGCGCGGCGACGCGCTTGGCGCCTACATGTTCGTAGTAATCCTGCGCATCGAGATAACCGAACTGTGGCGCCGTGATCATGTCGTCGAACTGGCGCACGGTTCGAATCGGGCCGAGACCGTTGAGCTGGTAGCGCCGCGGAAATAACCTTTGTTTGCGGGCGTAGCGGTCCATCAGCCCCGCAACAAAACGGCGCTGGTAGAGATAATTTTCCGGTCGTTCGAGAGCGTCCGCACAAGCTGCAAGATCTAGAGCCGGACACACCGCGCAGACGCCGAGAAGCGCTCTGGGCGCCGCGTCCGCGAACTCTCCTGCCATTTTGGCGACGAGATTTCCTCCCATCGAGTAACCCGCGAAGAAGATTTGCTCGAAGCCATCGTGGCTTGAGAGCTCTTCGAAAACGGCGCGATAGTCGCCACTCATCCCCGAATTGTAAAGTGTCGGAGTGAGAGCCTCGGTCTCGCCGCAATTCCGCTGGTTCAAGCGCACCACGTGAAAGCCGCGGTGAAACGCTTTCTCGGCGATGCCGCGCATGTAATTCGAATCGCTGGAGCCCTCAAGTCCGTGCACCAAGACCAGTACAGGCGCGTCTTTGCGGTTTTCCAGTTGCCAATGGCAGTGCCCCAGCAGGCAAGAATCCTGCTCCACCTGAAAGCGCCGTGCCTCCGCAGGAGGAATGTCGAAACGCCGCGGCACCAAGGCCGCTGCGATCGTCATCGCGTGCCCATTTTTCAGCAACCGATGGGGCTCGAACTCTGGAATCGTTCTCTGCATCTAGGAAAATCGCTCGCTTTCGAGAATAACAGACCGAACTCACCGAAACACCGAGGTTGCGCAAACGATGTTGGGTGGTGGGTCCGTTTGAACCTCTTATCTCTCCGAGCGTTCTTTAGGAGGAGAACTTTATGAATCCCTGACACCCTTTGCGCCATCCGCGTTTCTTGTGGAATGAAAGGGTCAAAATTCAAACTGACCCATTACGCGAAGTTGCGCCAACTTGACCCAAGTGGCCTCCCACCCTAGAATGGAGCATTCACCGTGAGGCATTTTTACGATTTTGATGCGTTGGTTTAACGGCCCAGCGGGCACCCGCTGGGCTGCGTTGCTTTATGGCCCAATTTCATGCGGCCAAACTTTCAACGAGAGGTTGGAATGAACGAAGGTTCGATTCCCGACGCGCTTACTTTTGACGACGTGCTGCTCGTCCCGGGCCGGTCAACCGTGCTGCCGACGGAAGTGGATACCACCACGAATTTTTCGCGCACCGTGAAGCTGAATGTGCCGCTGGCTTCTGCAGCGATGGACACCGTGACCGAATCGCGCCTGGCCATTGCCATCGCGCGGCAGGGCGGCATCGGCATCGTGCACCGCAGCATGCCCGCGGAGAAACAAGCCGAAGAAGTGGACCGCGTAAAGCGCTCAGAGAGCGGAATGATCGTGGACCCGGTCACCATTTCGCCGGACATCACGATTCGACAAGCCCTGGAAATCATGAACAAGTACAAAATTTCCGGGCTTCCGGTGACCCGCGGGTCGCGGTTAACCGGAATTTTGACCAACCGCGATTTGCGATTCGAGAAAAATCATTCGCAACTCGTAAGTTCGGTGATGACCAAGGAGAATCTGGTGACCGTCCCGGTTGGCACGACGCTCGACGAAGCGGAACGCATTCTACAAAAGCATCGCATCGAAAAATTGCTGGTCGTGGACCAGGATTTCAACTTGAAAGGATTGATCACAGTAAAAGACATCCAGAAAAAGCTGGAGTACCCGCGGGCGGCAAAAGATGAGCATGGAAGATTGCGCGTGGGCGCGGCGGTCGGCGCGACCGGAGATTTTCTCGAGCGCGCCGTGGAATTGTCCAAGGCAAAAGTGGATGTCCTGGCGATTGACACCGCGCACGGACATTCGTTTCGCGTGATGGAAGCGATCAAGTCCATCCGCCATCGCTTGCCGGAAGCGCAAATCATCGCGGGAAACGTAGCGACTTACGACGGCGCGAAAGAATTGATTTCGCTGGGCGTGGACGGCTTGAAAGTCGGCATCGGGCCGGGATCGATCTGCACCACGCGGGTAGTGACCGGCGCGGGCGTGCCGCAATTGACGGCCATCCTCGAAACCGCGCGGGCGGCGCAAGGGACCGAAGTGCCGCTCATCGCCGACGGCGGAATCAAATATTCCGGAGACATTTCCAAGGCGCTGGCCGCGGGCGCATCGTGCGTGATGATTGGCAGCCTGTTCGCTGGAACGGAAGAGTCGCCGGGCGAAACGATTTTGTATCAGGGCCGCACGTTCAAGTCGTACCGGGGGATGGGCTCGACGGGCGCGATGGAAGCGGGCTCGGACCGTTATGCGACGGTGCAGGATACGGGCGAGCGCGGCAAGTCCGTCCCCGAAGGGGTCGAAGGGCGCGTGCCTTATAAAGGACCGCTGGGCGCGCTGACCGACCAGCTTGTTGGCGGGCTGCGCAGCGGAATGGGTTACGTCGGCGCGAGCACGTTGAAAGAATTCAAAGAAAAGAGCCGGTTCATTCGCGTCACCGCGGCGGGCCTGCGCGAGAGCCACGTCCACGACGTGATCATCACGAAGGAAGCGCCGAACTATCGCATGGAGTAAGGGCGTATGGAATGGTTATGGACGCCTGGGAGTAGCTACGGATGCATGGAATAGCCGCTGCCGCGCCGATTTTTTTGAAAATTCATTTCTTGCCGTTTATGGGACCTCTTTCTTGGTTCACAATCCGTTTCTCTGCTGACCAGAAGACGGCATGCAGAAAATGTCGTGTGCTTTAGTTTGAAAACATTTGAAAGAGCTGAGTCCTGACCGTGGACCCGCAACCGTGGCGCAATCCGCGTCCCGCACCAAGCTTGTCTGAAATTCGCGCGAAGACTCCGGCGCCGCGATGGGTTGCGTGGCTGTGGGCGTGGTGGCCGGCGATTGTTTGGTCGGGCGTGATTTTCGCGATGTCCACGGACAGTTTTTCCGCCGAGCATACGAAATGGTTTCTCGAGCCGCCCATGCGCTGGCTGATTCCGGGGCTGGCGCAAGGCCAGTACGACCACATCCATCACATCATCCGGAAGTGCGCGCATTTTTCGGAGTACTTCGTGTATTTCGTGCTGCTCTACCGCGCGGTGCGGGGGCGCCACTCCGGCTGGCGGTGGACTTGGGGGCTCAGCGCGCTGCTCATCGCCGCGGCGTATTCCTTGTCGGATGAGTTTCACCAGGTGTTTGTGCCGAGCCGAGGTCCCTCCATTTACGACTCGCTGCTCGATACCGTTGGCGCATCCGTTGCGCTGGTCGCGCTGTGGCTGTGGCTTCGGCACCGGGCGGCCGCTTCCGAACGGTGATGGGTGGCCAGAGAACGGAGACCGCTTGTCCAAGTCCTTCGCCTGCATATCATTCCTAACGTTGCTTTGGGGCGCTCGAGTTTTGCTGGGTTTTCCTGCGTCGCCACGCTAGACATCGTCCGGCACGCGGTTCCATTTACCTTTCTTTCGTAGCATGGTGCGGTTGATGGTCAGGAAAGATTCCACGAACACTGTGAGATTGCTGGCCTCCGAGGTGGAGGCCAGAATGTGCAGATTTCCGGCCGAGGAGATAGCGGTCCGCCGGGAGCTGGATGTTTTTGCTCTGAGAGCCGAAGATGCCGCGCTGAAGACCGCGGCGCTACATTGCGGCCTTTGAATTTATGGAAGGGAGAAATGTTTCCCAAGGGGCAACGAAAAATGTTATTGAGAAGGGTACACAGGAAGGGATTAGGAATGAGGGAATAGGGCTTGGGGATTAGATTAGGGATTAAGATTGGAGGAGTGGATCGTGGGTGGGGATTAGTGTGAAGAGTAGGGACCCTGGTGGCCAGTACTGGGAAGCGGTTAGGGATCGGGGATTAGGGATTAATCTAAAGATTCCGAAATGGAACGGTGGGTCCTGAAACACGAGAATGAGTCCTGAGGCACAAGGCGGGGCGAGGGCGTTTGTTCGCAGCTTGAACATTCTGCTGAAATTCGCGCGGCTGTATGAGTTTGGCCACACCAAGACCACCGCGCAATTCGAAACGACGTGGAAAGAGCTGCGGCAGGCGCTGGAGGCCAGCGGCGGGAGCGGCGTGCTGCTGGGGGCTTCGGGGCACCAGATTCTACTGGACGGCGTGCCGATGGGCTCGTCGGCGGGAGAACGAAGTTTTGCGCAACTGCTGACGTCTTCGGGGATTGCCAGCATCCACTTTTCGCCGGGATTGTCGCAACCCCAGTTTGCGCGGTTTGTGCGCGCGTTCCCGAGCGGAAACTCGAAGCCTTCGGCGCTGGCGGAGCAGTTGAAAACGGCGCTCGGCGGCGACACGAGCATCAAGGTGAATGAGATTCGCTACGTGGCGGAAGACTCGTCGGTGGCGGGAATTAAAGTAGCGGCGCAGTTGACGGCGAAGGCGCTGGGGGCGAGCGGTGACAAGTTCCGCGAATTCTTTGAAGATCCGAACAAGATGCTGCAGATGATCCTGGCGGCCGAAAGCGCGCGCGGCGGCGGTGGCGGAGGAGGAGCAGGCGGGCCCGGGCACGGTCCTGGAGGAGCAGGACCAGGATTCGGGCTGGGCGGCGGAGGAATGGGCGGAAGCGGCGGCGGCCCGGGGTCCGGCACGGGAGGCGGAGGTACGGGCACGGGAGGCTCGGGCGGAGGAGGCGGGACGGGTTCGGGCGGCGGTTTGTGGGATAGCGGCGCTGGTGGAGGTAGTGGCTCGGGTGGCGGGTTCAGCTCAGGTCCGGGTGGAGGACCGGGAGGCGGCTCGGGCCCGGGTGGAGGTGGAGGAAGCGGCTCCGGCGGAAGCTGGGGAACCGGTAGCGGTCCGGGGGGAGGTGGTGGGGGCGGTGGAGGAACGGGTACGGGTGGGAGCGGAGGATTTGGCGGAGGTGGCGGTTCTGGCTCAGGTGGAGGAGTTGGAGGAGGCGTAGGTGGAGGAGGCGGAACCGGACCTGGCGGAGGAGGGGCTGGACCTCCGGGGAAATGGCTGAGCGCTTCGGCGATGTTGCGCGGGGAAAAAGGCGGCGCACACGGCGGCGGGCATGGTTTGGGGGGGCCGGCGGGATTGGCCGGAGGCGGCGCGTTCACCGTTGAAGAAGAAGATGTGCGGCAGATGCTGAATTTGTTCGCGTCGCTCGGAAAAGCGCGAAAGGATCCGGACTCGCGAATGGACGTGCCGACGTTTCAGTCGCGACTGAGCGCGATGCCGGTGCGCGCGCAGTTCACGCTGCAGCAGGCGCTGGCGGGATTGGCGGCGCAGGCTCCCGACTCGAAACCCGACAAGCCGATGCTGCTGAAGCTCGCGGAGCACGTGGCGATTCGCTTCGCGCTGGACAGCTACGAACGCGGCGAACTGCGCGTAAACGCGGTGAAACAACTGCTCGACCGCATGAACACGGAAATTGAAGCGCTGCGCAAGATTCTTTCGACGCAGGAACAGATGATGGCGCAAGCGGGACTTTCCGTGCAGTCGTATACGGAGCTGCTGGACCAGGAATTCTGGGAGCAGGTGCCGGAAGAAAACAAGAAAGAAGTGCTGACTTCGGATGAGGCGTGGTGCGTGCCGCCGCGGAACGTGCGCGCGTTTTTGGAAGAGATGCTGCGGCGCGGCGAATTGAAAACGGCGAATGAGATTTTGATGAAGTATGCGTCGTGCATCGGGTTGGAGGCGCCGGAAGCGCGGCGCACGACGGCGATCGGGCTTTCGGATTTGGGCGAGCTTTACGGAAGCGGAGACGGCAGCGCGCTGATGGAGGCGATTCGACGGACGGGCAATCAATTGGCTATCGAGCGCGAGCCGGAATTGCAGACGCTGGTCGGCGCGGCGTTCGTGCGCTTGAGCCAGGAAGCGGCTTCGAAGCGATGCTATCCGGCGATGCAGCAGGCGCTAGCTTCGCTGGAAAACGTAGAGGCGCAGCGGCCAGGATCAACGCAGAGTTTGCGGCCACGCATCGGAGCGGAAGAGCGGCTGCCGGAATTCGTCGAAGAAGCGATGCGCAGCGGGCACATCGCCGACGGGATGATGGACATTTTGGGCTTGATGCCTAAGGCCGCGATTCATTATGTGACGAATCGCTTCGGGCACTGCGGATTTCGCGAAGACTGCGAACTGCTGTGCGAGATCATTCGCAACCTGGGAGAAGACGCGACGCAGCGGTTGGTGGAAACGCTACAGACCGCGCCCGCGGGCGAAGCCGCGGAAACGATTGGATTGCTTGGCCAGCTTTCGCCGGAGAGCGTGGAAAAAGTATTGCCGGTACGGCTCTCCCAGTGGCCGCGCTCCTCGCATGACCGCGCTATTCGGCAGCTTTCCGCGGCGCCTGCGGAGCAACGAGGGCGCTTGCTGGTGGCGATTTACGATTCGCTTGATGTGATGATCCGCCCGCTGGCGCTCGATGAGATGGGCATGAGCGGGCAGGCGGAGTGCATTCCAAGACTCATTGCGCTGCTGCAGGACGATGAAGCAAGCGGGTTTACGCGCGTGAAGGCCATTGAGGCCCTTGGACGGTTGCGGGCAAGTATGGCGAGTCCGCTGTTCCAGCACATTTTGGAAACAAAACAGGTTTGGCGCTGGGTTTACCCAAACGAAATGAGAATTGCCGCGGCGCAAGCGCTGCTCCATGTGGATAAGGCGGTTGGAATGCATGCCGTGGCCGCGAGTGGAATCGACCGCCGGGAAATGACTCTGGAGCCGACCGAGCCGGAGCAAAACGCGTCGGTGATCCGGCAGCGGCGTTATGCGCGGTTGAAGCTTTCGCGCAATCTTACGGCGGTGACCACGAATTTGCGGGAAAACTTCAGGCTGAGCATTCCGGAATTGAATCTTGGGGGCGGAATCGGCGCGGGAGAGCGTCACCTGGCACCCGGGTCGCTCCTGAGCCTGAAGTTTTCGCATGGCGTGCGGCACATCAAGGCGCAAGTGTTGGTGCGCGGCGCGCGGCCGCAGGCTATGGCCTTCGAATTTGTGGACATGGATCTGGAAGAGCGCTATCGCCTGCGCAAATTGCTGCTGGAGCTGGGCGGTTTGCCGATGATTGCCCAGGTCACGAATCGCAGCCGTCGCCGGGGCCGCGTGGCGGTTTCTAAAGCTTGATTTGCGGTCTGTTCGCTCACGACGCGGCGCTTCCTCCGTCAAACTGGAAAGCGGATATAATCCTTCGCAATGTTCTCCAGGCTTGCGCCCATTGGTCACGGTTTCGTTCTTGTTCTCGCGGCTTTTCTGATTGGCTCTGCCGACGGCTCAGCAGCATCTTCTTGGAGGGACGGGCTGTGCGAGGCTGAGGAAAACCAAGCGGCACCTCAAAGTGCTCCTGACGACGAATCAAAGCCCGATCGCATTTTCAAAGAGATAATTCCCCTGCTCCTTCAGAAGACCGGCGTCCCCCTGAGGCTGCCTGCCTATGTTCCTGACAGCAACGACAAAGAGCACCCTCTCTACGCTATGGTGCTGGTGGCGGATCAAGATCATTACGCAATTCAGCTCGCTTGGCGGCCTGACTGCGAGGGCGGCAACGCCTGTCATGTGGGCTATATCGACGGCAGCAAAACTGCCCCTCCCCATCCAGACAAGGATGCCGCGCCTGTAACTCTCCTAGGCGGCATCAAAGGATCGTTTGTCGGGTTTGACTGTGGCGCTCATTGCGATGACGCCTCTCTTGACTGGTCCGAAGGCGGCTTTTACTACGGCATTAGCCTCAGGGCAGGCGACAAGAAGACGCTCGTTCGTATGGCAAATTCCGCCATCGCAATCATTACGAACGACGCGGCGAGCGGTGCCACCAAGGATCCAGCGCCGCCTCAAGCCAGCGGCGGCGGGCATCTCTCGACTGGAGAAGTGTCGAGCCTGCCGTTGAACGAACGCGACTTCAGCAAGCTGCTTTTGCTCGCTGCGGGGACCATGACGGACACCAACGGCGCGGCAAATTTCACGCAGCAATTCGCAGTGAACGGCCAGCGCGGGTCCGCCGCAGTTTTTGCCATGGATGGGGCGGACACGACGGACCCGGAGCTTGGTGGCGCCACGTTTTCCAATTTCAACGTGGACGCGATTCAGGAAGTGCAATCCAGCTCCGGCGTCATGCCGGCGGACCTCGGTCACGGGGCCGCGGGCTTCACCAACGTGATTACGAAGTCCGGCAGCGACTCGGTGCATGGGAGCCTTTTCGAGTTCGTGCGCAATGCCGCGTTTGACGCGAGGAATTTCTTTGATCACGCGAGCGCAATTAATCCCCGACGCATCCCGCCTTTTACGCGCAATGAATTTGGAGCGACCATCGGCGGCCCGGTGGCGTTGCCGCAGATTTACGACGGGCGAGGAAAGACATACTTCTTCGCTGAGTATCAAGGCTTCCGGCAAGTGCTGGGAACGACGCAGGTGATGCCCGTCCCTAGTCTGGCGGAAAGGCAAGGCATCGACACCACCGCCTTTCCTCAAACTGCCACTTCTGCCGGAGACACTTTGACCGTACCGGTGAACAGTAGCATGGCGGCGCTGCTCGCGCGCTATCCGCTGCCCAACGAACCTACGGGGGCCTACGGGGCGCGCACCTACGCGACTTCTTCCAGAGTGGTTAACGACACCAATCAGGCCTCCGCGAGAATCGATCACCGTTTTTCGGAAAGGTCGACGCTGTTCCTGCGCGCGAGCCGCAACCAGGTCCGCGGGCCGACCACGAACCCCGATCAAACAGCCATCGATCCCGCGTTTGGAGTTGATTTTCTCGATCATCAACGCAGTGCGGCAGTGAAATACTCGCGCAATGCGACTTCGCATTTGAGCTATCAAACCACTCTGGGCTACATTCGCAGCACCCCGCTGTTTTTGACCAGCAACCAGACGCAGCCGGCCATCGCCTTTGCCGACGGCCTCTATCAAGGATTCAATTCGGCCGATGGCTCAATTTTCGGCTCGTATGGAAACGTCTATCAACTCAAAGAAGACATGGCTTTCACGTGGGGAGCGCACGCCCTGCGATGGGGCGCGGAATTGCGGTTCAACCGCGATTCCACGATTTTCGGCACGAATCCCAACGGCCAATATACGTTCGGAGGCGGGACCGCGTACTCTCCCGTTTTCATTCCTTCCGCCAGCGGACAGCACGACATCCAGCCGGGGCAGCCGCTGCCGGACTCCTTGACCGGGCTGCTCACGGCAACTCCTTTTTCCTATACGGTTACGGCCGTCGGGAGCCTTACGCCGAAAGGAAATAAGTTTGACGAAGCGGGAGTGCGCCGCGAAGCGTACAACTTTTACTTTGAAGAAGCCTGGAAGGTCAGCGCACGATTCACGGTCACTTTGGGCTTGCGTTACGAAGTGAACAGCCGGATTCATGAGGAACACCATCGCACTTCCCTGGCCGTTCCCTTCGGGCCGGATGGCAAGCTCGCAGGTTTTCTCTCCGCCGGCACAACGCAAAGCTATGTCTACAATCCGCAACCGCCCTACGCGATGGATTGGAATGGATGGGGGCCGCGCGTCTCGCTGGAGTGCGGCCTGAGCCAGCACACGACGGTCCACGCGGCGGGCGCCATCACGACGATTCTTCCGAATCTGTGGCTGGAAAACTACGTGACGGGCGCATTCCCATTTGAGTTTCAGCCGTTGGTGACGGCCCTTCCAGGTTTCCCGCTGAACTTTCAGGATTCCGTCGCTCCTCTCACACTTCCGCCCGTTTACACCACGCAAGGGCAACTGCTTTTTCCCAACGGGAGCAGCCGCGACCTTCCCGCGAACACGCCGATGGATGTGCAGCGGTTCCAAAATGACTTGGCGGCGCTAACGCCTGGCAATCAAGTGCAGCTCTTCACCGCCATCAGTGTGGACCCCCATCTACGCAACGGATACATCGCGACGCAGACGCTTGGCATCGACCAGGATTTGGGAAGTGTAAAGGTGAGCGCCTCGTATGTGGGGACGGCCGGAGTTCATCTGGCGAGCGTGCTAGCGCCGAACGGCTACGGAGGGGCTACGTCCGCCTTTGCGCGTTACACGCAGTTCAATGCGGCAGGCAAGGCTACCGGCGGTTTTGGACCGGAGATGGTCATGTCCACCGGCGCGCACTCGAGCTACCACGCTCTGCAAGCGAGCGCGAGCCAGAACATGCCGCACCTGGGCTTGAGTTTTCAGGCGAGCTACACTTTTTCGAAAAGCATTGATGACACTAGCGCAGTTCCCGGAGGGATTTCCGGAACTCCCGGAGTAGTTTTGCAGACCTTGCCGCAAGATCCGTTCCACCCGGAAAAGGATCGCGGGCCTTCCACGTTCGATGTGACCCACGTGCTCGCGGTGAGCCTGATTCAGAGATTACCGCTGGAGCGCGTGCATCTCTTCCGGCCCCTGGGCAGAACACTCACGCGCGGCTGGCAGTTTCTGGATGTCACCACCATGACCTCGGGGTCTCCCTTTTCCGTCTATTCCGGAGTCCAGCAAACGGGAGTCGGCGTGGGGGGGAACGACCGGCCCGATCTTGTTTCCATGCCGGATTTTTCAACGAGCCGGCCGATGCGGGAAGACTATTTCGGCCGGGGACTGGCAAACAGCTCCTTTTTCGAAATCCCCATCAACGTTCCGGGCGGAACCGGGCCCAACCAGGGCGTTTTCGGAACGCTCGGGCGCGACACGTTCCGAGGGCCGGCGTTCCGGCAATTCGACATGGCCCTCATCAAGGACACGGCCTTCGGCCGCCGCGGCAATGGCGAATTCGCGAACCTGCAATTCCGCGCCGAGTTCTTCAACATCTTCAACGACGTGAATTTTGGACTGCCGTCGAACATTGTTCGCGGCAGCGGCTTTGGCACCATCAGCAAAACGGCGGGACCTTCGCGGCAGATTCAATTTTCGTTGAAACTGAATTATTGATCGGCCTTTTAAAAAGGGCGGAGGCCCTGCGGGTGGCGGCGGCAGCCGATTCTTCCCACCTGTCCCCCTCCAAAAAATACCCGTTCCGTGGGTCAGTGAAACTGCCCGTCCGAAGGGCTTCGTGACCCCTCGGACACAGATGCCCCCCTGTACCATTGCTGCCAACAGAGCCTCCCTCTACGGTACTAGTGAGGGAGTCCTATTGCGCCCATGGAGCCCCCATGGGGCCCTTGAGATCGAGGATGGCCCGCGGCGGTACATGAAATCAGATCCAAAAACAGCGGCCGGACGCGCCTTCATAAGAAGCCTGAACATCCTGCTGAAGTACGCCCGCTTGTACGGCTACGACCACGCCCGCACCGTCGAACAGCTAAACATTGCCTACGACGAACTGCACACCGCAATTCCGCCGGGATCGGAGGGCGGACTCTTGCTGGGCGCCACGGGTTCGCAGCTTTTGCTGGACGGCGTACCGCTCGAAGGCGCGCCGGCCGAAAAGCAATTTGCGCAGTTGCTCTCGTCCGCGGGACTGGCGAGCGTGCAGTTTTTCAATAACGTTTCCAAAGACGAGCTAGCACGTTTCGCGCTGGCTTTTCCCGCGGGGAAAATCAAGCCCTCGGAACTCGCTCAACAATTGAAGGCTGCTCTTGCGGGAATGCGAGGTATCCACATCAATGAGGTTTGCTTCGTGGCGACGGATTCCCGCTTGAAACAATCCACGATTGCCGCGCAGTTGGCCACCGCTTCTCTGGGAAACGATCAAGAGCATGTGAAAGAGTGGCTCAACGATCCGAAGAAACTGCTGGAATTGATTGCCGCGGCGCAAGGCTCGAAAGGCGCTGGTGCAATCGGAGCCGGCGCCGGCGTAACCGAGGCAACGGATGCGGGCGCGCCCGGCGCAGCGATGGCGACGACCGGATGCGGGGTCGGGGGAGATGCGGACGGCGTCTTCCTGGGGCTAAGAGGCGGAGGCGGCGGGCAATCTCAAGGAGATGGACACGCGGCGGCGCCATCGGAAGACCAAATCCTGAAAATCCTTGGCGCCCTGACAAATCTCGGTAGGACCGGAATGGGCGAAGGCGGCGTCGGCCTTGCCGGGCTTCAAGAGCAAGTAGGGCAACTGCCCGGCAGCGCTCAAGATTTGCTGCGTCAGGCGCTCACAACATTGGCCGCGAAGTCGCCTAATGCCAGACCCGACGAATCCGTCCTCGTGCAACTTGCGGAGCACCTGGCGATTCGTTTTGCGCTGGAACGTTTTGAACGCGGCGAAGTGAAAGTGAATGCGGTTCGCCAGATGCTCGACCGCATGCACCAGGAAATCGACAACCTGCGCAACATTCTCGGAGCGCATGAAGACAAAATGTCCGAAGGAGGAATGCTTTTCGAGTCGCACCGCGAAATCCTTGACAAGCAGTTCTGGGCCGCCGTGCCGGAGCGGGGAAAGCAGCAAATCCTGCATTCGAGTGAAGCCTGGTGCATTCCGCCGCACAACGTACAGTCGTATGTGCGAGAACTTATCGGCAAAGGGAACGTTGCGGAAGCCATCGGCATCCTGAAAAATTACGCCGCGTGTGTCGAAAGCGAAGATCCAGAAGCGCGCAAGAAAACAGCCGTAGGCCTTGCCGAGCTGTCCGAGGCTTATGCGAAAGCCGATCCGCGACTGCTTGGTCTGGCGTTGAAGCATGTGGGCCTTCGGCTCAGCGTCGAGAAGGACGACGAGATTCAGGGACTCGTAAGCGGAGCCTTTGTCCGGCTCAGCCAACAGGCAGCGACAAGCCGGTTTTTTCCTGCGATGGAGCAGGCGCTCGAATTGGCCAACAGCGTCGAAGCGCAGAGACCGGGAGTTGGCAGAAATCTGCGGTCGAAGATGGGCATCGAGGACCGCGTACCGGAATTTGTGGAAGAGGCGCTGCGGGCGCGGCAGGTGGCGGCAGGGCTGACGAAAGTCCTGAAAATGTTGCCGCAGACCACCATGGAGCAACTGGCCATCCGCTTCAACCGCTGCAGCTTGCGCGATGAATCGGAACATGTGGCAAATCTGGCCTCCGACCTCGGAGAGGAAGCGGTGCAATATCTGCGCAGCACCGTGCGCGGCGGGCCGGTGAAGGAAGCCGCAGAGATGGTCGGGCTGCTGAGCCGGCTGGATCCGCAATCGTTGATGGTCTTTCTGCCGAACCGCATGAAAGATTTTTCTCCCGCGGCGCAAGACCGCATAGTGCGGCAAGTTTCCGCGAGCGGCGCGGAAAGAAGGTGCCACATCTTACTGGAGTTGCTCGACCACGTGGACCCACTCGTGATGCCGTTGGTCATCGATGAAATCGGCGTGGCGGGCGACCGCGAAGCGCTTGGGAAGCTGCTGACGGTTGCCGACGGCGACTTGCCCGTGGGCGGCTCGGAATTCCTGCGCGTAAAAGCGATCGAAGCGCTCGGGCGCATTCATGCGCCGGAAACGTTGACCACGCTGAAGCGCATTGTCGAAACCAAGAAAATGTTCAGCTGGAGCTATCCGCACGAACTGCGTATCGCCGCAATGCAGGCGCTCGAGAAACTCGATCCCGAATGGATGCGCGAGTTCCTGCCCAAGAGTGGCATTAGCGAAGAAGACTTGCTGCTCGCGCCGCTAGACGTTCCCGCGGAGTCGCGATTTGTTCGCCAGCGGCGGCACCGGCGCGTGCGTCTGCAAAAACCGGTTCGCGCCATCAGCCTGAATCTCAAAGACAGTTGCTGGCTGGAGATCAAGACCGCCAGCTTGAGCGGTGGCCTCGCGACGATCAGCCGCCACCTCGCTCCCGGAACTTCCGTTCAGCTGCGCCTGCAAGTCGGCCTGCGCCAGATGCAAGCCACCGCGATGATGCGCGACTATCGCGCGCAGGACATGGCTTTCGAAATCGTGGACATGAATCTCGAGGAGCGCAGCAAATACCGCCGCCTCCTCGCCGGCCATCTTTCCCACACTGCCGCCGGGAACGAAACGCCCGCCGCGCGTGCCGACCTCGCCGCCGTCAAGTAACAAGGCCTCCTCACCAGCGTTCTAAGCGCCGGGAGTGACCGCTGCGTCCAGCTTTGCAGACGGCTTCGCGGGAGCTAGTGCGAGCAGGAGTATGCCGATGACAACGAGCACGGCCGAGCCCACCAAGAATCCAGTGCGTTCGCTCGCTTCCTTGGGAAGAAAGGCCAGCCCGGACATTACCACGGCGTGAGCGAAACTAGACCATGCTGCGAAAGCGATTAGGCTGCGGTGTAGGGCGGGGTTGCGGACGGCCAGCAGCAGGAAAACCCCAAGGGTGACATAGAGGCCCATCATCATGTCGTCGCCGGTATCGGCCGGACTCCCGCCTAGAAGGTCCGACACGATGGGGTAGACGCCTGCCACGAACAGCAACCCCACCAGCACTAGGACAACTTTCAGCGCACCCTCTCGAAGCATAAATGGCCTCCTAGGTTCATGGCGTATGGATCCTGCAAAACGGAACCTGTGTAATGTTGAAGAAGCCTACGTCCCCGCAGAGAGGTATCTCAGTGGTTTGCGCTTACGCGGCGGCGGGTTGGGCTTCGAGGATGTGGGCGGGGACTTTGCGGAGGTCCCACACGATGCCGAGCCAGGACATGACTTTCAGCGTGTAATAGGTGATGTCAATCTCCCACCAGAAAAAGCCCTGGCGCGCGGAAGCCATGAAGTGGTGATGGTTGTTGTGCCAGCCTTCGCCGAGGGTGAGCAGGGCGAGCAGCCAGTTATTGCGGCTGGTGTCGCTGGTTTCGTAGCGGCGCGAGCCGAACAGATGCGAGAGTGAATTGATGGTGAAGGTGTCGTGCCAGAGCAGCACGGTACCCAGGCAGAACGCCCAGACAAACAGCGGCCAGCCGCCAATCAGCCACAGCGCGACGCCCAGCACCGTCGGCGGCACCATGTGGTACTTGTTCAGCCAGCGCAGTTCGGGGAATTTCGCGAAGTCGCCGATATAATCCATGCGCGTGTCGTTGTATTTGTCTGAAAGAATCCAGCCGATGTGCGACCAAAAGAAGCCGAAGAGCGTCGGCGAATGAAGGTCGAGTTCCTGGTCGGAATAGCGGTGATGATGGCGATGATGCGCCGCCCACCAAAGCACGCCTTTTTGCGAGGAAGACATGGCCATGAACGCGATGATGAACTGAAACGCGCGGCTGGTCTTGAACGAGCGGTGCGAAAAATAACGGTGATAACCGGCGGTAACGAAAAACATGCGCACGAGCAGTACCGCCAAGGTGGCGACAACGTAATACCAATGAAAAGGAATGAAGAAAATCAGAAGTGCGCCAAGGTGCACGAGGAAAAAAGGCAGGGAGTGAAGAATCGAAATCCGCGAGCCATTCGGCAACGGGATAGTCAGATACCGTGGGATAGAAGCCATCCGGCAGAATCCTCCGCTTCGATAAAGGCGCTCTTGAATCGCGTCATTCGCAAGCTGAGATTCAGCCAGAACCTCGCGCCTCAAACCTACAACTTCAGTGTACGGGTGCGCTCGAATAGGGGTCAAGCGCAACGAAGTACAGGTCGCATAAAATGAGATGTACCGAAGGACAGTGGGGTTGCTAGAAATCGAGGTCTTCGTTTTCGAACGGCTCGCGCCGACGGTCGGCGTAGGAAGTTGCCTGGTGGAATGTGCTATTGTCTCGTGACACTCAAGGGAAGGGACGGCTTAGGCGCCGTCCCAAATCCACGGATCGAACCGCGCTTTCAGCGCGTGGGCCAGCGGCGCTGCGCCCGTACAATCGCAAGTGGTTAGGCTGCACACAGGTGAGAATAAATGGCAGAACGCCCTGTACTCGTAGGACTGATTCCACAAGCAGTGGTGCTTGATCCCGGCGACCAGGTGTCCTGGATTTCCGATGCGGGAAATTTGCGCGTGGAGTTTGACGCGAACCGCTGCCCTTTTTCCTCGAACGTGTTTCAGGCGCCGTCCGGCATTCGCCTGCTCAGCGGACCGCCGCGCCCCGGAAGCAAAGCCGCGACATACAAATACCGCTTGTGGTTAAACGACCAGCTTGTCGGCCAAGGCGAAGTGATTCTGCGCGAAAAGTAGAATGGTTTGCGAAGGCAAATTGGGGCGGCAACAAACCGCCCCTTCCTAGCAAAAAAGCAACTACGGTTTTTTCGAAGCGTCTGCCTCAGCCTTGGCCTGCTTTGCGATAATCATGTTCTTGATTTTGTCGTAGGTCGCCTGGGGAATGATTTTCTTGCGAACGAGGTCGGTTTTCATCTTGTACGGGCGGCCATCGATGATTTTCTGCGAATAAGCTTTTCCGATTCCCGGCAATGCGTCCAGTTCGTCCGCGGTGGCGCTGTTGATATCGAGCAGTGAGGAAGCGGCAGCCGTTTTCTTGGATTTCGCGGCTTGCGCCGCCTGGTCAGCTTTGGATTCCGTCGTCGACGGAGCTTGCGCCTGAGCCGCAGCGAGGGAGATCCCCAGGAGTACGATAATCGCTCCCAATGCCGTTCTAACAAATTGCTTTCTCATTTTTTCTCCTTTCCTAGGCTGGGCAGAAATGCGGTGGGTCAGAACGCTTGGCCTGGGAAACAAAAACAAGAGGAAATCTTACAAGTGGCGGCGATTCCCTTTTTTGGGTTGCTTCCCGGCAATTGCCTGCATGATGGCGGAGAGAACCGGCGCTGTCAAGGGAGCAGCGAGGGCCGACGCTAGGCACTTGTTGGTACCCGACGGGCTTCTAGGGAACTTTGGAGCGATTCGAGAGGAAAGAGAAACAGGGCCAATTTTGCCCGGAGAATGCCTTTGTAGGCGGGTTACTTTTGACCCGGCGGGCACGTCTGAAGATGGGGGAAGTCCGCCAAGGAGAACGCAGGATGCATACGAGACAATGGTTTAACAGGACTTGGGGCGGATCGCCCTTATCTCTAGGGATTCTGGCGCTTTTGCTGGCCGCTTTGCCGGCCCTCGCCCAAGGGGCCGCCTCCTCGCAAGGGGCAGGCCAAACACAACGGCCGGAGGACTGGCGTGGCCGGGGCGTAGCGGGAAAGATTACTGCGATCAAGGATGGCTCGCTCGAGCTGACGAGGATGGATGGAGCCAGCGTCAGCGTCAAGCTGACCGACAAGACCGAATACCGTAAAGACCGCCAAAGCGCGAAGCTCGCGGACTTCAAAGTGGGAGACATGGTTCTGATCCGCACGGAGGGGAGCGGGGAGCAGGACCTTACCGCTGTGCTCGTTGCTGGGCGTACGGGCGGAGGGGCCGGCGGGCAAGGCCTGGGCGGTCCCGGCGGCGGGATGATGATGATGGGCGGCGGCGAATTGGGGAAAGACTTCATTTTCGGCGAAGTGAAATCCGTGGATGCGCCGAAGATTACCGTGCTGCGGCCCGACAACGTAACGCAAACGCTCGAATTGAATGAAGAGACTTCGCTCCGCAAGGGGCGCGACAGCGTAACGATGGCGGATGTCCAGGTGGGGGACCACGTGTTCGTCCGCGGCGGGGTGCAAAACAACGCGTTTGTGCCAAAGATGGTGATGGTCATCGGGGCTGAGCAGTGGAAGCGGATGCAGGAAATGGGAATGACGCCGGGAGTGGTCAAGCCGCAGGGCGACAAGAAGCCCGATCCTCCACACCAGTAAGATTCATCGGGGAGTCTTCGATTTGAAACTGGTCTTGAAATTGATGGGGCGCAGCATCTTCATTTTTTGTTTCGGCGCAGTCTTGTTGGCGCTCGATCCGAGTGGGCTGAACGCACAGGAAACGCCGCTCCCTCCGGTGCCCGCTCAACAGCAGGACACGACGGCGCCTGTTCCTGGGCCGCAGGTTCCAGCGACTCCACCCGCTGCAGCTCCCGTTACGTTCGAGATCACAGGGTCGGCAAAGAGCGGCAAGACGCCGCTGCCGGGCGTCACGGTGACGGCGGCGAATACGCTGACCGGAAAAAAGTATCTTGCGGCGACAAATTCGGAAGGCAAGTTCAGTCTCTCCGGGCTGGCGCGCGGAAGATACGTCGTGCGCATCGAGTTCATGGGATTCGCGGCGTTCACGCAGGAAGTGATGCTGAACCCGGAGAACCCCGCTGGAAAAGTTGACGCGGAGCTGATGCTCGCATCGCGGCGGCAGGAACAGTCCAACAATGCCTTGACGGCGCTGGCCGCAGCGGGGCGCGGTTTTCAGAGCCTAGCCATGGAGAATTCGCTTTCTTCGTTTGGCGCAGCGAACGGCGACGGCGGCGCCATTGGAAGCAGCGGCGGGCAGAACAACGCCGAGGTGGGAGGCTTGCCGTTGAACGGAGCCGGCGCCGAAGGCCCTACGGAGTCTGTCAGCGTCAGCGGCGCGCAAGGCCGCACGCAGGATTTCGGCATGGGCAACGAAGAGGAGCTGCAGCAGCGCATTCAGGAATTTCGCGACCGCATGCAGCGGGAGGGCGGCGGAGCGTTTGGGCCACCGGGAGGCGGATTCGGCGGTCCAGGAGTTGTGATGATGAAGATGCCGCGCGGCTTCAACATCAATCAGCCGCACGGAGTGTTTTATTACACGGATGATTATTCAGGACTCGATGCGCGGCCGTATTCCCTGACGGGAATCCCCTCCGCAAAAGCGGGTTACAACCAGGCGCACTTTGGTTTCAATGCGGGCGGGCCGCTGAACATCCCGAAGATTTTTCACGGCGGCAACAAATGGTTTTTCTTTGGGGGGTGGAACGGTTCGCGGGGCAGCAATCCTTACGACGCATTTTCCACGGTGCCAACGCAACTCGAGCGCAATGGGGATTTTAGCCAGGCAACCTACAACGACGGCAAGCCGGTGCAGATTTTCAACCCGCAGACCGGACAGCAATATCAGTTCAACGGCAGCCCGAACGTGTTGGACCCTACGTCGATCTCAACATCGGCGCAGACTTTGCTGAATTACATTCCCCTGCCGAATATGGCCACGAACGGCCTCGGGCAGAATTTTCACTATGTGACTTCGGCAGGCAGCAGCTCGGATATGGTGATGTTCCGCCTGGTCCATAATTTCAACGCAACTGGGGGACCGGGCGGCGGACCCTTTTTCATTTCCAGGGACGGTGGGGGCGGGGGCGGCCGGCGGCGCGCGACGAACAACATCAATTTCGGCATGAACTGGGCGCGCAGCTCAACCAACACGGTGAATCCGTTCCCGTCTGAGGCCGGCGGCACCAGTACGCAAGGCTTGAACGCGAGCGCGGGATGGGTTTATGGCAAAGGCCGCGCGACCAACAACTTCCGCGTGAACTACAACCACAACCATGTTGCGACGACGAACCTATACTCTGGGGTGACGAACGTTGCGGGCCTCGCGGGCATCAATGGAGTTTCGACCGACCCGTTTAACTGGGGCCTGCCCGGAATCAGCTTTACTTCGTTTGGCGGACTGAGCGACCCGACTCCACGGCGCGAGCTGGATCAGACTTACACCCTTTCCGACACGATTTCGTGGAATCACGCAAAGCACAACCTCCGGTTTGGCGGTGATTACCGGCGTATTTTGCAAAGCTTTCATTCGGCGCGAAACGGCGAAGGAAGCTTCGTTTTTACAGGGTATTCGACGGGGGAGTACACGCCTGTCGGCAGCATGCCGCCCGGCAGCAGTCTGCCTTGTCCGGGCCCTAACCCGTGCCAACTTGCCGGCACCGGATATGACTTTGCGGATTTCTTGCTGGGCTTTCCGCAGCAAACTTCACTGCAGTTCGGGACCAGTGCTTATAACTTCCGAGCAAATTCCTATGATTTCTTCGTGCAGGACGATTGGAGGTTCCGGTCCAGTCTTTCTTTCAACCTGGGCCTGCGCTATGAGTACAACAGTCCTTACACGGAAGCGAACAACCAGATTGCGAATCTGGACGTGGCGCCGGGATTCACGGCGGGTGTTCCAGTTCTGCCGGGCGGAACGGGCCCCTACAACGGGGCTTTTCCGAATTCGCTGATTCGGCCGGACCGCAACGATTGGGCGCCGCGCGTGGGCATCGCGTGGAAACCGCAAAAGAAAACCGTCGTCCGCGCGGGATACGGCATCAACTACAACCTCGCGCAGTATGGAGCGATGATTCAGAATTTTGCGTTTCAGCCGCCGTTCGCGAACGCGGCAACCAATGCGACCGATGTCACTGCTCTAACCTCCGGAAGCGCTCTCACGCTGGCCAATGGATTCCCGACGACTTCGGGAACGGTCACGAACAACTTCGCCGTGAATCCCAACTATCGGCTGGGCTATGTGCAAATCTGGAACTTCGACATTCAGCGCGAACTGCCCGGCGGCGTGGTGTTGAACACCGGATACAACGGAGCGAAGGGCACGCGCCTGGATATCGAAAGAGCGCTGCCCTCGCCCCCCTCGGCTCTCACTCAGCCGTTCCTTTACGAGTCATCCGAAGGCAATTCCATTCTGCACGCTGCGTCGGTGCGATTTCGCAAACGCACGGCCAAGGGTATCGGGCTGAGCGGGCAGTACGTGTATTCGAAATCGATTGACGACGCTTCGTCGATTGGCGGCGGTGGCGGCGTGGTGGCCCAAAATCCGTTCGATATTTCCGCTGACCGCGGACTTTCGAGCTTCGACCAGCGCCACAAATTCACAGGGAACTGGATTTACGATCTGCCGATTGGGGAAAACCGCTACTTTGCTCCCAAGCGCGCTTGGGGACACATCTTCGACGCCTGGCAATGGAGCGGCGACTTCACCGTGGGTTCGGGACTCTACTTTACGCCACGCGTGTTGGGAGGCGGCCTGGACATCAGCCGCGGCGTGAGCGGTTCACTCCGCGCCAACGTCGTTTCTGGACAAGCGATAGCGCTTAGCAATCCAACTACTCTCGAATGGTTCAACAAGGCGGCCTTTTGCGACCCAAGCACCTGCGCCACTCCCAACGGCTCGGTTTTTGGAGATGCGGGGCGGAACATCATTGAGGGACCGGGGCAAGTCGCGCTGGGTATGTCGTTGAACAAAACGATCACCATCAAGGAATCGCGCGCCCTGGACCTGCGGTTCTCCGCCAACAACGTGTTCAACAATGTCCATTTCACGTCGATCAATACGGTAGTGAACTCGCTCACTTTTGGCGAAGTGACGGGAACAGGCAGCATGCGGCGCGTGACGATGACGGCGCGCTTCCGGTTCTGAAGAGCGATGAATATGCGAAACATCAGGCAAGATTTTGCGGTGCTGGCTATAGGGGCGCTGCTGTTGCAGCCCGCGATTCCGCTGTCGGCCCAACAGGCGCCGCAGTCACCGGCGCCAGCTTCGGCGAACCAGGGACCAATTCGGGTAACCACAGAACTGGTGCTCGTGAACGTGGTGGTACGGGACAAAAAAGGAAATCTTGTTCGCGATTTGAAGAAAGAAGATTTCACGCTACTCGAAGACGGCAAGAAGCAGGAAATCTCCACGTTTGATTTTGAAAACGTGGATCAGCCTTTGACCGCAGGAGCTGCGGAGGCCACGGTTTCGGGGGCGGCAGGCGAGGGGAACCTCTTGCGCGCCGGAAAAAAAGCGGCTCCCACGCTGGACGCGCGCGACCGTCGGCTGATGCTGTTCTTTTTCGACTTCTCCGCCATGGACCCGGAGCAAATCGACCGCGCGGTGGATGCGGCAAAGAGTTTTGTCTCCTCCAAGATGCAGCCAGCGGATCTGGTGGCGCTGGTCTCGCTGGCCACGAACATGCGCGTGGATCTGGACTTCACCGACGACAAGACCAAAATCATGGCGGCGCTTTCCTCGTACACCTCCGGGGAGGGCCAGGGATTCGATAGCGGCGCTACGGGCAGCGCCGAAGGAGCCGCGGAGACGGGCGGCTCGTTCACCGCGGACGACACGGACTACAACACCTTCAGCGCCGACCGCAAGCTGCTGGCGCTGCAGTCCTTGATGCAGTCGCTCGGGAAGCTCTCGCAAAAAAAGAGCCTCATTTATTTCAGTAACGGCATCAGCCAGTCCGGCATGGACAACCAGACGGCCTTGCGTGCTGCCACGGCTGCGGCGGTGAAAGCCAACGTGTCCATCTATTCCATGGACATCCGCGGGCTCCAGGCGTTTCCCCCGGGCGGCGAAGCGCAAACAGCCAGCTTACACGGTCAATCGACGTATTCCGGGGCGTCCGTGCTCAACGACTTGAACAACAACGCCTCGTCGCAGGAAACGCTGGCGACGCTTTCGTCTGACACCGGCGGGAAGGCATTCTTTGACTCGAACGACTTCAGCGGCATCTTTTCCCAGGTGCAGAAAGACACTTCGGCGTATTACCTGTTGGGTTTCGTCAGCAACAACTTCGTCAAAGATGGCCGATATCGACATTTGAAAGTGCAGGTGAACCGGGCCGACCTGAAGCTTGAATACCGCTCCGGGTATTACACCGATCGCGACTTCGAGCACCTGAATAAAGCCGACCGCGAGCAGCAACTCGAGGACGAACTGGCGGCCCAGCTTTCACAGGTGGACGTGCCGCTGTACGCCGGAGCGGCTTATTTCCGCCAGGACGATTCGCACTACTACCTTGCCGTTTCGCTGGTTATTCCTGGGTCGCAAATCCCGTTTGTCACGGAAAAAGACAAGGACAACGCCACGATCGACATCATCGGCCAGGTGCTCGAGAGCAACAAATTCCCTGTCGGCCACTTGCGAGACACGGTGAAGCTGGCCGTGGACAGCACGCAGCAAGTGCGGCGCAAGAACGTGCAGTACAACACCGGGTTCGTGCTCGCTCCGGGCAGCTATCACTTGAAATTCGTGGTGCGCGAGAACCAGACCGGAAAGATGGGCGCATTCGAGATGGATGTGCAGGTCCCCGACTTGCGGAAAGCGCCACTCAAAATGAGTTCCGTGGTGCTCAGCAGCTTGCGGACTCCCGCTGCGAATAAGAAAGGCGCTCCGAATCCTCTGGTGCGGGATCAAATGGAGACGGTGCCGAACATCACGCATGTCTTTACGGCGGACCAGCATCTCTACCTGCAATACGAGGTCTACGACGCGGCGAAGGGCAAGAATCCCGCCCCGGCTGCTCCCCCGGTCGCAAACGGTCCGGGCCCGTCGAGTGCCGCCAACACCCAGCCCGCTCCCACCGCTAAACCTGGGGCCGCGAAGCCGGCGAAGGACAGCGTCCGCGTGCTGACGAGCATCGAGTTCCTGCAAGGCGGCGTGAAGGTCTACGAATCAAAGCCCGTCGTGACCAACGAAGTAGCGGCTCCCGAGCGCAAAGCCGTGGTCCTCCAGATGGATGTGCCCCTCCAAGCCTTGAAGCCCGGCCTGTACCTCTGCCAGGTCAACATCATTGACGACGTCTCCGGCACTTTCGCGTTCCCCCGCTTCCCCCTCCTGATCCGCGAACCCCAACCGCCTGCACCGCTAAAAACTGGAAAGTAAGAAGGCAGAAGGCAAAAGCAGAAAGCGGAAGGATGGGGCGGGCAGGGTGAGTCGAAAAATCAAGAACCGGAAGTGTAGGCCACCCGAAAAAGCCGGAACAGAACAGGCGCGTCAGTCGCCCGCGGCGGCGGCGCGGACGAAGTCGACCGATTCGGCCAGACCGCGACGCATAGGGCCGAGGACCGAGGCGGGCACTTCTCTTTCGGGAGCCAGGGTGACGCTGGTGGCTCTCTTGGGGAAGTCATTTCGGCGGTCGAGGCGCATGCCTGCCTGCTTCAGGAATTCCGCGGAAAAGCCCATGTCTTCGGCGCGCTCGACTCCCCAGAACCACAGCTTGTCTTCCTGCCGCTGGAGGAAATCCAAGGCTTCTTCGAGCCTTTTCATGGCGCGGTCGAACGACGAAGCCAGGAAGTAGACGTTCAGCGACCAGGCATGCCGTGGGTAATACACTCGGAGCCGGACGCAATACTTGCCCGACTGATTGCGTTCGATACTGCAGCGGTATTCGTTGCGCGAGGATGCAATTCGAGTAGGCATCGAAGTTTCACCGATCTCAGGAGTCATTCCCCGCCTTTGCGGGGCTCCGATGACTCTGAAAGCCGTTCAGAAGTTCCTAATGTAGTCGAGATAGCCTGGATTCCAGGCAACTAATGTTAAAACCGAACTCGCTTGGATACACAAATAGGGTAGCGGGGTGTGTGGAGAAAGGCAAGAGGGTGCCAGAAATCAAGTAAGCTGTTTATTTTGTGTAATTTAGACTAAGTAAGGCTACCAAGATTCTTCAGCTTTTCAGGGTTCATTTTCAGTTTGCCTTCTTTTTGCAGACGGTCGGAAAGAGCCGAACGAAAGGCTTCAAAGGCTACCTCGCGCTTGGATTGCAGCAATTCTTCGGTCAACTGCTTCTTCTGGGCTTCAAAGTTGGCGGGATCGGCCTCGACTTTCTCGGCCACCCGGTAAACCAGCCAATTCGGCCCCAAGTTCATTGGAGCGCCCACGTCGCCTGGCTTCGAATTGAAGGCGGAGCCGAGTTGCTTGCCGCTGGCGACACCAGGAAGGGAGCCATCCCGGGAGATGGAATCACTTGTTTTCGGCTCCAAGCCCAGTGCCCTGGCAGCGGCGTCGAACTTCTCGCCTGCCTTGACACGTTTCTCCAGTTCGTCGGCCTTGCTTTTTGCCTGCTGGACGGACTGCTCTTTCTTGAGATCGGTGATCACGCGGTCGCGCACCTCTTCTAGAGTGCCCTGGTGCGCGTCGAATCTATCTTTGACAGAGAGAATCACATAGCCGCGGTCGGTGCGGATGGGCAGGCTCAAATCGCCTGGGCGCAAACGGAAGATCTCATCCTTGACGTCTGGGGAGCTGCCAAGCTCGAGGATCTGGTCGGAGGCGCTAACCGGCCGCGTCTGACCGAGGGTGAGGTGGTATTGCTTGGCCAAGTCATCCAAAGAACCTTTGCTCGATTGCCGGATGGCTTTGGATAACTGGTCCGCGGTATCGCTGGCCTGCTTGTCGGCTTCGGTCAAGAGAAGCGGCGTGCGGATGGAGTCCTTCACCTCGTCAAAAGACTTCGTGTGCGCGTTCTGTTTTTCGAGAACTTTGATGATATGAAAGCCGTATTGCGTCTTGACCAGGTCGGAAATCTGCCCGGGCGCCAGGGAAAACGCGGCCTTATCGAATTCGGGAACGGTTTGCCCATGGCGAATCCAGCCTAGGTCCCCGCCTTTGTCCTTCGACCCGGGGTCCTCGGAATATTTCTTCGCCAGTTCGTCGAACTTTGCGCCCTTCTTGGCCTGCTTAAGGACATCCTCGGCCTTTTTCCTTGTCTCTTCGACCAGCGCGTCGGTTTGCCCTACGGTTTTGAGGAGAATGTGCTGGACGTGAACTTGATCGGGCACTTCATACTGCTGAAGATTGGCCTGATATTGCTGCTTGAGCACGTCGTCGGGAATTTGCAGGGTCTGGCGAAGCTGGTTGACGTCCAGAAGCGCGTAGCGCACGGAGCGCCGCTCGGGCACCTGGTATTTGGACTTGTTTTTCTCGTACACCGCCTTGATTTCCGCATCCGTGGGTGCAATCTTCGCTTCCAGATCTTCCGGCTTGATGAGCGCATAATCGAGCTTCACTTTTTCGTTTTTGAAGCGGTATTCGTCCTTGAGCTCCTCGGGCCCCACGCTGATCCCATCGGTGACCAGTTTCCTGAATTTTTCCTCAAGCAGGCCTTGGCGGACCAGCTCTTCGAAAGTAGCCACCGGAAGCTGGAAGCGCTGCTGGACGAGCTGCGTATACTGGTCCATTCCAATGAAGGTGCCGCCATTGAAAGCCATGGGCAAATACATTTTTATGCGGTCGGCGCGCTCCTGATCGGAAACCGTGATTCCCAGCTGTTTGGCTTCGTACTCAAGTTCTTTTTGACGAACGAGTTGCTGCAGAATCTGCTGGGCGGCGATGCCTCTGAATTGGGGCGGGATTTGATTGGCACGCTCCATTTGGCTAAGCTGCTGCTGGATGTCCTGAGTGGTGACCGACTGGTCTCCAATCTTAGCTATGGTGTCTGAGGAGAGCCCACCCCCGCCGGTGGCCGGCCCCTGCGGAACCAAGTACAGCAGCATGCTGCCGCCCAACACGAGGACCACCGCTCCCAGAAGGATGCGGTACCCCAGTTTGCTTTTGTCGTTTGCGCTTCCAGCCATCCGATGATTCCCCCAAGTCCTTAGACAAACTCAAGATTATAAGAGATAGCGGGGCGGGTCTCAAATGCAATCGGTCGCGGACAAGTCCGAGTTGCCGGTACGCCGGGCTGCGGCTCGCCAGCGTTAGTCTTCGTCTCGATGATTCTCGCGGGACGTAGAAGGGCCGGCGGAGTCACTGGAATAGTAAACTGGGAGCGCCGCGGCTGTGGAATGCTTGCGCCGCGCCTCAAGCGACCGGTGATGCCTTTTCGCGTGAAACCCGCCGTGATGCTGTGCGCGATCCTCGCGTGCACAGCGCTGCCGCACTTGTTTGGGAATCCTCTTAAACAAGAAAAAGCAGAGCCACAGCCTCCCACTTTCTATCGCGACGTTCTTCCGATTCTTCAGCGACGCTGCCAGAGTTGCCACCGCGCGGGCTCGATCGCGCCGATGCCGTTCGAGTCGTACGAACAAACCCGGCGGTTCGCCGTCGCGATTCGCCAGGACGTGGAAGCGAAATCGATGCCGCCGTGGTTTGCGGATCCTGCGGTCGGGGAATTTGCAAACGATCCTTCACTCACCTCAAAAGAGATCGCAACTCTCTCGGGTTGGGTGCAAGCAGGCGCTCCGGCTGGTGACAAAAAAGATGCGCCGCCTCCTCGTTTGTGGGCCGAAAGCTGGAGTATCCCGAATCCAGACCTAATTTTGACCATGCCGAAGGCTGTGCCGCTGCCCGCTGGCGGCGAGGTTGAATACACTTATGAAATTGTACCCACGCATTTCGCCGAGGATCGCTGGGTGCAGATGGCAGAAGTCCTTCCCCGATTGCGTTCGAACGTTCATCACGCCGTGGTTTACATACGCCCGCCGGAGTCGCCATGGCTACGGCACGCGCCCGTGGGAACTCCATTTACGGCCTCAACCTTAACGGCTCCCGATGACCGCCGCGGCGCGCGCTGGACCGATAGCGATATTTTGCTCGTTTATGCGCCCGGTAGTTCGCCGGACCAATGGCCCGCAAACATGGCTAAATTCATTCCCGCAGGCTCCGACCTTGTCTTTCAGATGCACTACACCACTAATGGCCGCGCCGCTTCCGACCAAACCGCCGCCGGACTGATTTTTTCAAGGCAGTTGCCGCTTCAACGCGCGCTCACGCTGCAACTCACGAATGACCACTTCGTGATCCCCCCAGGCGACCCGGATTTTCGCGTGGAGGCGCGAGGAACACTGCCGAACGATGCCATCTTGCTCGGCTTCATGCCGCACATGCATCTGCGGGGAAAGCGCTTCGAATACAACATTATTCGCGAAAAAAAGAACCATGGTTCAGATGGCAAACCGCCCTACGAGATCGCGCCGCTGCTGCGCGTGAATTACCACTTTCACTGGCAGATGAGCTATCGCCTGGCTCAACCGCTTTTTCTGAAAGCTGGAACGGAATTGCAAGCCGTGGCGTGGTATGACAACTCCGCAAAGAACCCGCACAATCCGGATCCCAGCGCGGAAGTCCGCTGGGGAGAACAAACCCACGACGAAATGATGGTTGGTTTTTTCGATGTCGCCGTGCCCGCCTCCATGGATAAGCAGCGCTTTTTCGTCAGACCGAAGCACTGAAACTTTTTGCCTGCGCGCCGACCTGTCCCGAAGTGCAGGGCCGATTTCCCGAACGTCCAGCCCGACCACTTTCCTACATGCTATTTGCTGTTTGACTACGGGCGGCTGCGCGGTTCTGAGTGCCCGAAGCGCGCTGTGCTACATTCAAAATTTGGAGTTTTGCGAGAGATTCGAATCCGTGACCATACAATCCCCCAGCGACCCCAGAAACTCCCGGCACCAAAGGGTTCCGCACGTTGAAGTCTATTGGACCACCGTCACCTACAAAACCGTAATCCTGTACGTGCTGCTAGGATTGGCGGTTATTTTTGGCGGGATCTACATCGCGAAGCCGGATCTTTATTCCGCGGTCATCAACAAGCTCGACAAAAGTGTTGGCAATCCCGAAGCCGATCCTGTCAGCGCCGATCAAAAGCGCGCGAAATTCGTAAATCTTGACGGCCACGTTCAGGTCAAGAAAGTCAGCTCCGTGCAATGGGTGGACGCCACCCTGAGCACTTCGCTCGACAAGGGCGACCTGGTACGCACGGGCTCCGACAGTGACGCGCGCATTTCTTTCGCGGATGGAACGTCCTACACGATCAAGCCCGATACCCTGATTACGGTTGAGGAAAACGCCACCGACAACAACCGCCCAACCAGCGTAACCGTTAGCATCCAGACCGGGGCAGTGGATTTGGCGACGCCGATGCTGAGATCGCCGGATTCCAAGGCGGCGGTGAAATCCGAAGACGCCACCACACAATTGCATTCCAACAGCCGTGTCGGCGTAAAGTTTGATCCGTCGACGAAGGAAAGCGAAGTCGTGGTTGCCAGCGGCAGCGCGCAGGTGCAGCGCGGTCAGGAACGAATTGACCTCGCTCAATATGAGAAGGCCACGATTCCTAACTCGGGAGCGATTCAAAGATCTATGGTGCTCGCACCGCCAGACCTTGTCGAACCGCTGAATCTGGCACCCATCATCACGGAAAATCCCAGGAGTGCTACAGTACACTTTGAATGGAAGCCGGTCCCCAACGCAGTGTCCTATACTCTAAGAGTCAGTCCCACGAAGTTGTTCACAAGAACCGTGTTCGACAAGAAGAACATCACCGGGACGAGCATGGATATCGCCGGACTGGATGCGGGCGATTATTTCTGGGCCGTGGTGGCCACGGATGCCAAGAAACAATCGAGCGAAGTCAGCGACATTTTCAGTTTCTCCCTGGTGGCCCGCGGCAAGTCTCAGGAAATGGTCCTGGAGATTACCGACACCAGGATCGTAGGACGGGTCGCGGAAATCATCGGGAAAACGGAACCGGGCGCTGCCCTGATTATAAACGGCCAGCCGGTTCCCAATATTGCTCCCGACGGCACCTTCCGTCATTTCACGGAAGCGCTGGAGCCGGGACAGCATACTATTTCAGTGATTGGGCAGAACCGCCGCGGTGGGACAAGTACTCAGTCGTTTTCGATCTTCGTTCCGAAGTAAGAATTCCGAACGACAGACCATTTGCGCTTGGCGCGGGTCGGGGTGCCCGGAGACAATAGCAGGAGGCTGATCGCGCAGCCCTCAGCGCTTTTGCCTTCCGGACGGCGGAGAGCTTTCTCCGCGGGGGGATGTAGGGAATGAATAAGAAC
>Ga0126378_10000401_pt1 | contig 32516 bp, 23 predicted proteins | sample PanSoiMetPlot_23_FD_92587 | JGI IMG/M metagenome (GOLD analysis project Ga0126378, IMG submission 92587) | Tropical forest soil microbial communities from Panama - MetaG Plot_23 | ecosystem: Environmental > Terrestrial > Soil > Tropical forest > Bulk soil | place: Panama | collected 2016-02-17
CGCCGAGAAGCCCGCGGCCCGGGCTCGCTCGATGGCCGCCTTGGCGACATCTCGACCCCCCACCAGGTACAGCTGATACCAGACCGGTCCACTCGAAGCGGCCTTCACCTCCTCCAACTTGCACCCGGACAGGGTCGACTGGATGTACACCGTGCCCGCAGCAGCGGCCGCGCGCGCGGCGACCGCTTCCCCTCGCGGATAGAACATCCGGCTGCTGCCCACCGGCGCGAGCAGAAATGGAAGCTCGAGGTTCGCCCCGATGACTTTGGTGCGCAAGTCAATAGTTGAGCTCGCCACCGCGTTGCGCGGGCGAAGTGTCACGTCGTCGAAAACCCGAGAGTTCTCTCGCAGCGTGACCTCGTCGTCGGCGCCGCCGTCGATGTAATCAAAGACCGCTCGGGGCAGCCGGCGTTTAGCCAGCCGCCGTAGGTCGTCGATGTTGAGAACGCGAGGAGACATCTCGGCGCGCACCGTAAGCATCGCCACCCAGATTTTGCAACGTCGCAGATGTTCGGCACCCGAGCACGGGAGCTCGAGCGGAAACTACTCACTCGCTGGTTGCATCAGGAGCACCAGCGCTTTCTTGAAGCGAGTCAACCGCGCCGTCAGACAAGCTACCCTTCGAATCGGCCAACGCGCTCTCGTCCGGAACGCCGGACATGACTCCTTACTGGATCGCTCCGATTGTTGTGATTGAAAACGGACCCATTCCCGCCATAAACGGGGAGCCAGAAACCCCGGCGAGCGCTCCCGTGCTGGCATTGATTGTATACGCCGAGACGTTGTTTGAACCATTGTTGCCGACGTAAGCGAACTTGCCCGAGGGGTCCACGGTCACCGTAGACGGGTTAGTTCCTGCCGTGAAGGGGGAACCAGACACCGGGGCGAGCCCTCCCGTAGTGGAGTTGATTGTAAAGGCCGAGCTGTTGGCAGAGCCATTGTTGGCCGTGTAAAGGAACCTCCCCGATGGTTCTACCGCGACTGAAACCGGGCCGGTTCCTGCCGCGAACGGCGAGCCCGCCACTGCCACAAGCGCCCCAGTGCTGGCGGTGATGGTATAGGCCGAGACATTATTGGAAGCAAGATTGGCGACGTACACAAACTTTCCCGAAGGGTCCACCGTAACTGAAAACGGGCTGGTTCCTGCCGTGAACGAGCCCACTGCCACAAGCGCCCCAGTGCTGGCGGTGATGGTATACGCCGAAACATTGGTGGAATTAAGATTGGCGACGTACACAAACCTTCCCGAAGGGTCCGCCGCGATTGCAGCCGGGGTACTTCCCGCCAGGAATGGCGAGCCCGTCACTGCAGTCAGCGCCCCGGTGCTCGCGTTGATGGTAAAGGCGAACACATTGTTCGTACTACTGCCGGCGACGTAAGCGAACTTGCCCGAAGGGTCCACCGTGACTGCAGCCGAGCCAGTTCCCGCCGGGAATGGCGAGCCCGTCACTGCAGTCAGCGCCCCGGTGCTCGCGTTGATCGTATAAGCCGAAACATTGCTGGAAGAGACGTTGGCAACGTAGGAGAACCTACTCGATGGATCCGCTGCGATCGAACGCGGACCCGTTCCAGCCGTGAACGGCGAGCCCGTCACTGCAGCCAGCGCCCCGGTGCTCGAATCGATCGAAAAACCTGAGACATTGTTGGAATTAATGTTCGCGGTGTAGGCGAACTTGGGGGCGTAGGAGACCGGCGTAATGCCCCGTGCAATTGCCAAATTTCTGGGCGTGAGCTGGGTTCTCACTGTGCCGAGCGCCGCGAGCGCTCCATTGCTGGCAATTGCGAATGCTGAGACGTCGTTGGAAGTATTGTTGGTGACGTACGCGAACTTGCCGGACGGGTCCACCACCACGGCAAACGGGCCGGTGCCAGTCGCAAATGGGGACCCCGTCACCACAGTCAGCGCCCCGGTGCTGGCGCTGATGGCATACGCTGAGACGTTGTTGGACCCGTTGTTGGCCACGTAGGCGAAATTTCCCGTGGGGTCGACGGTGACTGAGAAAGGACCGGTTCCCGCCGCGAAGGGCGAGCCTGCAACCTGCGTCAGGGCCCCAGTGCTACTGTTGATAGTAAAGACTGAAACGTTGTTCGAACCATTGTTGGCGGTGTATGCGAACTTGCCCGAGGGGTCTACGGTAACCGAGAATGGGCTCGTTCCCGTCGGGAAGGGTGAGCCCGAAACTGCCGTCAACGCTCCGGTGCTGGCGTTAATGGTATAGGCCGAGACGTTGTTCGAACCGCTGTTGGCGACGTAGACAAACTTGCCCGATGCATCTACGGCGACGGAAGTCGGCATCGATCCCGACGTGAAGGGCGAGCCTGAAACTGCCGTCAACGCTCCGGTGCTGGTGTTAATCGTATAGGCTGACACGCTCGTGGAACCAAAGTTGGCGACATAAGCGAACTTGCCTGAAGGGTCGACGGCGATCGAAAACGGGTTCGTCCCCGCCGCGAAGGGCGAACCGGCAACTGGCATCAAGGCGCCGTTGACGCTGTTGATGGTAAACGCTGACACATTGTTTGAAAGGACGTTGGCAACGAACACGAACTTGCCAGCGGGATCTACCGTAACTGAAAACACACCACTGCCTGCAGTCACATATCCATTGTGTCGCAACTGCCCAGTCGCGGCGTTCACGGTATAGAGCGATACAGTATCCGATCCGCGATTGGCCGCATATGCAAAGCGCGGCGGCGGCAAGGTCACTGTAAGGTTCATCGTGCCCATCACAGTTCCCGAGGTGGCTTGAATAGTGGTCGAGCCTGCGGCCAAAGCGCTGGCCAACCCTGTGGCATTGATCGAAGCCACCGTACCGTTCGAAGAGCTCCAGGTTACCGAGCTGGTCAGATCCTGGGATGATCCGTCGTTGAATCTCCCGCTGGCGGTGAACTGTTGCGTGGCGCCGACGGGGATTGAAGGGTTGCTGGGGCTGACTGTAATTGAGCTCAGGCTGACTACTGTTAGGGTCATCGTGCCAGTGATTGGTCCGGACGTCGCTTGTATTGTCGTGGTACCCACCGCCAGCGCGGTGGCCAACCCCGAGGCATTGATTGAGGCCACCGTCGTGTTCGAAGAACTCCAGCCAACCGAGCCGGTCACGTCCTGCGACGACCCGTCAACCACTGTGGCGTTCGCTGTGAATTGCTGGGTCTTGCCTACGACGACCGTGGGATTACTCGGGGCAACCGCGATCGAGCTCACGTTTGTAAATACGTAATCTTTGAGGGTGCAGGCCTGTATCAACAAAACAAGACAGACGGTAGAAGCGAGGCGAAGGCGCATTAGAGTGCTCCTGCAATTCCAACCACTGCCCCGCCCTGGGTCGGAGTGATCTGCAACCTGGCCTGACTCGATTTTTTCGACGGGTGCGTCTTTTCCCAAATCAGCCATGCTCCACCGCCGATCAAGGCCGTGGCGCCGACGCCCAGCGCAACATTGGTCAACGTGTTGTAGGTCGAGGCCTTGTTCTTCAACGAGTGGACCTCCGGAGTATCCGGGCAGATGGTGTGATCCGGCCCGCCGCACTTGGCGTCGAGGTCATTGACCGCGCCGTTTCGTACAATCAGGAAAATCGCAGACAGGCCCAAGCTCACCGCACCCGTCCCAACGACGACGTAGGGACCGATCTCGCGAAATGAGCCCTTTTCCTGCTCTGGCGCAGCCGAGACAGCCACCGGCTGGCTCGGCTCGGGAGCTTGAACAACCGGAGGCGGCGGGCCCAGGTCCCGAGACATCGCGACGGTTACGGTTCCTTCTTCCCCAGCGCCCACCACCAGCTCGCGTTTGAACGGCAAATAGCCCGGCGCACTGGCTTCGACACGAACGTTTCCGGGGGTGAGCATATAGAACTTTCCATACAGTGTTTCAGGCACTACGTGCCCGTTGATTAGCACTTGCGCCTGCGGTGGAACCGGGTCGGGCATCAAAACGAGGATTCGAGCAGCCGATTTCTGCAGCTTGCCGATCAGAGACCTGCAGGCGCTGATAATCTTCTCGCGATTGCGCAGCGTCTTGTCGTCGCTCGCCTCCCGCGCGCACAGGTCGGCGTTGTTCATCGAGTTGGCAAGCTGTCCGACCGCGCTTTGCTCCTCGGCGATGAAAAGGCGCACCGACGGAGTCATTCGAATTTTGCCGGCGCGAGACGCCAATGACAGCGCTCGCTCGTGATCATCGGCGTCCCTTGCTTTTTGAGCCTCCTCCAGCATTGTCTGACGGTTTTCCAATTCCGCTGGAGTCTGTCCAAAGACTCTGAGTGAGATGGCGATCGCCGAAAAAAATACAATTCGCCTCCATTGATATCGATGGATCACGGGTTCCCCTCCTCTTTAGTCGAGACCAGGCGCCTGCTGCATAGTACTCGCCGCTCTTGGGCCCGAAGTCTGCTTCGAAATCGCCGGCGCATCTTTACCACTCCATCAAGGCCTTTCCATCGCGCTGTTGTTCTAGAGCATGGAACGCGCCGGAATTAAACTCGACGCCATCTCGAGTCGAGGTGATCCGGTACTCCTCCGCGATCAGCAGCTCTTCTCGAGAATCGAAGTCCACCGCGGTGATATTCTTGTTCACTGACTCCAGTCGGTTGGTCTTGCCCACCCTCTTCCAAAGGCCAGTCACTCCTCCTCCGATCCAAAGCTCGCCCTGCCACCATGCCACCGCCCGAAGCGCCGCGCCGTCCCCCGTGGGCAATTTGGGTCCCTCCGCGATCTTTCCCCAACCGGCCGAGGAACCCTCCAAGACGCTTCCCCCGGCACCCACTGCGTAGATTTGGTCCGCAGAGACCATGAATACAGACGTTAGCCGCTCTCTCACCGGCGTGGGGAAGATCTGCCAGCGGTTGGCGTGAAATCGCGCCGCCTCGCCAAATTCTCCGACTGCGGTCAGGCAATCAGGGGCTATTCCATGCAGGGCAGTGATGCGGAATCCAGGCGCGGGGGTTTCCCGCCACTGTTTCCCATTGAATCGAAAAAGTCGATTCGGTCCTTCCCATTCGGTTCCCCAGGTAAACACGCAATCGTCGCTTAGCCCCCAAACCCCCATGAACGCCATTCCCGCAAACACGTCGTGCTGCTGCCAGGCGTTCTCGGCTCCCGGTGCCGCCATGTCGCTGTTGTAGAGGAGGGCTGCGCCGGAGACGAAAACTGCGCGCTTGGGCGACCGCCAAATCCCAGTGAGAAGTGTGCTGGATCCGCGCTCAGTCCAAAAGCCAGCCCCATCTTCACCCTCGGGTTCATTTCGCAGGATCCAGCATTCGCCTCGATTACTTCGAAATCCAGTGAGTTCGTCGTACCTCATTCCGAGAAAGACACAGTCGTTCCACGTCGAGCCGCTGACTGCGTAGTACTCACAGCGAATTCGATCCATTTCCTCGGTTGTGTCGTTCGATGTTTCGTTTGTCATAGGTATCCTATTTGGGAGGTTGAACTCTTCCGGTGGACGTCCTGTTTCGACTGGTGCCCGTCGCATTGTTGGGGGTCCCCCCCTCCGCTGGCGGAAATTGGCGGTCGTTTGTCATTTGGCCGGCGAGTTGATTGCCTTGCAGCTCGAGACACTCAGCCTCTGTTCGATTCGGATTTTGGAGCAAAGCGCGATTGCGATCTGCCACTTGTCGCCGGGTCTCGGCAAGCACCCGGTCCCGCTCATCCTTGGGCAACTCCGTAAAGCCGGATATGGGCGAAAGGCCGCGGGCCGCTCGGCGTTCGTTTTCTCGTGCGATTGCTGCCGCAGCCTGAGGCGAATTCGCCACCGTGGAGTCCCTGTCTACCGTGTCGCGCTGCATTTGGGTGATGGATTGCTTGGCCTTTTGTTCGATGCACTTGGCGGCCTTTTCCATCGCCTTTTGCGTCGGTTGAGGTCCATTGGGACCGTTCACCAAACCCCGGTCTATCTTTCCAACCAGATCCGCTTTTCCAGCGCCGGCGGCGCGTGTTCGCAGCTCTTGGGTGAGGTCCTGGCGACGTTGATCTGTAGCCTGCGCGAGATTTTGACGCTGTGCGTTTGCCACCCCGATGGCGCGCTCGCCTCCCCACCCTGGATTGCGCGGCCCCGCTCCAGAATAATTGACCGTCATCTCCGCATTGTTGCGGATGCCCCGCGCTACTTCATCGGGCGGAATTTCCCCGCCGGGATAGCGATAGCGCAGATACGTTTCATGCTCGAGCTCTCCTTCGCGGACGGCTTTGTGCATGCCGTATCCGCTGGCGTCACCGTGGTGAAGGACGCAAAACGAATCGTCCGGCCGATAGCCCGGAACTTGGTTTGAGCAAGCAGTCCCGCGAGCAGTTCCGCTCCGCATCAGCCCATCGGCGCCGATGTGTCCCGCCTCGCTGTTGGCCAAAAGCCACGTCTCGGTCCCGCTCGACCCAGGGGGCAACGCGCCCATTTCCGCCACTACGCCGGGCGATGTGCTCTCGTAGCAGGTGCAGGCTGAGGCCATTCGGCGGCCTCGCACAACCGGAGGGGGGTTTCGAGGACTGAGACTGCAATTGGGCTCGTGGTCTTTGCCCGGGCTTTTCGCCGCTTCGGCGATCCGATGCTCGCGATGATCTTTTCGCGCTTTTTTGATTGCAGCGCTCATGTCTGAATAGCTGCCCGCCGCGTCCGGGTTGATTCCGCAGGCGATCAGCGCGGCCAAGCAGTCGGCGCTCCAAAAATCAGCGCCACCGCCCCTCATCCAGACGCCTACGGTTCCGACGGTCACTTGATATTCCCAAAACCCGGGCTGCCGACAAACACCACTGGCTTTCCACCGACCTTGACGTTTGGTGCGCCGACGAACGCCTTCGCGTTGTTCATATTGACTTGGGTGAGGATGTCTTTTTCCGGCTTTCCCGGCGGCAGCCGTCCCACGCCTGCTTCGTTGCCGTGAATCCCATCCACCACTGTCTTGGTATTCATCACCGATTTGTCTTTGTGTTTGACTTTGGAGGCCGGTTCCTCGACCACGTTGCTGCTCGTCGTAAAGATGGGGAACGGCGTCGGAATGCCCATCGGCCCGGCGGGTGGAGGCGGAGCGGGGATTAGACAGACATCCGGAGGCAGGGAAACGTAATTCAGCGTTTGTGATTCCGAGGCGATCTCGAGACTGTTTGCAGTCAATGACACAGCTTGGCCTCGCTTAAGGTTGTCCCGTTCCAAATCATGCGGTCACCAAAACGGCGCCTCGATCCCGCGTCACCGAGCTCCCGGTGATCAGACAATTGCGTTCCGCCGGATCGCCCCGTCCAAAGGACTCGATCGCCAGCACCGCTGCGGTAGCCATGCTCGCCGCCCCCAGATCGCCAAAGCACTCGGGAATGAAGTCATACCGGAGTCGATCGACAGCAACCTGGAAGAAATCCTTTCCCGCGGTATCCAGCCCGCCCGGCGCGATGGATCGCGGCAGCGCCAGTCCCCACTCGTGCGACCGATATTCCTCATTGGTCACATCGCCGATGACCCATTCCAGCTGCCGCCGCTCCGCCTTCATTCGCACGGTGATTGCGCGCATCGCCCTCGACAGACCCTGGGCCAAGCAAGGGACCTCGGAAAGCATCGAGCCGGGTTCTTCGTCCGTTGCAGCCGCTTCGATTTGAGCCAGGCAGGGAAGAGAGAGGTGGCGCATCACGTCCCTGCGCGCGAGCAGCAGAAACGCTGCTCCCTCGCCGGGGATCATCGAGTCCATGTCCTCCAGATCAAACAGCCGCTGCTGCCGGACGAGCTCGCGGACCGCGATCGGATCGTAGTAGGTCTCCATTCCTCCCACGATGGCGAGGTCCAAAGAACGCGCCGACAGCGCCGAGCATGCTTCAACGAGCGCGACTGCAAAGGACGCATGCCCTCGCGGGACGAACCGAGCAATGCCGTGGGGGAACTTCGCCCGAAGCCAGGCTGACAGCTCGGACTCGACCTGGCGTCGGTGCTGGGTCAGCAAGGGATCGCTCTGTTCAGCGAGCCGATCGGAAAGCCCGACCGCCAGCGCCACTCGAGATTCACCGGGAAGGCGGTCGAGGAGCGGAGAGAGCTGGGAGAAGGCTTTGCGGCCCAGCCGGAGCAGTCGCTCGGCCCCGACGCATCGAACCGGCAGCGTCTGCAGATGAGCCATGGTCGCACGCTGCCCATTGGAACAGCGAAACGGACTCTCCGCGAACGGGGTGAGCTCCGCCCGCCAGAACGCCCAAGTTTGATGCGACGACAGCCCAGCCCCGTTGACCGCCGCCGTTGCGCACACCGGCATCGGGGATTCCTTGACCGCCGTACCCCAGGATGTGGCGCGGGCTTTCATCCGATCGACGCCTTTTCAAAGACCTGGATCGCGCGGAGCCGCCGCGCCGGGCGCGGACTGGGAATCGCGGAACGCCAAGTCATTTCCATCAGGAGATCCGTCGGCTCGATCAGGACCGTGTCCAGCGCCGGGCGGGCCTCCTTGAGCGCTCCGTCCAGCTCCGCGCCCACGAAAAATGACCGCCGCGGGAGCTTGAACGCCACCGCACCGGAGCGGTGCATGCTGGTAATCGCAACCTCTTCGCCGCCGCGAAGGTACGAAGGCGCAATCATCCCAGGAGCGGCGACGTGGTTGAAGCGATCGTCGAAATCGAGCGGCGGAATCGGCATCCGTTCGTCCTGCCACTTCTGATCCATGGTGCCGGCATATTTTTGCCGCGGTTGGAAGTTGGGGCCGATCGCCGCAATTCCCGCCGGCGCCGGCCGCGAGCGGTGCGATTTGATCAAATCGGCGGGATCTTCGATTGAAGGAGCCGGTCGATGAACGAGCGCCGCCGGATCGCCAGCGACCCCGGTGCCCATCGGGTTGCGCGGCTCGTGAACGGCTCGCTGTGGGTCCGAAGCGTCCATTCCGCCGTAAGCGGATTCCCACTTGACCGGCTGTCGCACGAAAGCTTGCGGAGGCGTCAGTGCATAGCTGCCCAGTGATTTGAACCAGACCCGCAGCCCGAATACGCGAATCCTTTTTTCCACCGGGCCAACCCGGACGTGGACATCCAGCTCCCGAGTTGGTTTTTCCTCTCGCGCCACCGCGTAGCCCACGATGATGACATCCGTGCTCGGCTTGCGAATGCACAGATCGCCGGGATATTTCGGGCTGCTGACGTCCGCGTCGGGATCCCAAGGAACGTCGACTGGGCGAATCTTCGCCCCTGGTTCGGGATCGACGCTGCCGTCGATGCCCAGGCAGAAGCGCTGTTTGATCACCACCACCATCACCGTCGAGCCATCGACGCCGAGTTGCGGAAATACGCCGACAGTTGCATCCGTGCGCGTATCGAGTTGCGGCGTATTCATTTATCGCCCGTATCCAACTGCCCAGCTGCCGGGGGGGATGGCTCGCGGATGGGTTTGAACAAACCTTTTCCAGTCCTGAAGCTGCCGTTCCTGACGTGAAACAAAATCCGCGGGATCGAACGGAAGCGACCCGCCGGCGCGCGCCGCCAGCTCCAAGTAAGCCAAGCGGCGCTCTTCCGGCGCCGCCCGCGCTTCCTCCAGCTCCCACACCAGATCGGTTGCCGAAAACAAATGGCCCCACCGATATCGAAGCCCGGACCGAGCGCGCGCTCCATGCTCCTTCCACCACGCTTCCCAGGCTTCGGCTTTAGCGGTCAGCGTGAGACCTGGCGGTGGAAAGGCGGCGTTTTTTTCGGTGAAGGGGAGCTCGTCCGGCTGATACTCTGGCTGAGGACTGTCATCGGTGAGCGCTGCGCCGGTGATCCGGTGCAGAGCCGCCGCGGCGGGTGCATCGCCGTCTTTGAGGCGGCTGAGCAGGTATGGCACGAAATCCAAGTGTCCAAACCAGCCCAATGCCTCGGTGAGCACCGGGGATGCTTTGCGATCGATCTCTTGCTTGAAGGCCGCAAGCGAATCCTTATTGGCGCCGATCGCGGCGTACACAGCTGCTCGAGCGAAGGGGGCGCGACCTTCGGAAACCAGCGACACTGCACGGGCCGCGCCGGCCGGCATTCTTCGGATCAGCGCCGCCTCGATTGCATTGACGACCACTTGCTCATCGGCGTGCGTCAGCAGTGGAGACAACTGAGATTGCGTCAATTCCGACGCCGATGCCGCCAAACCACGGGCGCCTTCCCGCGCAACGCCTAAATCCGAGCTTGCCGCTGCGTTGAGCGCTTCTTCAGTCGACAGACACCTTCTTCTTCCGAGGGCTCGAAGCGAGAGGCGGCGCGGTGAAGCATTGGTGCCGTTAAGCCAGGAGCGAAGCTCGGTCTCCAGGCGCGGATGGGGAATAAAGCTCAGCGCGTCGGCAATCGACTCGAACATTGCCTCGTCATCGAGATCGCTGATTCGGACAAGGCGCAAAACCTGTTCAAACGAGTCATCGCCAGAAAGAGAGCCAAACACCAAGAGCGCTCCCCAGGTCAGCTCCGGATCGGGCACCGGGCGCTCCTGGAGAAGCTTGCCGAGTTCCGGCAGCACCCAATCGCCGCAGGCGAAAATCGCGTCGAGTCGCGCAAACAATCGCCGCTCGATCGACTTCATGCTCCTCCACAGCTCTGACGGGCCAGGGCGGCGCATGATGCCCATCATCGAGAGATCCTCGAAGAATCCCTTGGCTCGGCTGAGGAGCAGGGCTCGTTCCTCTTGCTGCTCTCCAAAAAGCTCGCGGTCGATCTCCTCGCGATTCTTGAGCGGAGGAGGCGCTTCGCGCTCCTCGTTTGGCGCGGGAGGCTGGGCAGGAGCATCCAAAGCGGCTAGCTCTGATTCGGCTTGAGCCATCAACGCGTCGACATCGATTCCGGAGTCGGGCGGCGCGCTCAGATCCACTTCGATCGGCTCCGGCACCTCGGCCTCGGGAAAGCTGATCGGCGGGATAGGCGCCCGGCCCTCGAGCGCGATCAATCGGGGCTCATCGACCGTGGCGGCGAGTGGGCTGGGTTTGGCAGAGCTTCGAACCCGGGCGATTCCCTCCTCCGCCACTCCTCGAGCAGAAATTGTATTACTTCGGCTTGACGTCGCGTTCGGCGGTCTCATGTTGGCGGCCACAGCGCGGGGTCAATCAATCTCTGCATCCAGCGACGAGTTCCATCGTCTTCCATGAAGGCGCCCCAAAACGGCGGCGGCTCGCGAACAAAGTGAGCGGCGAGATGTTGGGCAACCTCGGAATAGGCCTCGGGGAACTCGAGCTCGTTGAGGTCGCCGACGGTTGGGGTGACCCCGGCTCGCAGCAATACGCCGCGAGTTCGCTCGATCGGCGTGACCGGTCCCTTCCAAGTCCGCCTGACCAGACCTTTAAGGTCGATCTCTCGCTTCTCGGCGAGCGGCGCACCGACGAACGTCAGCCAATTGCTGCCCGGCAAGGCCGCCGGCGCAAACCACGCCATTTCTTCGGGCTGCTGCGCGTCCAGCCCGACGAAGCGGTGGGCCCAAAGATAGAACTGATTGAATGCAAGCCTCTTGTGGATGGGATTCCACCGAACCGCGTAGCCACCCACCATTGAATAGACAAGACCGAGATCGGCGATCTGCAAGGCGAGGCGAGCCAGCTGATCGGGCGGCGTCTCGAGCGGAAGCGTCAGCTCCAAAACCGCTGCGCGCGTGGCGCGCGAGGGGTCGACCTCGGTGTAAGAGAAGCCGGCCTCTGGGACGTTCGGAAAATCGGCGAACTTGGCGAAGAAGTGGTGCCGAGGCCGATTGCTGACCAGCGCCCAGGCGGACATCGATTTGATCGCGCTCGACAGTTGATCGGTGGTCAGCAGCATCCAGGAATTGAGCAGCGACGTGGTGAAAAACTGCAGCCGCGCCGGTGAAACCGTCTCCACAAACGTGCTGAGGACCTGACTTGTACCTTGGAGCGCCCACCAGGACGGATCCGCCAGGTACGCGGTCAGGCCGAGGACCGGGCGAATGACCAGCGTCCCGTCTTCTTTGAAAAGCTGTGGGCTGAGAGGATCGTGATCCATCGTTTTCATCAACTCAATGCGCCGTGGCAGGGCAGCGGGCGACTGGCGCCTAGTTAAGGTGAATTATTCGAGCAAGAATTTTCGCCGCCTCCCGAGCTCGCGAGACCAGACGCAGCCCATACAGCTCAACTTCGCCCCCTTTGAGCTGCAAAAATGCGGACATCGTCTTGATCACCGCTTCCTTGCTGGCCTCGATCGAGAAGCGCTCCAGTTTGGCTTCCACCGCGCCGTCCGGGCTGATTCGAAGTACGCGCGACTTCTGAATCACGCCGACGATCGCGGGCGAGTGGCTTGCGTCGATCACGACGCGAGTGCCATCCGCGAAGGCCTCGACAATCAGGGCCGGGTCCACCGACGCGTCCACCGGGATGACGCGCTCGTCCCGGCCGACGCGAACGCGCCAGCCCTCTTCTTCCTTGCGCAGCAATATGCCGAGGCAAACGGGTGCTTGGAGGTAAACGACACCGGGACGGCTGCGAGAGGCTGATTGTCTTGCTTCCGGTTGTTCGATACTGCGCATCGCTTTCATTCTCTGACTCCTGCTTTCGGCCTCGGGCTACATCCCCAGCGCCGCTTCATCCAAATCAATGCTGCTTCCCTCGATCGTCAGCGACGCGCCCCCCTCCACGAAGACGCCGTCGGATTTGATTATCACTTTCGTGGAGCCACAGCTCAGCGTGATGACACCCTTTCCCTTCAGCTTGAACGTGGGGGCGCTGATTCGAACCAATCCCTTGGCGGTGAGACCGTGGCTGCCAGAGATTCGCTGCGCCAGCGCGCCCGCCACGTTCTCAGCTGCTGCCGCGCCGGCGGTGATCGCCAGCGATTCCTTGCTGTCCAGCATGTAGAGGCCCACGGTTTCGGCCTTGGCGCCTCCAGTGGATTCGATCTTCCCGCCTCCAAACATCTCAAGCCGCGCGACCCCAACCGTTTCCTTCGAGGTGCCGCCCACCGTCAGCGAGATGCCTTTGAGAGCATTGGTGGCGGCAAGGCCTCCCACGCTCTCGGTTACGTTGCCTGCCACCACGGTGTCCCAAACGCCGCTGCCGCCGCCCGTGGCTGCGCTGGGCCCTGCAGGTCCTCCACCACCGGCTCCGTTGCCGCCTGTTAGGGGATTGGCGGCTCCCTCCAATGCCATCTGGGCCATCCCAGCAGCGAGCTGCCCGGCGTCGGCTGCCTCAGCGACGTTGGAAAGCGAGTCCGCCGCTTGGGTGAACGAGGTCAGCGTGGGGTTTCCGGCCCCGAGCAATGCGCTGGCCGGACCGGCGATCTTCGCGCTCGACCCCAAAGCCTGCTTCGCCTTGTTGATCGCGGGCATAATCGGGCCGAGCAACGCAGCCTGAGCGCGACTTGCGGCTGCCGCCGCTGCGCCGGTGGCCGCGGCGATCGCCGCTTCTTTGATCACTTCGAGAACTGCGTGCGCCGGATTGCCGACCTGCACCATCTGCGCTCCGCCGACGGTCAAGGCGAAGTCCGAAGCCACATCCTCGCTCGCGGCGCCGCTCACCTTCACCTTTCGCTGGCCGCCTACCTGAACGGTCTGGCTTCCGCCGACCTTGAAATTCTCGTCTGCCTCGACCGCCACCTTTTCGTTTCCGCCAACCTTGACTGCCCTCTTGCCGTGGACCGAGTGACTGGCATTGTTTCCGACGCTGAGGATTTTGTTGTTTGCCGCGGTAATCAACATGTCGTGCTGCGCGTGAACCGAGACTTTCTCGCCGCCCGCGGCGTCGTCCATGCTCACTTCATTTCGGCCTCCGCCTCCAGGCGACGAGTGGGAGCTGTAATTGGTTTGAGTTTTCGCCTCGGGAAGCTGAACGGGCGGAGGGAAAAACCCATTCCAGACCTTGCCCAGACAAAGCGGACGATCTGGGTCGCCGTCGACAAACTCGACCAGCACCTCCCAACCAACCCTCGGAATCATGATCGAACCGGTGGTGTGGCCCTGGCAGACTCTTATCCAGCACGAGCTGTGATCGTTCAGCTGCCCCTCTCGGTCCCAGGGAAACTGAAGCTTCACGCGGCCGTGGGAGTCGCAGTGAATTTCCGCACCGCTCGGCCCGGTCACCCGCGCGGTTTGAAGACCGGGAGCGCGGGGCCGCGGCGTGCGACGCGCCGGGCGGTAGGCTTGCGCAGAGGGGATGAGCTCCAGCCTCATGTCCAGCTTCTGGGCTGCTGATGAGCCCGCCGAGGTTTTCGATTCGAGCCCTTCCTCCAACCGCAGCTCCAAGTCTACGGCGGTGAGAAAATACTCGCCGTCGGCGCTCGGATGGCCGGAGAGCTTGAACTTGCACCCAGCCTGGGAGAAAAGCGCGTTGGTTCGGGCGCCCACCGTTCGCGCCGGCGTTCGCAGCTCCTCCAAACGCGTCTGTGCTCGAGTCGAGCCAACTTTCGGATCGCGATAGCCCCCTGGGTACTCGTACCATTCCCTCTTGAGCGCATCGGATGCCGTCGAGCGCGCGCGCAGGTCGAGGCTCGGCTTGAGCGGATCGAAATCGGACAGATGAGCTTCGGACGGACAGAGCTGTCCACGCATTCGCCAATCCCAAACGCTCAGCGCCTTGGCGGCGGACTGCGGCTCGGGGTTGAAAGCCAGCGTCGCCTCCGCGAGCGCTTTCGCCTGACTGCTCTGGTCCGCCAGGCGCATCACGTGGCGATCCGCCGAGTGGGCGAACGCAAAGAAGATGCCCTCGTCCTCGAGCAGGCGGCAGACAAAATCCCACTCCGACTCGTCGTACTGAACGCAATACTCCCGGGGCGAGTAAGACGCGCTCAGCCCCTGCACGTCGAGCATCGCCGAGTCGAGCCCGGCATCTTTCCAAACTTTCTGCAGAATCTCGACCGAAGAGCTCTCCTGAAAAATCCTGAAGCCTCGCCGCAGCGACAGAAGCAGGTGGGGCTCTGGCACGACCACCGCCGAGTAGTGCGTCTTGCCCAACGGCGCATCGGCGGGGAGCGGCAGAATGGAGATTTCACTGCAGACCCCGCTGAGATGGCGCTCGTGAGCGAGCGGATGCTCGAGCTGCAGGTGCACGCGGCTGCCCGGAGCTGAATCCAGGTCGATTCCCGAGCCGCCAAAGTCGAGCTCGTAGCGAAACGGACGGGAGACTTCTTCGCGCCCGCGAAGGCCGAGGACCGTCAGCGGTCCGGCGTGATCTCCGAACTCGAGTTTCGCGGTCAGTCGACCGTGCTCAGACATGCTTCGACTTCTCCTAGTTGGTCTCGTGGACCGGTTTGGAACCCAGCTTCTTGACCCCCTGCAGGTCTACGGATGAGGACTTCAGCTTGACGCTCCCTGGCGTGAGCTCCAGCGTGGAGCCCCCGACTTGAACGACCACCTTCAACTTTCCGGTGATGTTGACGTTGTCCGCCTTCACCGACAGGCCGCCGCCGGCGGTGAGCATCAGCGCCGCTCCCGCGTCATCGGCTCGATTCCCACCGATGTTGGTCTTCACGCTGGCCGCATTGAGCACGTGCGCCGTCCCGCAATTGACGGCAACGGTCTTCGCCTTGACCATCTTGAGCCCGCCGACGGTCTCGATGCGCGTGCCGCCGCAGGTGCTGGCGCGGCTGGTCGCCGAAGCCTCGATCCAAGCGCCGCCGACGGTCGTCTGCGATTGGCCAACGACCTTGCGTTGATATCCGGTGATCGCGGTGACCGATTGAAGCCCCGACACCGTGCGTGAAAGCGGACCCTTGGTATTCTCGGTGAGGTCGCCGCCGACGGTTAACCGCCGGACTGCGCCCACGTCCAGCTTGGAGCTGCCGCCCACTCCGTCCGAAAGATCGCCGCCGACATTCAGCTCCTGGTTTCCGCTGACTTGAACTGAGCGGCTGCCCACCACCGTGGCGGTGTGGTTGGCGCCGACGTGAACCGTGTGGTTGGCGCCGACTTTTTCCATCTCGTTCTCTTGGATCGATGTCGTCGCATCGTGCTCCGCGGAGCAAGTAAAATCCTTCGACGCGTTGATGAACATCTCCTCCTGGCCGGCGGAATCTTCGAAGCGAAGCTCGTTCGCGCCCGCTCCTCCGCCGGTGGTGGCGGTTTGTATCGAGCTCTTGCTGGCGCCCCCCGGCAACGCATAGGGCGGCGGAGCCTCACCGTTGTAGAGATGGCCCACCACCAGCGGACGATCGAGATCCCCGAGCTCGCGGTCGATCACCACTTCAAACCCAACCCGCGGGATGATCATCGACCCTCCGAGCGCCAATTGACCCACGCGCAGCCAGGTCGAGCTGCGATCGTCCTTCACGCCCGAGCGATCCCACGGGAAACGGACCTTGACCTGACCGTGTTCGTCCCCATGCAGCTCCTGTCCAGAGGCCCCGGTCACAAACGCAACTTGGACGCCAGCGCTCACCGGCGGGGCGCACTCGGGAGGGCGGAAGGAAACGCCTTTGAGAATGGCGCGAAACTCATTGCGGTAAGTGTCCTCCGGGTGGCCGCTGCCGGCTCCGCTCTTGCCGCGATGCTCAACCGCGATCAAGCAGTGTTCCGCGTTCAGCTCATTGCGCGCGTGCGCCTGCACGGTGAAGGTCCGGCCCGGTTCCATGAAAGGGCTGTCGCTTTCGCCGTGGTGCACCCGAGCACCGACGCGCAGGCGCTCGAGCGCGGCGCGCGCCAATCGCTTGCCGTGCGACATCTCATTGAACCCTAGGCCATGCAGGTACACTTCGCGTCCTTGCGAGCCCGATGCTTTCTCCCGGGCGCTGAGGTCCAGAGCGGGTCGTTTGAAGTCGTAATCGCGCACCATCACCGCGTCGCAGACTGCGGCGCGTTTGTCCCGCAGCTGCAGAATCCTGTTCTCACCCAGCTGGGAGTGATCTCGATCAGCAAGCACCGGCTCGTGCGCCAGCGGCGCCAGGCCGTCCTCGCCGTCGAAGAACACGACCGCGTCCTGCTCTTCGTTGCGCACCGCAAATCCAATTCCCTCGTTTGAAAGAAGGCGGGCGATAAACGCAAAATCGCTCTCGTTGAACTGAGTGACGAACTCGCGCTTGGGATAAGAGGCGCTCGTCTTCCAGGACTGAGACTCTTTGTCGAGGCCGGACTCCTCCAGCACAGCTCGAACGATTTCGCGCACGTCCTTCTTCTGGAAGATGCGCGTCGTCTGTCCCAACTTCAAAAGCTCGAGCCGGGCGCCGACCTCGAGATGAAGGTGGAACCGCTCCGGCTGCGGCGAGGCGACCTCCGCAGCGAGCACCACGCCGTTGAAACGGCGTTCCCCGCCTTGGTCGCCGGTGCGGATTACCAACGCAACCTTCTGCCCGATCAGCCTCGCCGGTTCGATCTCCACCCGCGTCTCCAGATCGACCGTCCCGCGACAGCCCTGGGAGAGCTCTTCCACCATCTTGAATTCGGTGACCCGAAAGGCTGCCTCGTCCCGGCCGCCGATCGAGATACCGAATGCGAGCGCGCGACTAGCCATTGCCGGCTCCCTCTGGAGGCCCTGAGCGAGCCAGAGACTTCATTTGTACTTGACCTCTCCGCGAAGCTTTACTTGCAGCGCGTCGCCGTCGACCTTGTCCGCCTGCACCTTGCACGAGCCGGGGCTGATCGTCAGCTTCCCCCCGGCCTCCACTTCCGCCTTGCCCACGCTGAGGCTGACCATCAAGCCGCTGATGTTGAAATCCTTGTCGCATTTGATCGCCACCGGCCCGCCGACGGTGATCGCGATCGCCCCCTGAGCGGCAAGGGTCAGGTCTTGTCCCGTCTTGAGGCGGACCGCGCCGGCGGTCAGCACCTTTCCCGTCTTGATCGTTTCCGTCTTCGACTTGCGGATCGCCTCCAGCTTGATGCCGCCCACCGTCTCGGTCTTGCTTCCGGACACCGCCTCGGCGATCGGCCCCGCCGAGCTCATCGTCAGCGCCCCTCCCACAGTGCGGCTGTGACTTTGATTGAATGTCTCGGCCACCCTCTCGGCGAGCACATTCTGCAGGCCGCCGATTTTCTCGGTGCGCGAGCCATTCACTTTAACGGCGTGCATCGTGCCAACACCCCACTCATCCATCGCTCCAACCGACACCGCCTTTGCGCCAACCGTCTCATGCGTGGCGCCGCCGGTAACGCTCTCGCTCTGATTGCCGGCGATCACGACTTCTTCCGTGCCGTCCACCATGGTGGTGGAGTCCGCCTTCACCTGAACGGCGCTGTCGACCGCGACGTCCTCCACCCGATTGTGACCAACCTGGATCGACAGATCCTTCTGAGCATGAATGAAGAACTCCATTCCACCGCCGCTGTCGTTCATGCGAATCTCGTTCGTGCCGCCTCCGCCCGGCGTGGACGACGACTGCAGCGAGGTGTGCGTCAGATGGTGGGGCAGCTCGTAGGGCGGCATCGTCTCTGCGTTGTAGAGCTTCTGCAGCACCACCGGCCGGTCTGGGTCGCCGTACAAAAAGCCGACCTCAACCTCCCAGCCCACCCGCGGCAAGATCATCGAGCCCGCCAGGTTTTGCTGTTGCACTCGGAGCCAGCACGAGGCGTGGTCATCCACTTTGCCCTCTCGGTCCCAATAGAAATGCACTTTGACGCGGCCGAATGGATCGACGTGAATCTCCTCGCCCTTTGGACCGGTGATGACCGCGCTCTCCTTGCCGTGGATTTGAGGCTTGGGGATGCTGCGCGTCGGCTTGAACGGCGCATCCGCTGGAATGGCGACGAACTCCGCCCGATAGTGCGCCTCGCCGCTGCCGCCGGCGACGAAGACGCCGCTGCGGTACGAGTGGACTACTTCGGTCAGCAGGTAATCCCTGGCCAGGCCCTCCGGCTGGACCTCCGAGAGTTGAAACTGGCGGCCGGGAGCGAAGCGCGAGCTGGTCGTGCTGCCTCGCAGCTCAAAACGGCGCACGCGCTCTGCCTGGAGCCAATCGCGAACTCGCCTTTTCCCGAGCTGGGGATCGGTGAAGCCGCCAGGAAACCGATAATACTCGAGGGCAGCCGGCTTGCTTGTTTCATTCGCTTCCGGAGGAGCTGCCGGCTTTCGCCAGTCCCAGTCGCGCGCGGTGCAAGCTCCGTGAAGCAATCGGCCGGTCAGCTTTAGATCCATCACGCATTCCCGCTCACCAACTCTTTCCGTCCAGAAGGCGAGCGGGAGCGTGGCGTTTCCCTCGATCGGCGCATGCACGCTGGCGTTGTCGGCGAGCATGAGCACATGGCCCGAGCCGGAATGCTCAAACCAGTAGAAGATCCCCTCTTCCTCGAGCAGCCGCAGGACGAAAGCCAGCTCGCTTTCCCGCCACTGGGTGCAGTACTCGCGCGGAAGATACTCCTCGTGCAGACCGCTCGCGTCGACTTGGTCGGCCGGAATCCCGGCGCCCTCGATCACCGAGCGCACGATTTGCACTGCGGTTTGATCCTGGAAAATCCGGCTGCGGACCCGGTAAGCGAGGCCGTTGAGGCGCGGGCGAAATCTCAATCGATACGCAAACAGCTGCTCGCGCACCTCGAGGAAGTCCGCTTCCTCGACAATTCCGTGAAACATGCGGGAGGTATTGCTCGCGCTGTGTTCAAATGCGATCCCGACCTCCGACCAAAGCAATGGTTCGAGCTCGAGGTTAGGGTCATCACAGACAAACTCGATTTCGCCATCGAAGAGAGTCGACAACCCCTCGCGCAGCCACACCGCCGCGATCACCGCGTCGGCTGGCACGCTGTCGTGTGCAAGCTTAGCGACGATGGGCATGAGGTCCTCGTGTGCTGCGAGCAGCGCAGCATGCCCGATGTGTTCCGCCGCGACAAGCCGAGCCCGTCGCCTCGTTGTCTACGCAGCGGCGGCGGGACGCGAGAGTGAAACCCATTGGGTGCTCCGTGGAGGGCCGGTCACAGTACCCGAGCCCTAGACGCAGCCCAAGCAAACCGCGGGCCGCCCTCTTTCCTTGCACGTTGAAAACAGCCACGCGGCTGTGGCAGTGTCAGCCCTCACGTCTCTTTTGAGGAAGTTCATGGCTGGAGCGCAAGAGCGGCGGTTGGATGTAGACCGGCGGCGTGCGCAGCCTCCGCCGCGTTGGGTCCTCTTGTTCTCGGCTGCGATTTACTCGGGGAGCTGCGCCCGCAGCGTCCGGCCTCCTTGCGACAATCCGCCCCCGTTCTACGTCATCTTGCAAGCGTCGGACCGGCTCAACCCGAACGACGAAAACCGCTCGTTGACCACCCAGGTCCAGCTATTGCAACTCAAGGGGGTTGGCCGGTTCGAAAAGGCATCCTTCGAAGAAATTTGGCAGCGGGGCAAGGAAGTCCTGGCCGAGGATCTCGTGCAGATGGATGACAAGTTCATCGACCCCGGCGCTTCACTGCCGGTCGGCGTCAGGCGCGACTCGAGGGCGAACTACGTGGCGGTGGTCGCCAACTTCCGGCAATACACCGCAAACTCGTGGCGAGCCGTCGCGCTGTTGCCGGTGCCGCCACCGGATAAATGCACGCCCCAGCCGGTCGAGGTGAGGCAACTGCCGGGCAAAGAGGACACCCAGCTCAAATTCTTCCTCGAAAAGTATCAGATCGAAAATCGCACTCCGGCGGAGAAGGCCTCCCGGCCGACGATAGGCGATCGAGGAGCAGGAGCATGAAAGCACTTCAGCGCCTGGTCTGGTCCGAGGGGATGTTCATGTCCCCCCAGCATCTGCAGCAGCAGGACGCGTACCACGAGGCGTTGCTCGAGGCGAGGATCGCCGCTTTGAGCCCCAATAATTGGGGCGTGGTATCGATGGAGCTGGACGGGGCCGCGCTCAGCGCAGGGCAAATCCAACTGCAGGAATTCTTCGGCATTCTTCCCGACGGCCTGATCTTGCGGCTCGAGCGCGGCCATCCGGAGGCTCCGGCGGCCCGCCCGGTCGAGGAGCCGGTCGGCCAGGGCCGGCGCGCGCTGGATGTTTTCATCGGCGTGGCCAAGGAGCGCGAGGGTTTGGAGAGTTACGCTGCCCCCGGAGAAGTGCGAAACGGAAACTTGCGCTTCACCCTCGCAACGCGACCCGTGCCCGACCTGCTCGCCCCAGGCTCGGCGGTGCCGGTGGTGTTTGCTCAACGCAACGTCCGGTTGCTTTTTGGCAACGAGCCGCGCGAGGACTTCGACTGCCTGAAGGTGGCGGAGGTCATTCGCGACCCCTCGGGTGCGCTCAAGTTCGACGAGTCGTACGTGCCGCCTTGCCTGCGCATCGGCGCGTCGCCGTTCTTGATCGACGGCATCTGCAAGGTGCTGACGCTGATGATCGCGAAACAGCGCGAGCTGGCGGATGCCCGCCGCCATCGCGACGCCTCCTCGCTCGAGTTCACCGCTTCAGACGTCACGCGATTTTTGCAGCTGCACGCGCTAAACGCGGCGATCCCGGTGCTTCATCACCTCGCGGAGTCGGGGGACGCACACCCGCACGTCGCGTATCTGTCGTTGCTTCAGGCCGCCGGCGAGCTGTCCACTTTCAGCGCTGACGCCGATCCAATCGCGCTTCCCAAATTCCAGTTCACCCAGCTCGGGACCACCTTCGGCGAGCTGTTCAGCCGCTTGAGTCAGCTGTTGCGCTCTGTCGCCTTGGAGCAGTGCATTCAAGTGCCCCTGGAGGCGCGGCCCGGTGGCCTTCACATCGGAAAGCTCGAGGACGAGCGGCTCGCGCATTGCAGTCAATTCATCCTCACTGTGAAAAGCGAGCTTTCGGAGCAACAGGTGGCGGAACAGTTGCCCAAATTGTCGAAGATCGCCAGCGTGAGCGAAATCAGCCGGATCGTCCAAGCCGCGGCGCCGGGCGTTCCGCTCCAGCCCACGTTTCGGCCTCCACCCGAGGTATCGGTGCGTCCAGGGGTGGTCTACTTCTCGCTCGCCACCCAGGACGGCTACTGGAAGAACGCGATGCGCGACCGCGCGGTGGCGCTGTTTTTGCCGCAGCCATTCGATCCGAGCCGCACCAAGATTGAGCTCCTCGGCGTCCCCGGGCGATGAGGCAGGCTGATGATTTGCGGGCGGCCCCAGCCTCGGTGAGTGCTCCATGAATCGCGTTCATGCTGCCACCCAGTACTGCTTCGGCGCGATCAGCCAAATCAGACGGCTGGATCCGTCTGATCTGCCGCTGCCCGAGCTGTTGCACCAACGGCTCAATGGATTCGTGGAGGAGATGCGAGCGCTTTTGCGCAAATCAGGCTTCGACAATCAAGACGTCGAGGACATCACCTATGCCGTCGTGGCGCTCGCGGACGAAGTGGCGCTCAACAGCGGCGAGCTGATTTCCTCGTATTGGATGACCAATCTTCTCCAGTTCAAATACTTTCGAGAGAACACCGCCGGCGACGGCTTTTTCAGCCGGCTGGAAATCGTTCGAAGGGATCCCTCGCGCAAGGACGTCTTGGAGGTCTTCACCCTGTGCCTGCTTTTTGGCTTTCAAGGCAAATACCGCATCCGCGGCGGAGAGCTGGAGTTGATGACGCTGGCCGAGTCAGTGAAGCGCGAAGCGCTCCGGCCGGCGATCAACACCGAGCTGCTCTCCCCTCACGGTGAGCGACCCACCGAGGCGATCGTCGGGGTGAGGCGAAATGGTGTGCTGGTTCTCGCCGCCGCCGCCGCGGTGGCGATTGCCGTTCTCTTGTATGGCGGCCTGCGGCTGAGCTTGGCCTCCAGCTTGTCGAGCATCACCGAAGAAATGGCGAACAGCAGCCAGCGAACCGCCAAGCCATGATCGGGATCATCTTCCTCGTCATTCTGCTCAGCACGCTCTGGACCGCGGTCATCGTGTTGAGCCTCCCCTGGGTGATCGCCATCGTGCCCACGCTTGCCGTGGCGTTCGCGGCGGGCGGAATCTTCGCCTACCGCCGCCTGCAGGCGCGCAAGGCCGCCCAGGAAATCGAGCGGTCGCTCAAGGCGCAGGGCGAGGAATACGCGAAGCAGGTCCGCCCGGATCAGCAGCCGGAAATCGAAGCGATGCAGGCGGAGTTTTCCAAGGCGGTCGCATCGCTCAAAGGCTCAAAGCTCGCGCGCGGCGGCATCGACGCACTGTCGGTTTTGCCCTGGTATCTGATCATCGGGCCGCCCGGCGTAGGGAAGAGCACCGCGCTTCGCAATTCCGGTTTGCAGTTTCCTTATCTGTCGGCGCGGGGCGGCGGCGTGCGCGGAGTGGGTGGAACGCGCAATTGCGAATGGTGGCTCACCAACGAGGCGGTGATTCTGGATACCGCCGGTCGCTACACGACCGAGGAAGAGGACCGGGAGGAGTGGTTCGCCTTTCTGGACATGCTTGCAAGAAACCGCCCCAGGAGGCCGGTCAACGGCCTGTTGGTGGCGGTCAGCGCTGCGGAATTGGTGGAGCTGGACGAGGAAGGCGCCGCGGCGCTCGGCCAGCGCATCCGCGAGCGGGTCGACGAGGTGATGGCCCGGCTGAAGGTCATCTTGCCGGTCTACGTGATGTTCAACAAGTGCGACCTTTTGGCTGGTTTCGTGGAGATGTTTGGCGATCTTCCGAAAGGAGAGCGGGGGCAAATCTGGGGCTCGACCGAGCCAGTCGCAGCCAAGGCTGGCTCTCCGGCCGAAGTTTTCTCGACTCGATTCGATGAGCTGGCGATTGTCATCGAGGAAAAAGCGCTCAAGCGCCTCGGGCAAACGCGGCGGTTGGAGGATCGAGAGACGGTCTTTCAATTCCCAGCGCAGTTCGAAGGGCTGCGAGCCAACCTGAGCGAGTTCATCCGCACTCTGTTTGCGGAGAACGTGTATCAGGACACGCCGGTGATGCGCGGCTTCTACTTCTCCAGCGCCACACAGGAGGGGCGGCCCATCGATCGGATGATGAATGCGATGGCCTCGGCCTTCGGCGTTCGCGGCGCGTTGCCCGCCCCTTCCGAGAGCGCGGTGGAGACGAAGAGCTACTTTCTGCAGGACTTCTTCCCCAAGGTTTTGTTCAGGGATCAGGCGCTGGCCGTGCTCAGCACCAAAGAGACGAAGCGGCGGGGGGTGCTTCGGTACGGCTACGCCGCCGCTGGTTTTGCGGTCGCGGCTTTGGTGCTGCTGTTTCCTACCCTTTCCTTTTTCAACAACCGGGAATTGTTGCAAAGCACTCGGGCGCTGGTGGACTCCGCGAAGAGCGGCACAGAAAGCGCGCAGAATGCGCTGGTCAAGTTGGACCCTCTGCGCGAGCGGCTGGAGTATCTACTCGAGGGACGCCACGGCCTGATGATGGGCTTCGGCATGTACCAGGGGGACGCGCTGCTCACCAGCCTGAGCGGATTTTACGGCGCCTCGGTGCGCCGCGCGCTCGTGGAGCCGGTGATCGACCGAAACATGCGCGACCTCCAGGACTACGTCGCCAAACGGGCGAGTACGCAAGGCGAGCTCGACTCCAAAGAGGCGCTGCCCTACTTCCACAAGCTCAAGCTCTACCTGTTGCTTTCCACGCCGCGAGGGAGGGGGGAGCCCTTGCTTGGAGAATCGGAGCAGGCGTGGGCGGCAAATCGCCTCGCTCAGGACTGGAAAGGGCGACCTGGAATCAGCCCCAAGGTGGCCAGGTCCGCGGATGCGCACGCTGCGCTCTATCTCAAGCTGCTGTCGCGCGATCCGTCCCTGGCGATCGCCCGCAGCGAAAGCACGGTCGCCGGCAGCCGCAAAGTATTGCAGAGGCTTCCGCTCATCGCGCCCGTGCTCGAGCAAATGATCGATGAGCTCTCCGGCGAGAGCTCGGACCTGACGCTCGTCAGCCTGTTGGACCGCCCCCTGGCCGCGCTGAAAGGAACTGGCCAGATCCGAGGCGCGTTCACGAAGAAGATCTACCGGGAGAAGATCTGCGACAGCTTCCCCGCCAGGTTAAAAAACTGGGATGCGTGGGTGGTGCAGAGCGACCGCGCCCCGGCCGATCCGGAGGCCGCGGCGCAGGAGCTTCGCTCGCGATACTTCACGCAATACGTCACCGAGTGGCGCCAGTTTCTCGACTTGTTGACGATGGACGGCCCCAGTGACGACACCCAGGCACTGGTGATGCTGGACGACCTCACCAAGGGCGATCCTCCGGCTCTGGGTCAGCTGTTCCGAAGCCTGGCCGCGAACGTGAGGCTCGCCGAGCGGGAGATCGACCTCAAGGATGCGAAGGGGACGCTCGAACGGATTGGCGAGAAAGTCAAAGGCGCGGTGACCGGCGGAGGCGCTTCCGCCTGTCACGAGGAGGGAGAGAAGCAGGTGGACGCCGCTTTCGAGCGATTCGTCAGCTTTGGTGCTGCGCCTGCCACAAGCGGAGGCAGCGCGACTGCCAAGAAGAAGGAGCTGCCGCTGGATTCGTATCAGGAGCAGCTGCAGGCGGTCCGCGATGCATTGCGCGCCCACCAGGATGTGGCAGCCCGGATCCAGACGGCAACCACTCATGTGCAGTCGCTGATCGACGAGCAGGACGCCATTTGGCGACAGCGTTTCAAGGCGTTGCTGTTGCCGCCCCTTACCGGCGCCAAGCGGGTGGACGTGCAGAAGAAATCGGGGGAGGTCAGCCAGAAGTGGTGCAGCGAGGTTTACCAGTTCTTCAAAAAGAATCTCTCCAACCGATATCCGTTCAACCGCAAAGGTCCTGATGCTGCGCTCGCTGATCTCACGGATTTCTTCAAATCAAGCGGCACCGTCTGGTCGTTTTACGACAAAGAGCTAAAGGCGGACGTTGTGCAGATTGGCGATCGATTCCAGTACGCCAAAGGCCTCGGGGTCGAGGCGTCGAGTGTCTACAAACACGATTTGTTGAATTTCCTAACTCATGCGCAACAAGCTCGGGCCGCGCTCTTCCCGCCTAATGCGACAGAGGCACAGCTCGCTTTCACCGCTCACATCCGACCTCCCTCAGGCTCTGTGAACGTTGCATCGGTGACCCTCACCGTGGACGGGCAGCCGTATTCGTACTCCAACGGACCGGAGCAATTTTTCCCGATGAAATGGCCAGTGATCGGAAAAGGCCAGGGCGCTTCGATCCTCGTCCGAACCAGCAAAGACTCGGACCTGCTGGAGCGGCGAGGCGAATGGGGGTTTTTCCACCTTCTCGAGGAAGGAACCATTCGCCCGAGCGTGGCCGGCTATTTCACCGTCAGCTGGCATTTTCCAAAACTGAATGCGGAGGTGTTTATCGATTTCAAGCCAGCGCGCAATGAGACGCTGTTTGGCGTTCTCAAGGACGGGCAGCCGCCGCAGTTGCTCCAGGCCTTCCGCACCGCGGGGATCACTCCGCCGGTAGCCGCTGGATACAACGCAGGGGGGTGCACCAAATGAACGGGGTGAGCGGATGAGCTTGGGTTTGTCGCCAGTCGTTTTCGCGCCGGGGCTGGTCGGAAAAATCCCGGCGCAGCCCGACTTCGTGCGGATCAATGCCGGCGATCGCACCGCGCTCGAGCTCCGACGTTGGCTGGAGGACGGCCACGAATTGCTTCGCCGCGGGGGAAGCCCGCTGCCGTCCACGCCGATCTGCTTTGTTTTCTCGGCTTCTTTGGCACGTAACGTGCTCATCGGTGCTCTCGTGCCAAGCCGAGATCAAGTAGGGCGCTCGTTCCCTGTCGCAGCGTTCGCGCCGATGGAATCAACCGCGGTGGCGGGTCATTTTCCACTCGTGCCAGTGGCGTTCAGCCGGTTCTTCGCCGCCCTTGCCGCGCTGCTCGAAGCCGTCCCAAGGCTGATGACCTCCAAGATCGTCGAGAAGCTCGATTCGCTGCCCCTTCCCGGGGCCGGCGAGTGGACCGTCGCCGACGAGCAACGTCGGTTACAACTCGGCAACAGCGCTGTAGCCTTGACGGCTCAATTTTGCGAGCAGGCGGACGCCGATGGCTCACACTACGCGTTGCGGACGTTTCTGATGGCCTGCGCCGCCGAAAGAAATCAGGAGCCGGCGAAGGCCAAGGTGGTGCTGGATTGCCCGCTGGGAGCGGACGGCGCTCTGCCCTGGCTGGAGCTGTCGCGGCGGATCCTCCAGTGGAAGGCACAACCGCCTTCCTTCCTCTGGGCGCAGGCGCCGGTGAGCCGCCTTCTTCTGTCGCTTGGGCCGATGCCCCCGAGCGCCTTGAGCTATCTGGCCCGACCGGATCAGTCGGTGGCGGTTTTCTGGCCGCTGAAGACATCGCAGAAGGCGGCGATGACCGCCGCAAAGCAAGCCCTGTCTCTCGAGCAGCGCCGCGCGGTCGAGGACGGCAGCATCTCGATCGACGCTCTCTTCTCCCAATTGGCCCCCTGAAATCATGCCGCTTACGCCGCAAGACATAAAAGAGCGCGCGCAGCCCTGGGTTCAGCCGATCTCGTCGGAGGCGCCGGCGGGAAAGCCCGCCAAGTTGGATCCCGCGTACGAGTCCATCGTCAGCGAGGTCGCCAAGCTGGAGTCCCCCGTCGGCGGCTCGGTCAACTGGACGAAGATCGTTGAGGCGGGAGGAGAGCTGCTGAAGAAGAATTCGAAGGACCTGCTGATTGCGAGCTACTTGGCGTATGGGCTCTACGCCACGCGCGGACTGAGCGGCCTCGTCGAAGGGACATCAACCCTCGCTGAGCTGCTCGAGGGGTACTGGGACACTCTGTTTCCAGAGGTGACCCGACTACGGGCTCGCTCGAACGCGATGGGCTGGTTCCTCCAGCGAACGGCCACTGCGCTGGCGCAACCCGACCTTCGCGTCGAGGACCGAGACCTCGTGAGCGGCCTGGAGCTCGCCGCCCGCCGGCTGGCGGATGTGAGCCGGGACAAGTTTGGAGCCAACGGCCCAGCCTTTGGCCCCCTGATGCAAAGCCTGGAACGGCTGAAAGTGTCCCTGCCCCAAGAGTCGCCGTCCGCCGAGACGGGCGCCGGAGCTCCCCAGGCAAAGGCAACTTCTGACCGGCTCTCCCCTGCGCCCGCCGCGCCGACCGATCCAGCGAACGCGATCGATTACCTGCGCGAGGTGGGCAGCTCGCTGGTGAGCGCGGCAGAGGCGATCAGGCGGGCGAACGCGGCCGATCCGCTCTCCTATCGGCTGCTGCGAACGGCGCTGTGGCTGCACATCCAGCAACTGCCGGCGGGGGGTAACGGCCGGTCCCCGGTGCCGCCGATTGCGGCGTCCCTGCGCGGGCAGCTGGAGAAGATGGCGGCCAGCGCGAGGTGGGAAGCGCTGGTCGAGGAGTCCGAATCCGCCCTGGTGCAGAATCGATTCAACCTCGACCTGCATCGGTTCAGCGCCCAGGCGTTGGCGGCGCTGGGAGCGAGCTACCAGAGTGCGCGCCAGGCCCTGTTGTCCGAGGTTTCCGCGTGGTTGCGCCGCATGCCCTCCGCTGCAGATTTGCTCTGCAGCGATGGGTCGCCGGTGGCCGACGGCCAGACCCGGGAGTGGCTCCAGCTGGAGGTCCAGGCTTCGCCGCAGGGAGCCTCTTCGCGCCCCGGGGCGAACTCGGATGAGCGCGCCGCGCTCCTCGAGGACGCGCGAACGCTGATTTCACAGGGCAAGCTGCCGGATGGCATCGGCGCGCTGGACCAGCGCATCCAGGGGCTGGGTGCTGGCAGACCTCGGTTTGAGACGCGGCTTGCCTTGGCCAAGCTCTGCAGCGCCGCCGGCCAGACGGCCCTTGCAAAGGCGCTCTACGTCATCCTGGATCAGGATTGCGTAGAGCACGAATTGGACACTTGGGAGCCTGCATTGGCTGCTCAATGCCTGGAAGGTCTTCTAATCTGCGTTCGCGCTCAAAAGCCTTCCGCGCCGCTGCCCCCGGAATTCGCCGAGCATTACCTACGGCTCTGCAAGTTGTCGCTCGCTGCTGCCTTGCGGATTCAATCATGATCGGGCTAGAAACTTTCACCTTCGGGGAATAGGCGTCCAATCGAGAGAATGGCAATAGGAGACGTACATGGCTAAAGAGAGCTCAGTCGCGCCTAAGGAGCGCGTCAACATTGTCTACAAATCTCAGGTCGGCGACGCTCAAGAGGAAGTCGAGCTGCCCTTGAAGATCTTGATGATGGGCGATTACACCGGGCGGGCCGACAGCACTCCACTCGAAGATCGCAAGCCGATCAACGTGGACAAATCGAACTTCACCGAGGTGATGGCCAACCAGAAGCTCGAAGTTTCGATCGAAGTACCCGATAAGCTGTCCAATGAAAAGGATGCAACCCTTCCGGTCGCGCTGAAGTTTCAAAGCCTGGCCGACTTCGGGCCGGAAGGCGTGGTCAATCAGGTCCCCCAACTCAAACAACTGCTCGAATTGCGAGGCGCGCTCAATGCGCTCAAAGGCCCGCTGAGCAACATCCCGGCATTCCGCAAGAAAATACAGGCCCTGCTCGGCGACATGAATGGACGTCAGAAACTGATGGCGGAGCTGGGATTGTCCGGCGAGGAAAAAAAGTAATCGCTCGATTCGAGGCGAGGAGCTCCTATGGAACCAAAGACTGAGACTCAGAAGGCGACCGAAGCTGCCAAGACCGACGCTTCATTGCTGGACCAGATTCTCTCTGAAAGCAAGCTCAAGCCGACCGACTCGGGCTACGACGTCGCCCGCCGCGGCGTGCAGGCCTTTGTCACCGAGATGTTGGCGCCGGGCAGAGCTCAGGAGAAGGTCGACAAGGCGATGGTGGACATGATGATCGCCGAGGTCGACGCGCGATTGAGCGCGCAAGTGAACGAGATTCTACACCACCCCGCTTTTCAGAAGTTGGAGTCCGCCTGGCGGAGCCTGAAGTTTCTGGTGGATCGCACCGACTTTCGCGAGAACATCCGCATCGAGCTGCTCAACGTCTCCAAAGACGATCTGCTCACCGATTTCGACGACGCTCCGGAGATCACCAAGTCGGGCTTGTATCGACTTGTCTATTCCAACGAGTACGGCGTATTCGGCGGAAAGCCATACGGCCTGCTCTGCGGAAATTACGAGTTCAACTCCGGACCGCAAGACATCGCGCTGCTCACCAAGTGCGCCGCGGTGGCGTCGATGTCACATACGCCGTTCATCTCCAATTCCAGTCCAAAGATGTTTGGAGAGGACTCGTTCCTTCCGGTCCCCAATCTCAAAGACCTGAAGAGCCTCTTCGAAGGTCCGCAATACGCCCGGTGGCACAGCTTCCGCGAGAGCGAGGACGCGCGCTACGTCGGGCTGTGCATGCCGCGCTTTTTGCTGCGGCTGCCCTACGGGGAGAACCAGATCCCGGTCAAGGCGTTCAACTTCACTGAAATCACCAACTCGCACGACAAATACCTCTGGGGCAACGCTTCCACCGCGCTTGCCAGCCGGGTGGCCGACTCATTTGCCAAGTTCCGCTGGTGCCCCAACATCATCGGGCCTCAATCCGGCGGAGCGGTGGAAAATCTGCCGCTGCATCAATTCGAAGCGATGGGCGAAGTCCAGACAAAGATCCCCACCGAAGTCATGTTGACCGAGCGGCGAGAGTACGAGCTGTCCGAGGAAGGCTTCATCGGCCTGGTATTCCGCAAGGGTTCGGACAACGCCGCGTTCTTCTCCGCCAACTCGGCGCAGAAGCCAAAGATGTTTGGACAAAGCGCGGAGGGAAAAACCGCCGAGACCAATTACCGGCTCGGAACGCAGCTGCCTTACATGTTCATCATGAGCCGCCTGGCGCACTACATCAAAGTGCTGCAGCGCGAGCAGATCGGCAGCTGGAAGGAGCGCTCGGATTTGGAGCGCGAGCTCAACACGTGGATCAATCAATACGTGGCGGACATGGATGATCCCGCGCCGAGCGTCCGCTCGCGCCGGCCGCTGCGCGCCGCTCGGGTCGCGGTGGAGGACGTCGAGGGGCAACCCGGATGGTATCGCTGCACGCTGCAGGTGCGGCCGCACTTCAAGTACATGGGCGCTTCCTTCACTCTCTCGCTGGTGGGCCGGCTCGACAAGGAATAGCTCCTCCCATGCGGCGCGCTTTTTGCTTTACGGAAATCATCACTAACCCACCCCGGAGGTAACAATGGCAGAGACCGTACATTTGTCTTTGAAAGCAAATGGGCAGGACATCAAGGGCGAAAGCTCTCAGACCAGCCTAGGCCGAGCAAACACGATCGAGTGCACCTTTTATCAGCAGAGTGTTCTCACCGCGCGCGAGGCAGGCAGCGGAATGGCAACCGGCCGGCGCCAATACGAGCCGCTTTTGATCCGCAAGCGAATCGACAAGAGCTCGCCGCTGATCGCCAAAGCACTGGTGGAAAACCAGAAGATCGATGCGACCTTCAAATTCTTTAGACCCAATCCCACCGGCGACGGTACCACCGAGCAGTTCTACTCGGTCGAAATCAAAGACGGTCGGATTGCCAGCATGAAACAATACCTTCCCGATACCATCGTCCCCGCCAGCTCTACCGAGCCGCCGCTGGAGGAAGTCACGTTTGTGTTTTCCACCATCACCTGGACGTACACCAATGGCGGGGTGACTCATCAGGACACCTGGAGCGGGAACCGCTAACCCCCGCGCCTAGATCAAGGAGCGCGCAATGGGTCGCGGGTTGCTCTCGCGCATCGAGACGAGCTCGCGCCCCGGCGCGCGGGAGGGTGAGGACCTTCCGGAAGCAATCGCGGCTCACCTGAGGTTTCTGCTCAATACCCGCCAAGGAGATGCGGCGACGGTGCCCTCCTTCGGGTTGGTCGATTTCACCGATCTGGTTCATTCCTTACCCGGATCGATCCCCTCGCTTCAGGCAGCGATTCGCACCTCGATCTTGGAGTTCGAGCCGCGTTTGAAGAATGTAACCGTTCGTTACCTTCCGGAAACGGACCCGCTGATCTTGAGATTTGAAATCACCGCGCAGCCAGTCGAGCAGGGTGCGCGAGGCTTGCTGCGCTTTCGAACCCAGGTCGCGCCCGGCGGAAGGGTGGAGGTGTGGTAACCGCGGCAACCGAAGACGACGGAGCAGCAGCGCGTGTTTAGCAAGTATTACCAGAGTGAGCTGAGCTACCTGCGGGAGATGGGACGCGCTTTCGCGGTGGCCAATCCCTCGCTGGCGGGGCTGCTGTCGGAACGGGGCGGCGATCCCGACGTGGAGCGGCTCCTGGAGGGGTTCGCGTTTTTAAGCGCTCAGATTCGCGAGCGGACCGAGAACGCCGTTCCGGAAGTTATCCATGGACTGGCCGAGCTCTTGATGCCGCACTATCTGCGGCCGCTGCCGGCGTGTTCCGTCGTCGAGTTCACGCCGCAACCGCGCGCATTGCGCGGGCGACTGCGCGTGCCGCGCGGCACGGAGATCGCCGCGGTACCGGTGGAACAGACCTCCTGTACATTCCGCACCACCGCGGACTTGGATCTGTTGCCGCTGACGCTGCTCGACGCCGCGGTCGAGTACCCCTCCGCCACCGCGCCGACGCTGCGGCTGCTGCTCCAGCTGGGGGAACAAGCGCGGGCCGAGCTGATTCAAGCGGGGCGCTTGCGCTTCTTCCTTCACGGAGAGCTGCCGCTGAGCAGCACTCTATTTCTTTGGCTCTTTCGCCATTGCCGCGGCATTTCGCTTCGGGACGCGGGCTCGGCCGGTCCGGCGGTGCGCATCGGCCCGAACTCGCTCCGCGGGGTGGGATTCGATCCCGGAGAAGCGCTGTTCCCCTGGCCGCCTTTGGCGCCGCACGGATTCCGGCTGGTCCAGGAACTTTTCACTCTTCCCCAGAAGTACCTTTTCTTTGAGATCGGAGGACTTCAAGCGACGCCTCCGGCAAAGGAGCAATTGGAGGTTCGGTTGGAATTCGACC
>Ga0126378_10000402_pt1 | contig 32499 bp, 27 predicted proteins | sample PanSoiMetPlot_23_FD_92587 | JGI IMG/M metagenome (GOLD analysis project Ga0126378, IMG submission 92587) | Tropical forest soil microbial communities from Panama - MetaG Plot_23 | ecosystem: Environmental > Terrestrial > Soil > Tropical forest > Bulk soil | place: Panama | collected 2016-02-17
AGAAACTCCCCTCGCGATTCGATTCGAGCCGGTTGAACACAAAATCAACATGTTCAGCCTAGCTGTTTCCGCGAGACCAGCCGTCTAATTCCGATCTACCGACACCGCAGCAATCACTACTTGACAACGGATTGCTCTCGGCGTAGCTTGCGCGAAGCGCCCCTGTTCCAGTCTGGTTGTTCCGAAGGAACGAACCACCCCTCACGTTTTGGCGGTTGCTTTTGTTGTTTCCTTCCTGATGTTCCCAGCTATGTGTTGTTGGGCGCTCTTAGTCAGAAGGGTATCGACCCTTTCCTTAAAAGCCAAAAAAGCCGATTAGGTTCCGGCTCAGCCTGAAAAATTTCGGGGGGGGCCCCGGAAGCTCCTCCCTCTGAACGTACTCGAACCTTGGCTTTCAGCGCCGAGGACTAGACCATAGGAGACAAGAAAATGAAGACTTTGCATCTGATTCTGTTTGTGTCGGCCCTGTCCTGCTGTACAGCCTTCGCTGGAGAAGAGGCGACTAAAGCAGCAGCGACCTCCAAAACCGCCGCGACCGTCATACCCGCCAATGATGGAAAGTGGCACACGGTTTTGACCACGACCCTCAAGAACCCAACGGCGGATGACGATTTGTTCATCGACGTATCCCAAGTCAACAGGATCACAACTACGAACAGTAGCTCCAGCGCGACCCCTAATGTCATCTCCTCTGGAGACGCCAGGCTCTTGATGCGAGTTCTAGTAGATGGCATCGTGGCCGAGCCGGGACCGATTGTGTTCGATGAGCAGCTCACTGCGCTGACCTCGAACTTACAAAAATTCCTATCGTTGAGCTGCACCCAGACAACGGTGCCGAATGTGATTGTCACGACGTCATGCGTTTGCAGCTCTCCCGGAACTCCCCTCCCCTCCATCTCCTGCGCTCCACCGCCAGCCAGCATACCCATCGGTTACACGCTGCGGACCTGCACAACACAAACTTCACCTGACCCCGATGTTGTAACGACTTGTAGTCTTGTGCCCGGTGCCAATCAATCACTGACCACGGTTCTATCCGAAACGCTGGGACACTCCTTTGACTTTCTCGCCCCTGGGGTTGGAGGGATGGGTACCACCCACATCGTACAAGTCCAGGAAATGCTCACTCAGACAACCACCAGTGGAGGCCTAGCCCAAGTGGTGATAGGCCCCGAGACCCTGAAGGTACAAGCAGTCGACTTGAAGCCGGCTCAATAGTGCTGGTGTCAATGGGGACGCGTGGCCCAGCCTCGTTCCCGTTTCGGACAAATGAAATCAGGGTGCCCCACTCCCCCACCCCGGCAAGAAAACCGACTTGGCGGGGACCCACTCTCGCGCGCGCTTGTACGCGAGGGTGGGGTTACGATGTCCGTAATTGCAAGATGAGAACGGGCCACCGTCCCGATGGCGAAAAAACGCGTCGAGCTGCACCCAGACGGCAAGAAGACGGCGAAAATCCACTGGTGGGAAAACTGCGGGTACCCCTTCGCAGAAATCGGCAGTAATTCGCAGCAATGGCGGAATCCAAAAATTCGCTGGAAAGGGTTGCTTTTGCGTTGCTAAAAGCAACTCGCAGCAATTGGCAGAAATTCCCTAGATGGAACTGTTAACCGGAGGGTTGTAGGTTCGAGTCCTACCTGAGGAGCCATTCTTTTCAAGGACTTGCTCGTCACAATCCGTTTCTACTCCATGCTGGACTGAACCCCCAAAATGAGACACTCGGTATGGGCACACTTTGCAGGGAAAGGAACTGCCAGTGTCAAAGAGACGAGTGCGGCGGTGTCCAAGTGAGTTTCGGCGAATAGCAGTGGAGCGTCTAAAGAGCTGCGACAACATCGTGGCGCTTGCGCGAGAGCTTGGAGTACATCGTCGGCTTTTTACAAGTGGCAAGAAAAAAATGGAGCCGGCGAAACCTGGCGAGGAACCGTTGCCGAGCTCGCCTGAGCTACTTCAGCAGCTTCGTCAGCTGAGGCGGCTACTGGAAGAGAAGACGCTGGAAGTAGATTTTTTCAAGGGTGCCTTGCAAAAAGTCGAGGCTCGACGCAAGCCGAGAGGAAACTCTGGCGAGAAGGCTTCTACAACGAGATCGTCATGCTCGCATGAAGTACACAACCCTTCAAAGCCTGGCGCGCCAGGCTTTGAGGGTGCTACTGAGCTCAGTTTCCAATGACGAACAAGTGGCCGCCATTTTGCGTGTAGAGCTTCCCATCCTCGCCAATCGACAGAGGCGTATAAGCCGCTCCCAAGGCCAATCGCAGGAATAGACGGTGTACATCGGGGCTGCTCATGTCGAAGATCCCAGTATGGCCCTGCGGGATGCTATAAGCGTGACCATCTTCGCTCTCGACGTAAACTGTGCCATTGACGTCGAGAGCCGGCGCATTAATGCACCATTCGAAGCCATTCGGATGGTCGGAAGTGCAGGAAAGCGATCCGTCGGGTTGGGTTACACAACTATTGGTCTCTATGCTGTGGAATTTCCATTGTGGAATCAGGTTGTTGTCGAGTTGAGTAATGTAAAACGGTCCCGCGGGAATACCCGTAGAGGCGCAGACAGTGTCGCTCACTCCTCCGCTGGGGTTGCAGTAGAAGCCCCCCTCTTCGTCGTAATGGTTGTCTTTGATCACGATAGAGTAGGTCCGGTGGTCGACCAGGACGGCAGGCGTCGTGTCCCAGCCGAAGTCGAAGAAGGCCATGACCGCACCGGTGGATCCATTGAACTTAATCAGGTGACCACGCGCGATGTTGTAGCGCGAGTAGGAGCCGTAGAGAACATTTCCGTCCGGCAAGATGGTTGGTGACGAGGAGGACTGGTCAATAACATTCCCATCCCCGGGCCGGTTGGTCGTCGGATCAACCCCGATGTGCGCGCCGAAATTACACTTACCCTTTTCTGGAACGCCTGGCACAGATTGAATCGGAATGAGCACGCCACAACCGTCATTGAACAGATTGCGCATCCCGGTGTCCCACTTCCGTGTCAGATCAGGATTGACTGCTATCACCCATCCATACCGTGGACTGTTATCGACGCGGCCAACCGTATAGACGGTGCCGTCCGGGCCGATGGCCGGCGCTACGTTGACTCCAGCCCGTGCGAGACCGCAGGGGAACTGTGTCGTCGGCATTGCGGTCGGGCTCGGAGGCCAGGGAAGCTGGCTATTCCGAAACCGTCCGATGCAAGTGGCCGGAGCATCTGGAATTAAAATCGAATAGCTCACCATGGTGGGATTGTCGTCAGCATCGACACGAACCAGCCAGCTGCCGACAGTTGTCGCAACTCCGGTGAACGGGTCGACCTGCGTTGGGTCGATCTTGATTACGTTGTAATAGATGTTTCCATTGCCGTCAGCACTTAACGGCCCGGAAACAAAGGTGTTGGGGTCGACTACGGGTGCGAAGGGATTAATTTGGGAAACCACGTCGCCTTGCCCCCGATTTAGCTTGAAGATGGTGCCGCCCGAGCCGACGTCGTACACGAACCCATTGGCTAACACGGCATGGTAGACCGGCTCCCAACCACCCACAAAGTCTAAAGGCAGCGGTTTCCAATCAGTTTGGAAATCCCATTTTTCGACGAGTTGACCGGCTTCCCAGTGCAGGCGTTTCTGGTGAAAGACCTCGAACCGCGTGGGATCCGGTTGGTCAAGCGGATAGCTCCCCGTCTTGAACGCCATCAACACATCTTGGCCCTCGAGAAGAGGTACTTGATAATGTGTGAGCAATTGACCCCCGGTGAATGCCTGTTCTTGCGGAACAAACGGGTCATAAGTGATATCGGCGAGTTTAGAGTTGAGTGATTGCCCTGCTACCGCGACACTACCTGTATGCTGCGGGTTCTGACCCCACTGTGGCCACGATTGCGCCCACGTCCAGGCAGAAAGCAGCATTAAACAGCAAGTTACGCGCAGGAGATTTGAGATGCCTGTTCGATTCATTTCAGTTCCTCCATAAGGGCGGGAATAGCTTTGTTGAAGGAGTCTGATCCGAGCAAAAGTTGTGGACGCTACACCGTTCGCTCGATCACGAGTGGATCAGCAAAGAAGCAAAATGAAAACGAACGACAGAACTTTGCTCTTGCGAGAATCACTTGTCAAGCTGTCAAGTTAAGCTTTCGCGTTCTGAGTTTGCGCTGCCATGCGAACTCGATCGACCTTAACAGTCGATTGCGAGCCGAGGAAGAATGCGGTTATGTAACAAAGACGGCACGGCGAAAGTAGGCCGGGTGCGCAGTGTGCAACGGGCAAGTCCATGCGCAACAGGTGGTCGCTTATGAACCAAGATGGCCGCCCTCAGGCCGCCGAGTACGACACCGTCTCAGAACATGGCTCAGTCACTATAGTCGAACCATGGTTGTCATTCACAGGCTCATCGCAAAGAGCGAAGCCGATCACATCTTACTGGCAAGGCGAATCTGCGAGTCCTGCAAGAATAAGTTTCTCATTGTCGATGACGAGCCTATGAAGCCAGCCTGATTGTGCGTGTTGTGTGCGTGAAAGGGGTACAACTCAGGCCAAAACGGGACAAATCAGCAAAGCGCATTCCTCAATGTTTTCAATCTGGTTTCGCTTGGTTTTGTCTGGGGTGTATGCCGGAATCGCGCTGTTAACCGGAGGGTTGTAGGTTCGAGTGCTACCTGAGGAGCCATTCTTTTCAAGCACTTGCATCAACCCCTCCTTCGAACTTGGAACCGTTGTGGTAGGAGTTTTGACTGAGGCGACCCGGTTCCGTGTTTGAAAGATCGCTCTTGTTCTTGAATTGATGGCAGACACGACACTCGCCGGGATCGGCTGCATGTAGACGTTTGCGCGCCCCGCTGGTCCAATTGGATTTTCAAATGTGCTGAATCAGAAGCGCCACTAATGACAATTTTAGAAAGTTCGCGCATCACGCGGACGTTTTATCGTCGAGACACGTTAAAGCTTCTAACTTAACGCGCACAAACTAATTGCAGACTACACAATCATCTTTTTGAAATTGCGTGCTGCGATGGTGAGAGCGCCGAGTCCCATGAGGAGAAGGGCGGCGGCGTTGATCCAGAGATCACCAAAGCCGGCGCCGCGGAGGATGATGCCGCGAGAGATCTGCATCATATAGGTCGCGGGCACGAAAAAGCTCATTAAGTAAAAGATCCACGGCATGTTGTCGAGCGGGAAGATGTAGCCGGAGAGAAAGATGCTCGGCAGCATGATGCCCATCGAGCGCTGCATGGCGTCGTTTTGGGAATTTGCCTTTGACGAGATCAGCATGCCTAGGGATAGGTGCGTGAACATGTAGCACATTCCAAGGCCCAGCAAGAGCAGGGGATTCCCGTGGATCGGCACGCGAAACGCAAAGCGCATGAACGCCAGGATCATGAGCATCTCAAACATCGCCAGTCCGAAATAGGGCATGATCTTACCCATCATCAAGCCTAGCGGACGCACTGGGGTCACGAACAGCTGTTCCAGTGTGCCGCGTTCCTTTTCGCGCACGATCGAAAACGCTGTCAGCATGGTAGTGACGAAGAGCAGCAAAACTGTCATCAATCCCGGCAGAAAGAAGTTGGGCGAGCGCGAATCGGGATTGAACATGACTTTGGGACGCATCTCGATCGGTGGCTGTTTACCCTCAGGCAGCAAGCGTCGCAGTGACTCGTCAAGTCCGATGGCAGAGGCGACATTGAGCGTTTGCCCTGCGACCGAGGAGTCGGAGCCATCTACCAGCACCATCACCTGAGCCGTCTGCCCGCGCAGGAGTTGACGGTCGAAGTCGAAGGGGATCTTTACACCGACTTTGGCGCGTCCGGCGACCATCTCATGCGTCAGCTCGTCGTCGGAATGAACGTATATATAAATCTTGAAAGTGTCGGAGCTGCGGAAGCGATCGAGCAAAGCGCGGCTGGTTTGGCTGCCTTCGATGTCGCCAGCATGCTCCATAAGGCCGCTCTGGTCAAAGACGACGGTCTTTACCTGGCGCACGTTGGTGTCGATAGCTGCGCCGAGAATGATCATCTCCACAATGGGAATCAGCAGCGCGAACATGATCGCCATCGAATCGCGCCGCAAGTGCAGAGATTCCTTGTAGAAGATCGCGCGAAAACCGCGAAATGGATTATTGCTCCACGCCATATTCTGAACCCATTCCTGTTGTCATTCCGAACGAAGGGAGGAACCACTACTGCTACTCACGCATTCCGGATTCAATAGAGATTCCTCGACATGCTCGGAATGACAAATAAGAATCCGTGGTAGATCATCCTGGTACCGCCTCCAACTCCGCCTGCCTTCTGTAAGTTAATTCGACAAACACGTCTTCCAAATCCGGCATCAGTGAACGAATCTCGTCCGGATGCACTCCCACCCTCTCTAATTCATTTCTCAATTCGTCTTGCGTAACCCTGTCATCGAGCAGCGCATGAATTGAGCGACCAAAAATGGTTGCGCTGCGCATGAACGGCAGCGTGCGGCACAACCGCAATGCCGTAGTCACATTCCTGGTCATGATCTCAAAACGCTGCGTGCCGGGTGGCGAGACTTCGGGAATTTCCCGCAGGGTGTCCGGGGTACCATCGGCGATCAATTTGCCGTAGTAGATGTACGCCAGGTGTCCGCAGCGCTCCGCCTCGTCCATGTAATGAGTAGTCACGAAGAAGGTGATGCCCTGACCGCTAAGTTCGAAGAGGAGGTCCCAAAGCTTTCGCCGCGCGACCGGATCGATGCCCGCGGTTGGCTCGTCGAGATAAAGAATCTTGGGACCGTGCATCATGGCGCAGCTTAGCGCCAGACGCTGCTTCCATCCTCCCGAAAGCTTTCCCGCAGCACGGTCCTTGTATGGTGTGATCGCGTTCTGCTGCATCGTCTGCTCGATCTTCGCGTCGGCTTCCTTCTTCTTTAGGCCGTAGATATGCGCGTAAAAGCGCAGGTTCTCGAGCACAGTGAGATCGTCGTACAGCGAGAATTTCTGGCTCATATAGCCAATGCGCTGTTTTACTCCGTCGGGATCCTGCGTGACATCGATGCCCTCGACGATTCCCCGGCCGGAAGTTACGGGAAGAATCCCCGTCAGCATCTTGATGACTGTCGTCTTGCCGCTTCCGTTGGGCCCTAGAAATCCGAACACCTCTCCGGTCTGGACTTGAAAGCTCACGCCATCGACGGCGGTGAACTCGCCGAACTTGCGAACAAGATTTTCTGCAACGATGGCGGGCATTTACTTCTTCTCCAGAAACTTAACGTCAGCGTTGATACCGGCGCGCAGGCGAGATTCAGGATTTTCCACGCGCAGCTTCACGCCGATGACTTCGTGGGTCCGCTCTTCTTTCGTTTGCACATTCCGCGGAAGAAACTCAGCCTGCTGCCGAATCTGTTCGACTTTCCCGTGAAACGGCTTGTCAAAGGCGTCGACGCGGACCTGGGCGTCTTGTCCAAGATGCACACGGCCAATCAACCCTTGGGGAACGTAAACAACGACGTAGAGCTGGTCGCTTTCGAGCAGCTTCGCGACGGTGGTGTTCGCGGCCAGCAGATCGCCGGGCCGGATGTCCATCACTTCGACCACAGCGCTCGTGGGCGATTTGACCTCGCGCTCCTCCCATTGAGACTCGGCCTGCTTTAGATCGCCTTCGGCTGCGACCATCTGCGCTTTGGCCATCGCGATGTCTTCATGACGATTTCCCCGCTCCGCGCGCTTCTTCGCCGCTTCAGATGCGGCGACGCTGCCTTCTGACGCCACCACCGTTTGCTGTGCGGACGCTAAGCTAGCCAATGCCGTCTTATAACGATTCTCGGCGTCGTCAAGGAACTGTTTTGAAACCACGTCCGCACGCGCCAGCTCCTGCGCTCGGCGATAGTTCACTTCTGCGTTGGCGAGATCAGACTGGGCTCGGTCTACGTCGGCGCGGTGAGTATCCTGTAGATGCAGTTGGTACTCGGCAGTACCTCGCGCCTCGGCAATGTCTTCGGAACGTGAGCCACGCAACATCTTTTCGTAATTGGCTTTGGCTTCCGCGTACTTCCCGCGCGCCGTGATGAGGCGTCCGTTCAACTCCGTGTCTTCGAAGGTGAGAAGCACCTGACCGGGCTGGACGTGGTCGCCTTCGAGGACATTCACCTTAGCCACGCGCCCTCCCACTTTGGAACCGACGCTGATGTTGCGGGCTTCCAATGTCCCAGAGGCAGTGAGTGAATCGTCGCGCGCGAACCAGGACCTCATTCCCAGCGTCACGGCTGCGATGACTACTACAGCAATGATGGCGGCCCAACGCTTCATAACGACTTCTCCTTGCTTGCGGAGGCTGGGGCCGCGTCGACGGGCATCGCCTCCGCCGCGATGCCACGCCAGACGATGCCGAAGGTCTTGTCGATCCAGATGTCCAGATCGTTGCGTGTGGTGAGCGACCAGATCATGTTCGTGCCGAATACGGCGTGCTGCATTATGCGTGCTACTTCCTGCGGCGCCATATCGCGGCGCACTTCGCCCAGTTCCTGACCTCGTTGCATGATGATTGCGATGTGGCCCCGTCCCAACTCGAGAACGCGTCCGAGAAATTTCGAGAGCGTGTTGTTGGTCATGGCCACTCCGATCAGACTGCGCAACAGGAGCGGACTACGCGACGGCCTCTGCGTGAGTCCGTGAATCATGTCGAGCAGCACCGGGCGCACGCTGGCAGCGGTGTGAGCCCGTTCTTCTGCGGCCTTCACCACGCTGAGCTGGCGTTCGGCCAGAGCTTCGAGAATCGATTCCTTTGTAGGGAAGTAATTGAAAAAGGTGCCCTTGGCGACGTCGGCAGCTTCGGTAATTTCCTCAACCGGAGTATTGGCGAACCCGCGCTCGGCAAAGAGGCGCATCGCGGCCTCGAAGATGCGGCTGTGAGTTTCATGACGGCGGCGCTCGCGGCGCCCACTCCTCGTGGGACTAAATCTTGACTCGTTGAGCATAAATGACTGCTGGTCATTCTTAGATTACACTAAATATGACTTGCAGTCAATATTGTTATTATGGTCAACGTTAGGAGTGATGCAAGTCTATGCTGGTCAACAAGATTCCTGTACCACGTACGCAGCGCCAAATAGAGCCTCGGAACCATTGCCACATGACCTGCTCATCAGGACCTCTCGGTTGTGCGTCCATTTCGGGAATTAGGCTGGACAAAGCAAAAGGCGGACTAGTCGCCCGCCTCTTAACCTCAGTGGAAATGTTCTGTCGCTTTCGAGTTAGTAAAGCGTCGGTTCAGTGCCATTCCGGATGCTCGTGCCGCCACCTCCAGTATTCGGCCTGGCGTTCGCGGTTCAGTCTGCCGTAATCGCGATATTGCCGTTCGCGCCGTTCCTCCATCAGCCAATGGCGATATGCGGCTTGTTCGTGCGCGTTCCAGTCGTGATAATCCCGGCGTTCACGATCGTAGTAGCGCCGGTCTTTCTTATCGTGATCATGATCGTGATCTTTGTCGATGGCTTGCGTTCCCAAAGGTGCAATCAAGGATGCACCCAAAAACAGTGAGATCAAGAAGCGAGGCATACGGTGCATATATGTTCTTCCTCCGACCTGTAACTCAAGTCTCTGCATTATTAAGATGCACAACTCAGACTTTGCTTTGTCGCTCAGAACGGATTTTGGAGCTATGCGGTTGCGGCCAATAACGCGCTGGTTGCCCCATTTTCTACAGATTTTGCCTGCAATGTGGATTTGAAACTGCAAGCTTTGCGGAACGTTTGATGTAACTAGAGACCTGGTAAAGCGACATCGAGTTCGCAATAACCTCGTGAGGCGCCTTGTCCGTTTCTGAACACCAGCTTGCATCCTTGAACTGCGCTGAGGCGTCGTCGCGGCTTGTAAGCAGTTGATATTCGAGGAAAAGCTCTCGGCACACGAATTGCATTCATACGACAACGCTCTAGCTGGGAGTGCAGCTCTTCACAGTTGGAGATACTTCATGAATTCGCTTCGATGGGGACTGCCGGCAACGCTCGACCATTTGCTCGCGGATCTTCGATATGCGGCGCGAGGAATGCGACGCACACCCGGGTTTTCGATTACCGCGGTGCTGATGCTGGCGCTTGGCATTGGAATGAATGCGGCGATCTTTAGCGTCTTCGCGCACGTTCTGCTGGCGCCGCTGCATTTTTCCGATCCGGGAAGCTTGTACATCGTCTCGTCGCATGCTGCCTCGCTGGGTGACGCGCGGCGGGCCGCCTCCGGTCCAGACTTTCGTGACTATCGCGATCAGAACACAGTCTTCTCTGGAGTAGCGGCGGTGGTTCCCCACTTCTCGGAGGTGTTGACCGGAGAAGGCTCGCCCCGCGTGGTGAACTGCGCCGCACCCACATTCCAATTCTTCAATGTAATGGGCATTCATCCCGCTATGGGACGCCTTTACACTCCGGAGGAATACACCTCGCTGCACAACACCACGATCCTGATCTCCTGGAAGTTCTGGAAGGAGCAACTCAGCGCCGATCCACACGTCATTGGGCGCAGCCTCCGCATCGAGGATGTCTCCTCGACGATCGTTGGCGTCCTCCCGCCCATGCCTGACCTGTACTACGATGTAGACGTTTGGGACAAGCTGACTACGGAGCCAAGCTGGCCCTACATGAACTGGCGCGCGAACAAATTCCTCGACGTGGTCGGTCGACTGAAGCCGGGAGTCAGCCGGAGCGTCGCAGAGCAGCAGCTCACGTCGATCCTGCGCGGAGGCGACGGCGAACCTAGCGATGTGCAAGTTCGGCTAACACCGCTCAAAGACTTCATCACCGGACCGGTAACGCGCCAACTCGACATTATCATGGCCGCCGTCGCGCTGGTGCTTCTCGTCACCTGCATGAACACGGCAGCTCTGCTGCTCTCGCGCGCGGTCAAGCGGTCGCCTGAGTTGTCCGTGCGCCTGGGACTTGGCGCAAGCCGCGGGAGAATTCGGCAGCAGCTCCTGGTGGAGGGTCTGGTCCTGAGCGTGACAGGAGGTGTTCTGGGGATCACTCTTGCTGCCACGTCCATCGGCTTGGTCCGGCAGATTCCCGGTTTGTCACTCCCCCGTCTGGAAGACCTGCATCTGAACCTCGCCCCGTTATGCGCGAGTACCGGCGTTGTGGTGCTGACGAGCGTGCTCTTTGCGGTTCTGCCTGACAGTCTGCTGTCCAGGCTCGACGTTGCCTCCGGGCTGCACGGCGGGCGCACCGAAACCGGAAAGGCACAGAGGCGTCCCTTTTCGGTTCTGATCGTCGCCGAGATCGCCTGCGCAGTGGTTCTAACCGTTTGTGCCGGCTTGCTGGTGCGCAGCTTTATCCGTGTGCAGTCGGTTGATCTCGGGTTCCAGCCAACCAAGGTCATGACTGCCTACCTGCGGACCAACTATTTCGATCCGAAGGGCTACACATTCTGGCGAGCTGTGCTGGAAGGAGCCGCCAACGTTCCCGGCGCCAGCGCGTCAGCGGTCTCCGACTGTATGCCTGCGGCGCGTGCCAACAGCGCCAGCTTGGCGTTCGACGATCGCCCGAATGATCCGGCTCACGCCCCCTCTGCCGAAGGTTGCTGGATTAGCGCTGACTTCTTCCGAACCCTTGGGGCGTTGCTACTCAGGGGACGCTTTTTTTCGGATCGTGACAACGATACTACTCAGCCAGTCGTCATCATCAATGCCGATGCCGCTCAACGTTTCTTCCTGGGTAAAGACCCAATTGGCAAACACATCACGGTTAACTATCTCGCGCTCGGTAGCCGCAACAACCGCCCGCCGCCACCACGCGAAATTGTCGGGATCGTTTCTGATGTGAGACAGCAAGCGCTCGACCTGCCCAGCGAGCCCGCGATCTACATGCCTTACACGCAGGACGACACGGCTCATGTGCTTGCCTCTATGAACCTGTTCGTGCGCAGCGCCGGTGACGACCCTGGGCTACTGGTGAACAGCGTCCGCGCGAAGATTCAGTCGATATATCCGAATCAACCGGTGGAGCGAGTCAGGGTAATGCGCGAGGTGGTCTCCGGCTCCATCACACAGCGCACGTATAGCGTAAGTCTCATGACCGCGTTTGCCGGCCTCGCGCTCCTTCTGTGTGCGCTCGGCATCTACGGTGTCGTCTCATACGTCGCGCTGCAACGTACACGCGAGTTCGGCATCCGCATGGCTCTTGGGGCCCGCCGTCAAGATGTGCTGCGCAACGTGCTGCATCAGGGAGGCTCGCTCGTCGTCGCCGGAGTGGCAATCGGTTTCTGCCTGTCGCTACTGGCAACACGAGGACTCTCACAACTCCTGTTTGAGACCCACCCCTTCGATCCCGTAATCTTCGCGGCCTCCCTGCTGCTGCTCGGACTGATTGGTCTGTTGGCATGTTTGCTGCCTGGAGTGCGCGCCTCGCAGCTCGATCCACGCGTGGCGCTGAATACGGAGTAGCCCAAAGCGAACAGCCTGACAGTGCGGCGTTGCCACTTGTCCGGTTAGGTTACTTATTCTTCGAGATTGCCTCGAGAAACTCCTGCGGCGGCAGATAGCTATGGTCATTCATGTAGTGATAGATCATGGTCGGACTCGCATATTCAATTCCTAGGAGACCTTTGACTCGAATCTCCCCCGATCCCAAGCCAATTTTTATGCCATCACGCTCAGCTATATACCCGAAGGTGGGCTCAGGGCAAAACTGGCACCGGTGCATACCGCGCGCGAGATTTACAGGTTCCCTGCAAAGCGCAAATACCTTTGCCAATACCGCCGCAGGCGCCTGACCCTTCGGGAAAATGTGTTGACTGTCAAGCCAGCCAACATTCACGACGTTGGGCTCAGCCAATCTTCGGATGTAGCTGTATGGAGTCAAGTCGGCAAAGTATGCCATGCGGCGAACCTCTTATCTTTGCTAGCGCAATCCTGCCAGCGCGGATAACATCATCAACCCAGGCCGAAGCAAACGACCCATGACAGCGCCGCAAAAAGTGCGAGAGCGCGAAACCGAGGAGATGCCCACGCCGAACTGACAAGCGCAGCAACCGACGACGCAGCGCCGATGAGGAACATCCACTCCCGCGCAGGCAACGATGCTGGCACTTGGGGAAGCGCAAGAAAGCCGAGCGTCATAAGAAAAGGACCGGCAAGAAACAACATTGCAGGCCATGTCCTTGTTCGAACCTTCACCGCGGCTTCATGCGTTGCAATCACGCGCAAACCGGTTATCCAGGCCAGCACAGTCAGCGCGACTGGCACAACTAGAACCAGGACGATTGGCAGGGGAAAGTTCATCCATTTATCACCTTTTTGGCGACTGCCTATCTCGGCCCTTACAGAAGAACATCATGGAGCAACTGAAAGGGCCGCACAAGTTCCGCTCCGGCTTGTTCAAAACGGTGGCGTAACGGCTGAAGAGGCCGACTTTCTGTCCTTCACTGCGGTCAGGCTCTTATTACGTAGCGACGGAATACCTCAGCAACACGTGCCTTCTCCTCTGGCGAGCGATCTTTCACCCTCCTGATCCACGGTATCCAGCGCCCGCGGATTTTTGCGCCGGCAGCAAGTAGTGCTTCGAAGACTGGAACGAAGTCGGTTTCGGTCGCGACGTGCTCAAATCCGTAGCCTGCGTGTTCTAATACCGTTCCGCCCCACGCGTTGACCTCCTCCAGTGGAGCGCCACGCTCGAGAAGCAGTTTGACGATGCTGAGGTGTCCTCCTCCTGCGGCCCAATGCAGCGCGGTTGCGCCGCTGGTTGCTCGATCCAGGAGATCCGCGCCATGATGCAGCAGAAATCTGACGACGTTCTCCCGGCCATACATACAGGCCCATAGAAATCCCGTCTGTAACTGCCTTTTCGTCGACGGCGGCTTCAGGCTGCCATCGGAATCGAAGCACGCCTCAACAAGATCGATTCGTCCGAGACCGGCGGCGCTCTCCAAGTCGACCTGCGCTCCGCGAGCAGCGAGAAACTCCGCAGCCCGCGGGCGTCCATTGGCGAAGCAGGAAATTAACGCGATCTGCTGGTTGCCGGCCAGATTTGGCTTGTCGATGAATGCGCCGTGGTCCAGCAGGACCTGCAACAGGGGTTCCTGCACACCAGCTACTTCGGGATGAACACTGGTGGCAGCCAGGCCCAACGTTGTGCATCCTCCGCCGTAAACATCGGCCTCCGCGTCCACCTCCGCTCCGGACCTCAGCAAACGGTCCGCGATCTCCACGATGTTCTTGGGGGTTTTCTGCCGGTATCCTTCAACGCCATTTGCCGATGTGTAGTGCAGAAGCGTGGCGTGATGCTCACGCGTAGAACGTTCCAGTACCAACTTGGGATTTTCGCGAAGCAATCGTTGGAGTGTCTGCACGTCGCCGGAGACGATTGCGTTTGCAGCCGCCTCGAATTGCGCTACTGACGAACTCTGGCGCGCGACTTGCTCAATATGCTTGCCAAGTTTCGCCCAGCTCATGAATCCGTGGGAACGAGCAATCACGAACTGAGCGTCGGCCAGGGCACATTTGCGCTGGTCTGAAAGCAGCTTCCGCGTCGCGAATTCGGTGACTTTTTCAATCCAGTTCCGATTTTCGACCGGCAGGCCCGGAGTGATTTCAAGACGGCTCAGGCGGACAAGATTGCCGATCCATTCTGAGATCCACTCGCGCAAGGAATAAGGGTTCCCAGCTTTGCAAATCTTGACCAGTTCCTTGGCAAGTTTCTTGTACTGTTCGAGATTCGGCTGTGGTGGAAGAGGAAGGACGTCTTGCGGATTGGGAAACATACGAATCTCCTTTCATCGCATGCCTGGAGTCCGCATGAGTCAGGCTGAAAGAAGGTTCGTACCTTCAGTTGTGTTTCGATGGGTGGGCACTGCCCTTTCCGCGGACTGGATGCGCCCCTAGCGCAAGAGCCAGCCTATCCCGTCCCCCCGAACCGGTCAATTAGAGCTCGATAGTAATTTCTGCCAGAAAAGAGATTTTGATACAAGAACCGGATAGTGTGCATTCAGTCGTCGCAGCTAATGTGTTCGCATGCACAGAACGATCGAACCAACGATTCTTTACTTCGGTACGCCGGTGGCGCTGATCTCCAGCTTGAATGAAGATGGCACTTCGAACATCGCACCCATGTCTTCGGCGTGGTGGTTGGGATGGAGCTGCATGTTGGGACTTGGCTCCATGGGTAAGACATCGGACAACCTGCTTCGCATGCGAGAGTGCGTGATCAATTTGCCGTCGGTCGAGCAGGTTACCCACGTCGACCGGCTCGCGCTTACTACCGGCAAGGATCCGGTTCCCGAAAAGAAACGGAGCTGGGGTTACCGCCACGAGCCCGACAAATTCAGGATCGCCGGGCTTACTCCTGTGCCGTCGCTCGAAGTTCGGCCGCCGCGAATCGCGGAGTGTCCGGTACAGATGGAGGGCGTTGTGCATGATGTCCGCCCATTCGGAAAGAACGTTTCCGCCAACGCGTTTGAGGTGCACATCGTGAAGCTGCATGTCGAGGAATCGTTGCTGGTAGGAGAGGGACCGCGCCCGCACATCGATCCGGAGCAGTGGTTTCCGCTGATCATGAGCTTCTGCCGTTTCTTCGGCATCGGCAGCGAAGCACATCCGTCGCGGCTCGCCGAATCTGATTTCATGAAGTTGGTTCGCGATGGAACCGGAGTGCCGCCGGCAGTCGTGAGCCAGAATATCTCGGTTAAGATCCCAGTTCGGGAAAATGAAGTCACGGGAAGAACTGACGCCCGTTGATCCTGGAGACTCCGGAATCGCAAACCAGAGCTCCTTGAGTCGCTGAATTCGCTTTGGAGTGCCCCGAAATCGTCGTTCCAGCGCCCCAATTTGGCCCCTACCCAGGCCTAAAAGTGCCTCAAAACTGGCCCCTTTCAGCTCTTTTTGGCTTGCCTGGGCGTCATGCCTGTCTTTTGTTTGCCTTGTGATATCACTGCGGGAAAAGAGGCGGTCCATCCTCTGTTTAGAGGCTTCGGGACTGTCGGATGTAGAAGCTATGACTGTCGGCCTTCCACAAAATGTAAAATCTTGAGATTAGAAGCCTTTCGATTCGCCGGCGAAAGTTTTGCCCAGGGGAAACACTCTGGTCAGATGATCAGCAAAATTACGGCGAAACTAAATCAATTTACCTTCGCCCTGGGCTCATTGTCGAACCATGAACCCGTTCCGGACTCAAATTGTCGGGGATTGGTCCTTGCGCCGGGAGATTCCACGTGCTACAAAGTGCTCGCGATTTTCCTAGGCTACAGTCGCAGCTTAGCGACTGTAACACCGCACAGTGGTCACTACCAACCAGAAAGGCGAACATACATGACTATCCTTTGGTGGATTATTGTGGGTCTGATCGCGGGCTGGGCTACTGGCAAGATCATGAAGGGTGAGGGCTACGGAACTCTCATGGACATCGTGATCGGTATCGCAGGTGCGATTTTGGGTGGATTCATAATGCGCACTCTCGGTTTTAAGGGAGAAGGCGGCATGATCTACACCATCATCATCGCCATTCTCGGCGCCGTGATTCTCACATCAATCGTGCGTTTCTTTTCCAAAAAATCAGCGTGAAGTTTTAGAAGTCCATTGCGCCATTCGTCTTGAACAGGAGAGGGGTCTATGACAATTCGAGCATTCCGTTCTGCATCTTTCACGGCAATCTTGATGTTGGTGATTTGTCTCGCAGTTACTCCGGCGCTTGCCGCTTCCAAGATTAAGGCAGACGCGAACCGGACACTCGCACCCGGCGACACAACTCAGGGCGCCGCATCCAGCACAAGTATTGACGACACCAAGGCTACGAAGTCAAAGAAGTCTAAGAAAGCACAAGCCTCGGACGATTCAAAGTCGGCTACTGCCGCGGACAGCAGCACAACTGATCGAAAGTCGACTAAAGAGTCGAAGAAATCCAAGACCGCAGACGACTCTAAGTCGGCGACGACCACGGCTAGCACCAGCACAACCGATCAGCCGACGACGAAGAAATCGAAGAAGTCTAAAGCTCCAGATGATTCCAAGTCCGCAACTACCACGGCTAGCACCAGCACGACCGATCAGCAGACGGCCAAGAAATCAAAGAAGGCCAAAGCTGCAAGCGATACTGCTGCTGCGCAACCAACCGCGCCAGCAACTGCTCCGTCAGCTCCACAGTCGTCATCGGCGACAACTGGGAGTGCTGCCGCTCCCGCTCCAGCGGCGAAATCCAACAGCGCAGCAGCACCTAAGTCAACGGCAACCGCGGCTGCTGCTCAGACTCCGCCTCAACCCGGTATGGTCTGGGTCAACACCGATAGTGGCGTTTATCACAAGGGGGGACGCTGGTATGGCAAGACCAAAAACGGGAAGTTCATGACGGAAGCCGATGCCATCAAGGCTGGCTACAAGGAAGCAAAACGTTAGGAGGAACGAGAGAGATGAACCGCAAAGGATTGTGGTCAATCGTGATGCTTGCTGTGTGCTCGCTGTTCCTGCTTGCTGGACCAGCGACGGCGCAAACCAAGGCCAAAACGTCGCAAAAGACGGCAGCGTCGACCGCACCCGCCGGCGACTTAGTGGATTTGAATTCGGCAACGAAGGAACAGTTGTCGGCTCTTCCCGGGATCGGTGATGCCTACTCGCAGAAGATTATCGACAACCGTCCGTACAAGGCGAAGACCGATTTGGTAAAGAAAAAAGTGATTCCGCAAGCGACTTACAACAAGATCTCCAAGCTGGTGATCGCAAAACAAAAGTAAATGGGCCTACCGGAAGCCGTTCAACGCGGCTTCCGCTTCTGTGAGGAGTAGTTATGAGTTTGTTTGACAGTGTACTGAAAGCCGCTACAGGCGCAGCACCTGCCCTCGAGGGGTCACAATCGTCGTTGGCTTCTGCAGCGCTATCGATGCTTTCGAACAACCAGACCGGCGGCATTTCCGGTTTGGCACAACAGTTTGCCACGCAGGGTCTTGAGCACATTATTTCGTCGTGGATCGGAACGGGACAGAACCTTCCCATCTCGCCAGAGCAATTGCAGAGCGTTTTGGGATCGCAACAAGTACAGGCGATTGCCGCGAAGGTAGGTCTGCCGCCAGATGCGGTGAGCGCTGGACTCGCGCAGATTCTGCCTCAGATCGTCGATCATCTGACTCCAAACGGTCAGGTGCCGCAGGGTGACCTGATGGCGAAGGGCCTTGAGCTGCTTCAAGGCAAGTTCCAGGCGTAATGATTGACATTGTCGCTTCATAGATCCTTGGTCGGCCGAGGTCACTTATGTCTCTTTCGAAGCGTGCCGTTGCTGAATTTCTGGGTACGTTCTGGCTGGTGTTTGGCGGATGCGGAAGCGCGGTCCTGGCGGCCGCTTTTCCGCAAGTCGGAATAGGATTGCTTGGCGTTGCCCTCGCATTTGGACTCACCGTTCTGACCATGGCCTACGCAATAGGCCATATTTCCGGCTGTCACCTCAATCCGGCAGTTTCAGTCGGGTTGTATGTTGGCAAGCGATTTCCAGCCTCGGAGCTACTTCCTTACATCGTCGCGCAAGTGCTGGGCGCAGTCGCCGGTTCTGGAGTCTTGTATCTGATCGCTTCCGGCAAGGAAGGGTTCACTACCGCGGCTGGTTTTGCCGCCAACGGTTACGGCGCTCACTCTCCCGGTGGATACTCGCTTGTGTCGGCAATAGTCGCAGAAGTGGTGCTCACGTGTTTCTTTCTGCTGATCATCCTCGGCTCGACCGACAAGCGAGCGCCACAGGGATTTGCTCCGATCGCGATCGGACTAGGGCTTACGCTTATCCATCTCATCGGCATTCCGATCACAAACCTCTCTGTGAACCCTGCGCGTAGCACGGGACCAGCATTATTCGTGGGAGGTTGGGCTCTATCACAGCTCTGGCTGTTCTGGGTAGCTCCCATTTTGGGAGCTGGAATCGCCGGTGCGGTATATGGCGCCTTTTCCGGCGCTGCAGAGCCGGTGGGCGCCCGCGCTACTGCCGCTCGGTAAAGCTGATTGGCAGGACGAATCGGCTAATCGCTGACTACAGTGCAGTTGCGTCCGCTGCTCTTGGCACGATACAGAGCCTTGTCGGCGGCCTGTAGGACGGCATCGGCAGGACGTTCGTCACCGTCCGACGACGCCGCACCGATACTTACCGTAACTCTCACACGCTTCTTGGCGTGTGGCCGAGGACCTTCCCTGTTCTTGGCTTTCTTGCGTCTTTCACGCCTCTCGCTGCCGCGAACCTTGAAAGGCGTTGACTCGATCTTCTTGCGCAGGGTTTCGAGACTTGGGAATGCCTCGTCGACCGACTTATTTGCAAAGATTACGGCGAACTCTTCTCCACCGTAGCGATACGCTTTGCCGCCGCCTGTGACATCCGCCAGTCGCGAGGCGATCATCTGCAACACCTGGTCGCCCGTCTCGTGTCCGTAGGTGTCGTTGAATTGCTTGAAGTGATCTACGTCCATCATAGCCACGGTGTAGGAGTTACCGACTTTCAGCAATGCCTGATTGAGAGCACGACGACTTGGAAGCTGTGTTAGTTCGTCGTGGAAGGCCATCGTGTATGACGTCTCAAGCACGGCAATGCCGAGGATGAGACCTCCGCTCGCAAAGTAAACAGAAGAAAGATGAGTAGCACCACCCGCATTCAATGCGATAAACGCCGTCACTAGTGCCCAGAATAAGCCGCTCTCGACCGGTCTGCGACGGTCGAGCAGGTAGACCAACATGACAACACCTGCGAGTAGGAATGTCAGCAACGCAGGCTGCGACAGGTGACTCCACTCCGAGTAGCCCTTGGGGATAATCTCCTCGTGCATCAGGCTGGCCGCACGCACTTGAATGGGATGGACAAGAACTACCAGTCCCACAATAACGATCTCCGCCAGAATGAACGCCACTCTGCGCCTCCCGCGCGACGAGACAATTCCGCGATCGCGCATGAAGTAGAGTGCCAACAGATTCAGCGGAAGCAGCAAGGCAACTGCGTCGAAGATCGTTCGATGGATGCCAGCAGATGAAAGCCGTGGTACCAGCAATACGAGAGCCCGATCGGACACCGCCACGATCAAGAGAGCGAAAAACAGCCGGCTGCAATTGAAAAGCGCGCTGAGCAGCAATCCAAGGCCGAAAATGACATACGGATAGTAGTGCCAGAAGGGGGCCGATATCCCTTGCGACCTGGCGGACTCCATCGCGAGGGCTGAGACCAGCAGAATGAGCCCTCCAGGAACTACGAGGCGATAAACTGCGCGCAGGAGTTTCGCGCCCAAGATGTCCTCCAGTATCGGTCAGATCGGTCCATCGGTCGCTTGGGGGACACGTATATTGCGGGCTTTCGCGGACCTGTCCGCCTCATAGTAGGTTTCAACTGCCCCGCCCGGTAGATGACTTTGGTTGCTGTCCAGTTCGAGGCCAGATTCTCTTGGACTTAGAGCCCCGAATTGCACACTGAGAGCTGACACTTCAAATTCAGAAAGCCCTTGGCGGTTTACTATAGCTGCCGGGTAAATTCCCTCCTTCCGGCTCTAATTTCTCCACCGAAGGTACTTGCTTATGCTGTTTCCGGCATTGACGCGTTTCAGTGATCTGGGACTGCTGCTGCTCCGGCTTATGGTGAGCCTTGTCTTCTTTACTAGCGGTTTGAATCACCTGAAAGATCCGGTCGGACGCGGCAAAAGCATCGGCATGAGCAAGGGTTTCACGATCTTCCTTGGAGTCGCCGAGGTTCTAGGCAGCCTGGGCGTTGCGTTCGGCGTGCTAATCCAGCCTGCCGCGATTGGCCTGATTTTGATAATGCTTGGAGCTATTCAGAAAAAGATCTTCGTCTGGCACATCGAACTCTGGGCGAGCAACGGGTGGAACTACGAGCTGATGCTTGTCGTCATGTGCGTGGTGATCGTGCTGACAGGGGGCGGCCAATACGTGCTTTGGGCGTGATCTCTTTTCGAGCCGAATGCCAACGTTCTGAGTTTGATCCCGACCTCGCGTCTGAAGACAGCAATCCATTCCCTCCCGCGCGGAACTCCTGTATTGTCATGAAGCCTTCATATCCGCATGGGACTCAACGCTCTCGATCTAGCTCTAATCGCGATCTACCTGCTCGGCATTACGCTATTTGGTATTCATTTTCGTTCTGCCGATCGTTCACTCAAGAGCTATTTCCTCGCTGATCGCAACATTCCCTGGTGGGCGATCTCGTTGTCTATCGTCTCGGCTGAAACCAGCACACTAACGGTAATCAGCATTCCGGGCTTGGCATATGACCGCGACTTTGGGTTTCTGCAAATCGTGATGGGCTATCTCGTCGCGCGCGTGATGATTTGCATCATCTTTGTTCCGCAGTATTTTCGCGGCGACTTCTATACGGCATACCAACTCATCGACCGCCGCTTTGGACCTCGACTGCATCGCTTCACTGCTGGATTGTTCCTGATGACGCGCGCCGCAGCAGAAGGTGTGCGCGTTTGGGCGATTTCCATTGTTGTAGGCATTGCACTGACCAGTGTATTTGCCTATTTCGGAGTCACGCCGGAGACTCGGGACATCCTCTCCGTAGCGATCATCACTCTGCTAACGCTCGTGTACACGTTCGAGGGGGGCATGTCGGCAGTTGTATGGACTGACGTTGTGCAAATGACGATTTATGTTGCCGGCACGATTATTGGACTCTTCACGATCCTTCATTTAGTTCCAGGTGGCTGGAGCGCGGTGGATCGGATCGCAGGCGGTGCAGGCAAGTTCCGAATCTTCGATTTCAGTCTCAGTCCATCCAACAGCTACAGTTTCTGGGCGGGAGTAATTGGGGGAACATTCCTGACGACATCCACACATGGCACTGATCAATTGATGGTGCAACGCTTGCTTGCCGCGAAAAATGAGGGCCAGGCCAAGCTGGCGTTATTGTCGAGCGGGGTCTTTATCTTCATTCAATTCGGACTATTCCTCCTGGTGGGCGCTTCCCTATTCGCTTTCTACAAGCTCTTTCCGCCGCTATTCGCGTTTGCCAATTCGGATCGCATTTTCCCAACGTTCATCGTCAACCGCATGCCACATGGCATTTCTGGAGTCCTGATTGCCGCGATTCTGGCTGCCGCGATGTCTAATCTGAGCGCTGCGTTGAACTCGCTCTCCTCAACAACGGTCGTGGATTTCTACCTGCGCCTCCGTCCAGAAGCGACTGAGCGACGCAGAGTCGCCATTTCCCGTTTTGCAACCGTGTTCTGGGGCATCGTTCTGTTTGGCCTGGCCTTGCTTTCGCGGCACGGTGGTCGCGTAGTCGAGATTGGACTCACGATCATCTCTGTTGCTTATGGTTCCCTGCTTGGAGTCTTTCTGCTGGGCATCCTCACCCGACGAGCAACCGAGAGCGGAGCGATTGCTGGCATGGCCTGCGGGCTAGTGATTAACCTGTATCTGTGGCTGGGCGCCGATCACTTTGCAAGTTGGGCTGGCTTCCGTATCGCTTACACCTGGCTGGTCGCCATCGGGACCATCGTGACATTTGCTGTGGGATATTCCGTCAGTACGCTCACTTCGCCGTCACTGGAGAGAGCGCGTGCATAGTCCGGTCAAAGCGAGAACAGAGTCCGGCCAGCTCCGCAGAGCGCTCGGCTTGCGCCACGCGATTGCGATTGTGGTCGGCACGATCATAGGCAGCGGCATTTTTCTTGTTCCGAAGGAGATGATGCAGGCTGTCGGGTCGGCAAAGCTCGTCTATCTTGCCTGGATCGTTGGCGGCATTCTTTCAATCTTTGGCGCACTCACATACGCTGAACTCGGTGCCCTCAAACCACAGGCAGGCGGCGAGTACGTTTACGTACGCGATGGATACGGGCCACTTGCTGGCTTTCTCTACGCGTGGACATGGTTCGTAATCGCAAAGCCGGCGTCGATCGCGACGATCACCACCGGCTTGATGCGGATTCTGGGCACATTTAATGCCTTCCACTTCCTTACTAACAATGCACTCTCCGCACCCTTTTCCGTCACATGGGCGCAGATCGGAGCCATTCTTGTCACCATTGCGATCTCCGGACTGAACTACATCGGCGTACGAAGAGCTGGAGACTTCCAGTACATATTTACCTGGCTCAAAGTACTGATGATCGCCGCTATTGTTGGCATCGCGTTCAGTTTCAGCGGCGGTACGTTCTCTAATTTCTCGACGATGTACTCAGGAGCCACGAGCGGGATCAGTGGATTCATGGTGGCACTGGTTGCCGCCTTGTGGGCTTACGACGGCTGGAACGATCTCAACATGGTCAGCGAAGAGATTGAACTCCCTGAGCGGAACATTCCTCTCGGTCTCATCGTGGGAGTCGTACTCGTCGCAGCTTTGTACATGGCGACGAATGCAGCCGTACAGTACGTCTTGCCTGCGGCGCAGGTCGCGGGCTCCGAGCGACCAGCCTCTGACGCTACGCGGCTCGCGATCGGCGCGATCGGAGCAGCCATCGTCTCCGCAGGCATGGCTCTCTCGATGGTGGTAGGCCTCAACGGTACCGTGATGAGTGGCGGGAGAGTGCCCTTCGCGGTCGCGCGAGATGGATACTTCTTCCGCGCACTGGCAGAGGTACATCCTCGATATTTCACGCCAGGCAACGCCCTTATCGTGCAGGCTGTGCTTTCCTGCATTTTGCTGTTAATGATCGCGCGCTTTCAGCAACTTTTTTCGATTGCGATCTTCGCCGAATGGCTCTTCTACATGATCGCCGCGAGCACGATCTTCATTTTCCGCAAGCGTTTGCCCAACGCACAACGCGCGTATCGGGCGTGGGGGTATCCAGTTGTCCCCGCAATTTTTATCGCCGCGGCGGCACTGCTCCTCTATTCGACATTTACGGAAAATCTGAAGAGATCACTACTTGGAAGCGCTGTGATTTCGGCTGGAATTCCTGTTTTTCTTTACTTCCGCTCGCAATCGCGAAGGGTCGAAGCTACTTCTGAAAAAACATCTTTGCAGCGGTGACTGCGAGCAGGACAGCAAACATTTTTCTCAAAACATTCTGGGGTATGTGCTGAGCCCACGAACCGCCAAAATACGCACCAAAGACAAAGCCCAGCGCAATGAGTATTGCCATCTTCACATCGACGTTGCCCGCCTTGAAATACTCGATGAATGCGAGGATACCGATCGGCGCCAGCAAAACTCCGAGAGAGGTACCTTGAGCGCGGCGCTGACTCATGTGAAAGCCATAGACCAAAGCGGGAATGATGATGATGCCGCCGCCGATCCCGACGAGACCAGACAAAATGCCTGTCGCGAAACCAAGTACAAGCGAAATGAAGATTGTCACGCCCGCGACCTCTCGATCAGATTTTCGAGCTGTTACTTCCTGCTTGCGGAATAGTACTTTCCAATGATCACCCCGATCTCAACCGCTGAGTCCGGACCGAGATCCTCGAAAGCAAAGCCGATGCCTGCGTCCTCGGTATATCGAACTTCGCAGCTTACGTTGCGCTCAATGCCTTCGCTCGGGTCGACTATGCGGAGCAAAACAACCTCGCCGGCACGGTAGCTCTTAGGATCGCATTCGCAGAACAGGCCGCCTTGTCCGATTACGCGAAGGACGCCCAAACGCTTGCCGTTGGAGTCCTCTATATATGCACCGGACTTCTGAGGTAGCGAGACGCGCTCGTATTTTCTTTTTTCGATGTTCTCCATTGATCTCCTTATCGAACCTTATCGGGAAACGGCTGCACGGGATCGACGTCTACCGGCACACTGCGTAATTGGGCGAGGCTCGATCTGAGTTCGCCGGGCATCACGTCATATTTCTGGAACCAGCTACTTGCTCGATTACGATCCCCTGTTGCCTCTTGTTCCAGCAATTCTTTCGCAAGTGCGGCAATACTATCCGTAATCTTTCCGTAGTCGACGTGATAGCGACCCGAGCTATCACGAGTAATCGCCTTCTGCTCACTGAGGTAGTTGAACTCCATCATCTCGGCGCGGCCATGCGCCTCTCCGACGCCGAAGCGCACTGTGCGGAAAATGCCGGCAACGTAAGACGCGTAGTACTCCTGCTCTCGCTCCTTAGGTAAGACGCCTTTGTCCATCAGAAATTTCAAGCTGTACATCCCGACAACGTCGGCCTTCGCCTCTTCGAGCCCGGGATAGACATCAGCCAGAGCCTCGCGAATATCTTTTCGGCCGGATGGTGTTCTCGCATAGGCTGGACCCAGGCCGTGGCAGATCTCATGCATCACGGTCGATGCCATGTATCCCTCAGCACTGGCCTGTCCGGCTTGCTGAGGATCCATAATGCCTTTGGCCAGCGGCAGAATCACGTCGTTTACTCGCGCATCCATGTAGTTCTTGAAGAAGATCTTCTTTGTGCCCTTCTGCTCGTGAATGCGCGCATCGTTCGGAAGGTTATCGGCAACCGCCTGATAGCCGTGACGTAGATCGCCACCCCGAAACGGCGTGTCGAACACCTCCATGGGCGTGGGTTGGCCCGCCTTCGACGGACGATCTTCTGCTTCCAGAGGCAATGCATCCTGAATTTCAGGAACGTGCTGCTGATATGTGGCAAGCTTCGCACTTTCCCCTTCATTACGGATCATCACAGCCGAGCCGTACGAAGTTTTTACGCCGAGGACGCCGTCCAGATATGTCTCGTATGGCGCCATAATTACGTCAAACTTCGGGTTCTGAAGGTCAACCCAGGCGAGATCGCTCTTGTAGTAGTCGTCTGAGAGAAAGGCATCGGCACGGAGACGAAGAAAATCGGCGAAGGCTTTATCCTCGGAAAGATCAGCCGCATCGCGCAGCGCTTTGGCCGCAGGGATAAGAAACTGACGATAGGCGACGTGATATGGAATCGCCTCGAGCTGGTCGCCAATGCGGCGAACCACCGTGTAGGGACTGTAAAGCTCGTCCTTCTGTTCCGGATGAGCAGCAAGGTACTTTTCTAGCTCCTCGCGCGTAAGCCCTTCCGGATACATGCCGCGTCCCGGCCACATTGGCTGCGTGCCGATGAAGGGCTTGTTCTCGTTCGTAAGGTCGAAGTGACTCCCGTTGATCATGAGAAAACGTCGCAGCTGCTCATCTCGAGGAGTTTGCGGTTTCTCGAGTCTCTGATAGAGTTCCAGTCCTTCAGGATCGCTCTGACGCCAGAAAATATGGTCAAGATACTGCGCAGCATCAACCAACCTGTCGATCATCTGGAGTTCGCGCGCTGAGAGCCTGGACTTATCAAACGGAATTACTACTCGTTTGTACTTCGCCAATCGCTCCGCGAGATCAGGGACAACGTACGGCGGCTTCGCAAAACGTGAGGTGCCGTGATGCGGTACCGATGCGGTTTTCTTTTGAGAGGATTGTCCAAGCAGCGACGAAGAAACCAGCAAGGTTACTGACAGGGTTCTCAGGATGGGCACGCGCGATTCTAACAGGGGTAATAGCGCACCGTGATTCTGGAATTAGTGGCAATCCCTACTATCATCCTAAGCCCCTTCCGGCGAGAGATCACGCTGTGGAGTGTGGGGTAACACTCATGGCAATAAATGAATTTTAAAAAGCCAAAATGGACGATTTCCTGCTAAGATTTCCACAGCTCTCGATGATTCCGCCACTTCCCTAAAGATGGCGATCGATTTACTCATCTGCTGCAACGCGGGTGCAATATCCTGCGCTCCTGACATAATATCCACAATATATTGGGTCGTCTTATTGACGGGGAATACACCCAATCGTAAAGTGAGCACGTCGAAACTGAGTGATGCTGCTGTCTCTAGGCGCAGTGTCCCCAGGTGGAACCAGTTGAGTCAACACCCTCGATCAATCTCGGAACGGCGGTTTTTTATGGCTCGGTTGAGCCACCGCACTTTCGTCGTTGAGATCCCTTCTTTCCCGGCCAAAGGAGAGTGCTGTGCTTAAGCTGAAGAAGCTGCAGATACTCGGTTTCAAATCGTTCTGCGACCGTACCGAACTAAAGTTTCACGGCGATGGCATTGCCGCCATCGTCGGACCAAACGGTTGCGGCAAATCCAACGTCTCTGACGCCATTTCTTGGGTGTTAGGCGAGCAATCAGCGCGCAGTTTGCGTGGCGCGCGCATGGAAGATGTGATCTTCGCCGGAACCCGCGACCGCAAGCCGACCGGCATGGCTGAGGTTTCTCTCACGCTCATCGATCCGGATGTGTATGAGGGGGATATTAGTGGGGCTCCGGAAATTGATATTCAGGACGAACTTTCGGGAGAAGACTGGGACGAGGCCAGTTTTCGTGCATCGGCAGCAGAAGATGCAGCGCGAGCAGAAGAGGAAGCTCGGCCGGGACAGTTCATTGACGCAGAAGGAGACATCCTCGCAGAACCTGGCGATAATGGGCACGCCGAGATGGCGCCAGCAGACGGTCAATCGCCCGAGAACGTTGGGACGGACAATCCCGAAACGGGAAGTAAAGTAGCGCAAACAGCTACGCCGGAGGTCGTACTCAAAATCCGCCGGCGTAAGTTCAAGACACAGTTCAAGGCCGGCGAGATCGTAGTTACACGGCGCCTGTTCCGCTCCGGCGAGAGCGAATACCTGCTGAACGGCAAGCTGTGTCGGCTGCGTGACATTCAGGACATCTTCATGGGCACGGGCCTTGGTCCCGAGTCATACGCCATCATTGAGCAAGGACGCATCGGGCAAATCTTGTCGAGCAAGCCTCATGATCGCCGTGCGATTCTCGAAGAAGCTGCGGGAATTACCAAGTTCAAAACCAAAAAGCGTTTGGCCGAGCTTCGGCTGGAGCAATCGCGCCAAAATCTCTCGCGAATCAACGACATCTTCGAGGAAGTCACCCGGCAGATGAACTCCCTCAAACGCCAGGCCGCGAAAGCAGAGCGATATGGAAAGCTGCGCGCCGAGATGCGGGAAAAATTGCGGATCGTACTTGCCAGCAAGCTCGCCGTCATGACCCGCGAAAACGCTGCACTGGAAGAACGGATTCAGACACTCTACAACGAGCTGAACAATCGCAGCGTATCACTCGGGGAGATGGAGACCGCGTATTCGGCAACCGTAGAGCGCGGGTACGCCATTGATGGCGACATTCGCACAGTGCGCGAATGTCTGGGAACCATTGAAATCGAGGCGGGTCGTGTAAGTTCGCGCCGCAGCAACAACCAGGAGCGGTGCGCAGACCTGGCTGCCCAGGCTGTTTCAAATCAAGCCGAGCTGGAGCGCATTCAGATCCGCTTCGAGGAACTGGAGCACGAGGAAGTCGACAATCGGGCGGTGCTTGAGTCCGCCGCTGCCGATGTCGAACTCGCCGAACAACAGCATCGATTTGAGCAAGAGCAGGCGTCCGAAGCCGGGCGACAGCTATTCGAACTTGAGCAACAGCAGGAACAACGTCGCAGATCGGCATTTGAGGTGATGTCGGCGGTAACCCGGGTCCGCAGTGAAATCTCGCAGGCTGAAGATCATCTCTCGTCGCTTGCGTCACAGAAAGAGCGGATTGCGTCTGAGGCAGAAGCAACTACCGCTGAGGCCGAATCCCTTGGAGGCCGCCGCGGTCAGGTAACGCTGGAGTTCGAGTCCATCACGGACACGGTGAAGGCACTATCCACCCGCATCGCCGAGGTCCGGACTTCTCTTGAGGAAAAGCGCGCCCTCGAATTGGAGTGCAAACGTCATGTCGATGGGCTGCGTGCCGAACTTGCCACCGCGATGGGCAAAAGAGCATCCGTCGAAGGCTTGCTGAAGGACCATGGCTATTCAACCGAGTCGGTAAAGCGATTGCTGAAAGCAAATGTCCTTGAGGGCGGCTTGGCCCCGGCTGGTGTCCTTGCCGACTTTCTGGAAGTGGACGATCAATACGAAGGCGTGATCGACGACTTCTTCCGCGACGAGTTGAACTACATCGTGGTCAAGTCGTGGAATGCAGCCGAAGAAGGTATGCGATTGCTCAAGAGTGATGTCGACGGACGCGCCACCTTCCTGGTTCACCCCAACGACGCTCAGGCAAAGTTTTCGTTTGCAGTGGACGAGAATGCGCACCGAGCTCCGGCACGCGAGTCAATCGTTCCGCTCACGCGTTGTATTCGGGTGCTGAATGGCTTCGGCAAGTCGCTCGAAGTTATCTTGCCCAAGTTGCGCGATGGTTACATTGCGCCTGATTCGGCGGTTGCCCGTGAATTGGCACTTGAGAATCCGGAAGCATTTTTCCTGTCGCCTTCCGGCGAGACCTTCCACAACGTCACCGTCACCGGCGGCAAACAGCGAACAGAAGGCCCACTGTCGTTGAAGCGTGAGCTTCGCGATATCAGCCGCACCGTTCAAGCTCTCGAAGGAGCACTGCGCAACGAAGAGCTACGCGTCCAAATGCTCGCACGAGAGGTCGCTGAACTCACCGGACTGCTCGAGCGACTCCAGGATGAGCGACGCGAAGCAGAGAAAAATGCTCATAGCTCTGGTGTAGCTCTGAAGCAAATGGAGGCTGAGCTCTCCCGAACTGAGCAGCGCCTGCATCAGTTCCGCCTCGAAATGGATCGAATCCAGCAACAGCAATCGGGGAAACAAGAGCTGTTGGCGTTTAAGCGCGAAGAACTGGAGCGGCACGAAGTTCATCAGTGCGAGCTGCAGTTGGAGTTGAACAATGCGCAACAAGCGCTCGCCGAGAATCGCGCCACGCGTGACACTGCCCTGCAACGCGCGGCGGAGGCGAAGGCCCGTTTGGCCGGATTGGAAGAGCGTCGCCGGGCAGCCGCAACTGCGCTCGAAAGAATCAATCGCATGCTCATCGAAGTGCGGTCGAGAATTGAAACACTCGAATCGCAAATCGCGGGCGCGGCAGCGGAGAAACAAGAGCGTGAACTGGAGAATGTCCGATTGGCGGAGATGCTGATCTCACTGCAGGCAGAGCGCGAGCGCGGCGAACTGAAAGCGGAGGAATTACAGCGAGCCGGAGACCAGACTCGTCTGCTTGCGACCGAGCTCGACGCTGGGCTGCGAACTGCGAGGCAGGAACTCGACGCCCTCCGTGACCGGCGCAGCGAGTTTTCGACGACGCTGGCGAGACTTCAGTCGGACCTGCGGCATCTGGCTGACACTTGCCTACAGGAGCTATCCCTTACCAGCGATGTTCTGCTGGCCGACGCCTTGATCGCAACCATTGAAGGAGAAACGCTTGCGCAAGAAGAGGAGCTCTATCGCGAGATGAGAACGAGGCTGGAAAACATGGGCCCCGTCAACATGATGGCCTTGGAGGAATACAAAGAGACCACGCAGCGCCACGAGTTCCTGGAGGTTCAGCGCAAAGACTTGCTGGATTCGATCGAGAACACGCAACAGACGATTCGCGAAATCGACCAATTCTCTAAGCAGAAGTTCGATGAAGCCTTCGCCAAGATCAACGAAAATTTTCAGGTCACCTTCAAGAAACTCTTTGGAGGTGGACATGGATTCATGAAGCTCACCGACGAAGAGAACTCTGCGGAGAGCGGAATCGACATTGTGGCGTCACCGCCTGGAAAAAAGCTGCAAAACGTGCTGCTTCTGTCGGGTGGTGAGAAGGCGCTGACTGCGTTGTCGCTCCTTGTCGGCATTTTCCAATATCAGCCGAGTCCATTCTGCATTCTGGACGAGGTGGATGCGCCGCTTGATGAATCCAACGTTGGACGCTTCACCGAGTTGGTGAAGGAGATGAGCGATCGCACTCAATTCATCGTGATTACTCACCACAAACGCACGATTAGTTCCTCGCCTGTGCTCTACGGCGTCACCATGCAGGAACCGGGAGTCTCGAAGATCGTCTCCGTGAGATTCGGCGAGGAACAATCGAAGGTTCAGATGGCGGCTACGGCGTAGCAGAAATACCGAAGATAAGCTTTCCGCCGATCAACTGTTTTCCAGGCTGTAAGGCAAGTCCCCCACATGGTGCGGCGTAACAAGAGTAACTGCTCGACTGCCTTCAGTGGTCTTCCTATTTTGTTGTCTGTATTTTCCTGATCTGCAGCATTACGTTTCTCGCTGCTGTTTGCATCAGTCCTCGTGCCGTACCGTCGGGATCGTTCTGCCGGAAGTTCACGTCGCCGTCAAACAGCGGTGTCATAGTGTCTGGCTGAAACACTTTTACTTCTGCATTCAGCTGCACGCGTCCCTGTCCAGATCCGCCAACTCCGCCAAGACTTCCGCGATTGAAGACGCTGCCAAGCTTTTCGCCGACACTAGCCGTCTTGAAATCGTTGATCGTAGTAAAGACGACATAATCACAACCTTGCTGTTTCCCCTGCTCGAGCCCCGCTTCGCGATCCTCGGGATCCGAAGAGATAACAACTCCTTGGCCACCAAGAAAGTTCAGATCGTTGACCAAGAGTTGCTGCAATCCGTCAGTTGAGAATGACCGCTCTACGGTACTGCCGATTTGAACCACGCCGATACGGATAGCCTTCTTCGCTGCCGTTGGATTTGCATTTTGCCCCGCAGTGGAATTGACGCTCGCAACAGCGCCATTTCCAGGAACCGGGCTTACAGCCGTTTTCTGCTCATGAAGTGCGCCGATCATGCTGTTGGCTCTGAATCCGGCCAGTTCTTCAAAGCTCTGAACCTGAGAGTATCCGGCGGGAATCTCGAAGAGACTTGGATCCAGCGAGGCGTTCAATAAGTCAGTCGTCTCCTGATGAACCGTTACGCTTTCCTGCTCCTCCGTCATCGTGACGTCGAGCAAAACCGGATAACCAAGTTTCTCACTTCCGGAAATCGTCAGAACCACATGGTCATTGCATCCATCCTGCTGCATGCGGCTGCGCAGCATCTCGCTCTCCGGAAGAGCGCAGCCTTGTGCGGCCGGCAGGTCGATATACCAGCCGTCAGTTGCCGCGCGGAAATCTCGCCGACAGGCACGGTTTCCTCCTTCAGAAGTAATGGTGCCCTTGATATGACGAGCTGTGTATCCAAGCATCTGCTTTTGCTCTCCGGTGTCCTGGCGATCTACCGTCAGAGTCACGGCATCGGATGAATCCTGGGTACTGGGAGGCGATGCTTGACTACGGGTGCCGACCAAATCAGTGGTCAGGTACGCGTGCGTCCGTTCATTCAATTGAATAATGCGCCGCCTCGAGCAGTCTTGAATCGTGACCATCACGAATCCGGGCATGACTGTGGTTTCGTTTCGAATCTTCCCTTGTTTCATCAACACAGTGGTGCTGAAACTTTGTCCAGCAATGGTGACTTTGTTCCTCGATTTGAGATCGGCGACCGCACTGGAGGAGATTAGGAATAAGAAAAACGAAATGAAACCCCATCTCATGGCTGGGCCCTTCCTTCAAGCTAATGCCTATAAAGCGTCACGCACACGAGTCGACGAACAACTCGATTGACAAGCAGGTGAGATCAGTCGAAATAAGCCTATTGAGCTCAAGTCTAGGAACCGTCTGCAGCAGTGTCAATCGACGGTGGGGTTAGAAGAAAGCTACGCGAAAGTTGCACTTCCCTCATTTGCAGCTCCAAACTCCCCCGGATTACAGAGCCTATAATGGCCTCGCATGGGGCAAGGGGCAATACTATGATCCAACCGCCAATCGCACTGCCAGGGAAGACGTCGAGAAGGCGTTGATGCAGTGGGGACGCTTCCATCTTGTAATGGACCCGTCCACCGCGGACTTGGTGCTTTCAGTTCGC
>Ga0126378_10000403_pt1 | contig 32361 bp, 33 predicted proteins | sample PanSoiMetPlot_23_FD_92587 | JGI IMG/M metagenome (GOLD analysis project Ga0126378, IMG submission 92587) | Tropical forest soil microbial communities from Panama - MetaG Plot_23 | ecosystem: Environmental > Terrestrial > Soil > Tropical forest > Bulk soil | place: Panama | collected 2016-02-17
GCAGGCATGATCTGGAATTCTAGGGGACATGGACGACGACAAGAGCTGGTGGTTCTGCCTGCGCCACCATGACGTGGAGCAGGGGCCCGGCTGCCCGGGCAAGGACCGGCTCGGTCCCTACCCGACCCGCGAGGCGGCCGAGAGAGCGCTCGAGACGGTCCGGCAGCGCAACGAGGCGTGGGACGCCCAGGACAGGTGGCCAGGCGAGACCAACGACGACTGGAGCGGCAGCTAACTAGGCGGGCACCGCCTGTCTTGTAGGGTGAGGCGAGCGGTGAACAGCGCGACCAAGGGGGCGCAGAGTGACCGTCGATCCCGGCAGCGGCCTGCCGCCAGCCGCCGAGGCCCGGATGGCAGAGATCCGGCAGAGCGGAACGTGGGGATCGGCTCTTACCTCCGACGAGTTCGCGGCCATCAAGAGCACCGGATTCGAGCCCGTTGGGCAGGTGCTCGGCGCCGCCGTCTACAACATCGGCTACACGGGCGGGTACGCATGCCCTTCGTACGGAATGGGCTACGGTCTCGGCGGCCGGATCGGCGGTTACGGCGGCCCGTACAGCAGCGTCACGGTGACATCGAGCAGTGGCGGGGTCGGCGGCTACGGGCCGCTGGTCCAGACCATGTACCAGGCACGACGCTCCGCGATCGGCCGGATGACAGCGGAGTGCACCGAGCTTGGCGGGCACGGCGTGGTCGGCGTCCGGCTGACCATCGGCCACTTCCCTGCGGGCGGGCTGGAGTTCCGGGCCATCGGCACGGCCGTCCGGGCGCCCGGCGGGGTGCCGCTGCGGGAGCCGTTCACCTCCGATCTATCCGGACAGGACTTTGCCAAGCTCATCCTGGCGGGCTGGGCGCCGGCCGGGCTCGTGCTCGGCATCGCGATCGGGGCCAGGCACGACGACTGGGTGACGGTGAGTCAGCGCAGCTGGGGCGCGGGCAACGCCGAGGTCTCGGGCTTCACCGACCTGGTGAACACGACCCGCCACGACGCCAGGCATCAGCTGGAGCGCGACGTGACCCGGCACGGCGCCGATGGCGTCGTCCTCCAGGACATGGAGATGCGCGTCGGCGAGCACGAGTGCCCGATGCAGGAGGGGCGCAAGGACCACATCGTGGAGGCCACGATCATCGGCACCGCGATCGCTCATTTCGGCCGGCCGCGTGCCGCCCGGCCGCCACTGGCTGTGATGTCGCTGGATCCCCAGCGCCGCCAGGCCGCGAGGGTCCGGCTCGGCCCCTGAGTCCGACTAATGCTGCGTCAACCGAAAGCCGAGGAGCGAGATGACTGAGCAGCAGGGCACCGATCTTGAGGTGCTGGGCGTACCGCAGGACGCGATGCGCAGACTCGCCGAGCTGCGGCCCGGCCAGCCCGGCGCCATCTTCACCTCTGACTTGTCAGTCAACGAGTTCCTGCTCGTCAGGGAGGTCGGTTTCCGCCCCGTCGGCCTGGTGCTCGGCAGCTCGATCTACCACGTGGGCCTGCAGTTCGGGCGGTGGGGCCAGAGCCAGGAGCTCGACGTGCTGTCACAGGCCATGTACCACGCCCGCGAGCTGGCGATGACCCGGATGGAGGCCGAGGCACAGGCGCTCGGCGCCGACGGCGTCGTCGGAGTCCGGCTCGACGTCGAGATGAAAGAGTTCGGCGCGGACATCGCCGAGTTCATCGCCGTCGGCACGGCGGTCGTGGCCGAGCCCGGGGCCGGCGGCGGCGGCGTGACGAACTGGCGCAACAACAAGGGCATGCCGTTCACCTCGGACCTATCCGGGCAGGACTTCTGGACGCTGATCCGGGCCGGCTACGCCCCGCTCGGCATGGTGATGGGATCGTGCGTGTACCACATTGCGCACCAGCGGCTCGGCAGCAAGATGGGCAACATCGGCCGCAACGTGGAGCTTGAGCAGTTCACCCAGGCGCTCTATGACGCGCGCGAACTGGCGATGAGCCGGATGCAGGCCGAGGCCGAGGAACTAGCTGCCGAGGGCATCGTCGGTGTCCAACTGCGCCAGCACAGTCACACCTGGGGCTCGCACACGACGGAATTCTTTGCGATCGGCACCGCTGTGCGGCCGCTGCGTGAGGATCACATCATCCAGACGCCGACCATGGTGCTGAGCCTCGACGCCTGAGGAGATGCCGATCACTGAGCCGCCGGGTGAGCAGCTGCCTCCGGCCGCCCGCGAGCGGCTGGCCGAGCAGCGCGCGACGCGCAGCTGGGGCTCGACGCTGTCGGTCAGCGAATTCTCCGCCGTTTCCAGGGTCGGATTCGAGCCGGTCGGCCAGGTGCTCGGCGCCGCCGTCTACAGCGTCGGCGACGCCGGCGACGAAGAGTGCCCCTACGGCCTGACCGTGTACCGGGGCGAGGGCAGCCCGGTGTACCGGCCGTCCGGCAGCGGACTCGGCTTTTCCGCGCGGCCTGCGCCGATCGGCGCGGCCGCGATCGGCTCCGCCCGGCCGCTGGTTTCTGTGCTCTACCAGGCACGGCGGGCCGCGATCAGCAGGATGACGGCCGAGTGCGCAGCGCTCGGTGCGCTGGGGGTGATCGGCGTTCGGCTGGAGGCCGGCCCCTTTGGCGACGACGAGGACATCCTCGAGTTCCGCGCGCTCGGCACCGCCATCCGCGCTTCCGGCGTGGTCAGCCGGGCCCAGCCGTTCGCCTCCGATCTGTCCGGGCAGGATTTCACCAAGCTGGTTGCGCACGGCTGGATGCCCGTCGGCCTCGCGCTCGGCGTCGCTGTGGGGTACCGCCATGACGACTGGCTGACCAGAGGTCAGACCAGGATGACGGCAGGCAATGTGGAGGTCGAGGGCTACACCTTCCTGGTCCGGCAGATGCGCACCGACGCCCGGAACGAGCTGGAGCTCGACCTGGTCCGGATGGGCGCCGAGGGAGTCGTCGTACGCGAGATGCAGACTCAGATCTCCGAGCGCAAGTGCCCCATCGTCCCGTTTGGTCATGACCATGTCGTGCAGGCGACCATCGTCGGCACTGCGATCGTGCAGTTCGCCCGCTTCGCGCCGCCGCCGATTTACGGCATCCGCAAGCTCGACGGGCGACGGCCGGTTCAGCCGCCACAGCCGGCGGCGGTGAGTCTCGGCGGCGAGGAGCAGGACGAGTCGGCCCCGGCTCCGGACGCCAGCCCGGAACCGGCCGAGGGCTAGTCGTCGGGCGTTCCGCTCACCGCGTCGAGCAGCCTGGCCAGCCTGGCGCGCACGGTCCGCCCGGTGGTCGGCCCGGCCGCCCGCGGGCCGGCGATGCTGAGCCGGCCCGGCCCGTTGTCCTCGCCCGCGGCCGCTGTCACCAGATGCTGGGCCGCCTCGAACGAGATGGGCGCGGTGCCAGGGCTCACCTGAAGTGACTCGTGAGCCAGCTCGTCTAGCTCAGGATCGTCCTCGTCGAGCGCGAAGACGGTCGCACCAGAGCGCCGGACGTCATGCACACGCTCGAGGAGGCGGGCCGGCGCGACGCCGCGGCTGACCACCAGCAATGTCTCCTGCGGCGTCGCTGCCGCCAGTCGGCTGAGGCCAACCGACAGGTGCGGCGGCGCGCCTGGCTCCGGGGTCCAGCGGACAAGCGTGGGAGCGAGCTCGGGAATGCCTGCGTACTTGCTCTCGTCCGCAAGATGCGCCGTCATGTGCCAGGGCTCGTCGTCCGCGGGTCCGAAGATGAGCAATCCGCTCGGCGTCCGGACGCTGCTGCGCAGCGCGCGCGCAAACGCCGACGTGCGGTCCAGCCAGCCGGTCGGGGCGAGCAGCGCCCGGAGCGTAGCGACCTGTTCGGCATTCATGGATTCATCGTGCGCCTGACGGGCGGCCGTGGCGGCGCCTTCTGGCAGGATCGGGCCATGACAGTGGCAGGATCGGGCCATGACACTGGCAGGATCGGGTCATGACAACTGAATCGTCAGGCGCGAGCGGAGCGGACGTCGCGAAGCATGTCATCGGCGTACTCGGCGGGACCGGCGACCAGGGCCGCGGTCTCGGGCTGCGGCTGTCCATGGCCGGCCATCGGGTGATCATCGGCTCCAGGAAGGCGGAGCGGGCAGCAGCCGTGGCCGCCGAGCTCGGCGGCGGACTGCTGTCGGGAGCCGGGAATCGCGACGCTGCTGCCGCGGCCGACGTCGTCATCGCCGCGATGCCGTGGGAAGGGCACCGGGACCTGCTGACCTCGCTGGCGGACGACCTGGCCGGCAAAGTCGTCATCGACTGCGTCAACCCGCTGGGGTTCGATTCCCGCGGCGCCTACGCACTGCGGGTGCCGGAGGGGAGCGCAGCCGAGCAGGCTGCAGCCGTCCTGCCGGACAGCACCGTGGTTGGTGCGTTTCACCACGTCCCGGCCGGGCTGCTGCTGGACCCGGTGGCCGGCACCGTGGACCTGGACGTGCTGGTACTCGGCGACGTCCGGGCGGCCACCGACCTTGTCATCGCGATCGCAGGCGAGATCCCCGGCATGCGCGGCGTGTACGGCGGCCGGCTGCGCAACTGCGGTCAGGTTGAGGCGCTGACCGCGAACCTCGTGTCCATCAACCGCCGGTATTCCGCGCACGCCGGGCTCCGCGTCACGGGCGTGTGAAGCCCTGCCAGGGAGGGACTAGCGGTACGAATACTCAGGCGTCGGGAAGGCGCCTGACACAACTTCAGCTGCGAAGGATTCCGCCGCCTCCCGCAGCACGCCCGCCACGTCCGCGTAGCGCTTGACGAACTTGGCCGTCCGCGGCGACAGCCCCGCCATGTCCTGCCATACCAGCACTTGTGCGTCGCAGTCGGGTCCGGCGCCGATCCCGATCGTGGGAATCTCCAGGCTGGCGGTCACCCGCGCGGCAAGCTCCGCTGGTACGCATTCGAGGACCACCGCGAAGGCGCCGGCTGCCTGCAGCGACTTGGCGTCGTGCATGAGCCGGTCGCCGTCCTCCCCGCGACCCTGTACCCGGTAGCCGCCGAAGGCGTTGACCGACTGGGGCGTCAGGCCGAGGTGGGCCATGACCGGGATGCCGGCCGCGACCAGCTCCTCTACCTGCCGAAGGACCCGGTAGCCGCCCTCGAGCTTGACCGCCTGCGCCCCGGTCTCCTTGAGGAACCGGGTAGCGGATTCCAGCGCGGCGGCCGGTGATGACTGGTAGGAGCCAAACGGCAGGTCAGCCACGACGAGCGCGCGGCGGGTGCCACGCACGACCGCGGTGGTCAGCGGGATGAGATCGTCCACGGTGACCGGAATGGTGGAATCGTGGCCATAGACCACCATTGCCGCCGAGTCGCCGACGAGCAGGACTGGAATCCCGGCCGAGTCGAACACTGCCGCAGTAAGCGCGTCGTAGGCAGTGAGCATCGGCCATTTCTCGCCGCGGGCCTTGGCCGCCGCGACGTCTCTGATAGTCAGACGCCGGCTCGCCTGGCCGCCGTACAGCGGCTCTGCCTGCCCCGGTGATGGCTCCTGCGTCCCGGCTGAAGCGGTCTGGCGGCCGTGGTCAGCAGACATCGATCCTCCTGTGTCTCGTTGCGCCCTTGTGGCGTCCCCGGACGTTCTGATGATCGCATGGCGGGCCAGTGCCGAACAATGCCGGCGCCAGAGAGCCCCACAGCCGGCCGCAGTTGCAATACGATGATGGCTCGTATCGTTATCGGGGGCCAGTAAGCAAACGCCGACGGCCCGTCCGGCGCTTCCCGAAGGCGGGCATGGACAGTCAGGCAGGCGCACTCGTTCCCGGCAACGGGTCAGCCCTGGCAGGGCCGAGGCGGCGGGGCAGACCCCGCAGTGCGCGGGCAGAGCAGGCCATCCTGGCCTCGGCGCTCGCCCTGGTGGCCGAGCGGGGGCCGGAGGGCCTCGGCATCGAGCAGGTGGCCGCGAGGGCCGGGGTCGGCAAGGCGACCATCTATCGCCGCTGGCCGGGCAAAGAGGACATGCTGCTCGATGCCATTGCCAGCCTCGGCAGCGATCTTCCGGTGCCACAGGGCAGGTCGGTCCGGGCCGATCTGGTCGCGCTGCTGATCTCCTTCAGCCGGGAGGCGGCTGATCCGCGGCGGGCCCGGCTGTTCGCGCTGCTGCAGGGCGAGGGCGTGCGCTACCCGCGGCTGCTGGCCCGGTACACCGAGGCGGTGGTGCGGCCGCGCCAGGCCGTTGTCGCGTCGGTGCTGCGGCGCGGCCTGGCCACAGGTGAGTTGCGGGAGGACACTGACATCGAGGCGGCCACGTTCCTGCTCAATGGCGCCGTCCTGGCCAGCATGTCGGGGCACGAGCACGTGGACGCGCGCTATGCCCGCCGGGTAGTCGAGGAACTGATGCGCGGGCTGGCCGCGCGCTGAGGGCGCCCGGCAGGCAGGCCGGCCGCCTAGGGCTAGGCTCAGCGTCATGCTGCTGACGAAGCTCGGGCATTCCTGCGTGCGGCTCGAGAAAGACGGCGCCAGGCTGGTCATCGATCCGGGCCTGTGGTCGGGTCCGGAGGTCCTGGCCGGGGCGAGCGCCATCCTCGTGACACACGAGCACAACGATCACCTCGATGATCGCGCCGTGCGCGCGGCGCTGGCCGGGGACCCCGACCTGCAACTCTGGGCTAATGAGACGGTGGCCGGGCAGTTCGCCGACTTCAGCGACCGGGTGCACGCGGTGCGCCACGGGGACACGGTCAGCGCGGCCGGCTTCGACGTGCACGTGTACGGCATCGACCACGCTGTGGTCGACAGGGTTATCCCGGTGATCCGCAACACCGGCTTCGCCGTGGACGGCCAGGTCTTTCATCCAGGGGACTCATTTACGGTGCCGGAAGAGCCCGTTCCCGTGCTGCTGGTGCCGGTCACGGCGCCGTGGCTGAAGTTCAGCGAGGTCGCGGACTACATCCGGATGGTCGCGCCCGAGCGCGGCTACTGGATCCATGACGCATTGGTCAACGACAACGCCGCGCAGCTGCTCACCAACCTGCTCACCCTCGCGCCAGCCCGTTCGGGCCCGGCGAGCTACCTGGTCCCCGGCACCAGCGTGGAGCTGTAAGGGCCAAGGCGTCGGCAGGTGCTGCGCCTATGCTGCCGTCGGAGGAGCAGATGAATCTAACCCCCTTTCTGCTGTTCGACGGCAACTGCGCCGAAGCGATGGCCTTCTACCAAGCGTGCCTCGGCGGCGAACTGACTGTTACCAGGGTGGCGGATACTCCGATGAAGGACCAGTTCCCACCCGAGGAGCACGCCAAGGTGACCTACGCCCGTCTGAAGAGCGGGCCAATGGAGTTCTCAGCGACAGACTGGCTGCACACGACGCGGAGGCCGAGCCTCGGAAATACCGTCGCCATCTACCTCAACGACGGAACGTATAGCCAGCTGAGGGAGGTCTTCGACAAACTCTCGGCCGATGCTGACCCAGACCTCCTCGACGATCTTCATGACCTGCCTTTCGGCACCTATGGTCACCTGACCGACAAGTACGGGGTCCACTGGTTCTTCCAGGGCGACGGCGCTAAGGGGTAAGGCTCATCGGCTCGGCCACCGGGAGGATGACGGCGGACGGGCGGGCCGGATCGTGGTAGACCGCCTGCTGTGCGGTGACGACCGTGGTCGCGGTCGCCAGCGGCTCGCCGGTGCCGGTATTACGGGCGTAGCGGGGATGGGCTCCACTGGATACCTGCAGCCGGAGCCGGCTGCCGGCCGGGAACCGGTGCGCGACCGGCCAGAGTTCGAACCGCACGCGGCGGGTGCCATCAGCGGCAGCCTCAGGCTGTCCGGGGGAAAGCCGCAGCAGGCCGTCGCAGATGTTCAGCGACTGCCCGGCCGGGTTCACCTGGCACAGCCGGGCGAAAAAGTCGGTGTACTGCCGGTCCGAGCTGACATGCAGATCCACGGCGGGCACGCCGATGACCTCGAGACCCGCGTCGAGCGGGGCGCTCGTGAAGGTGAGCACGTCCGGCCGGACTTCCAGCATCCGGTTGTCGACGCGCGCCCGGCCCTGGTTGCCCACCGGGCCGGCCAGGTTCGGGGTCGGGTCAGCCGGGTCGTAGGTGTAGGTGTCGGGCGGGCTGCCGCCGGGCGTCGTCGTCGCCAGGCCGCCGTGTGACTGCAGGTACCAGCTCTGGGCGGCGGCGGGTGCCGGCCACGTAGGCAGCGACCGCCACTCGTCGGTCCCGGTGACGAAGATCCGGACCGGGCTCGCCTCGTTATCGGCGGACCCCCCGGGGGCAAGCTCGGCGCGCAGGAAGTCCAGGCCACTGCGGATCCAGGCGGCGACGGCGCCATTGTCGGCGTGCCGCCACGGCCCGATAGTCAGCCGGGGCTCAAGCCCGGCCTGCCGGAGCGCAGCGTAGTCGCGCAGCTGACTCGGCAGGAAGATGTCGTGCCAGCCGCCGGTCATCGTGATCGCGGCCGCCGTCCGCTGCGGCCCTGATCCGAACTGATGGCGGTCCCAGAATTCATCGCCGCCGGCCAGCCAGTCCTGCCAGTACTGAGCCGTCGCGCCCGTGGCAAGCCGGTCCAGGTCACCTAGTGGCAGCCGTCCGGCCAGCGTGCGCAGGGCGCGGGCCCGCAGTCCCTGCCTGACCATCGCGCCCGGGCGTTCCTGCCGGGCGACCTGGTCGGTCCACTCCAGCATCGTTTCCAGCGCGAACGACCCCCCTGCCTCGATCATCTCGCGCGGTCTGCTGGTGCTGACGAGGATTGCCATCGCCTTGTGGTCCGGCAGGCCGAGCGTCGCCAGAGCCCACTGCGTCATGCCGAGATAGCTCGGACCCCAGGTGCCGAACGAGCCCGGGTACCAGGGCTGGTCGCGCAGCCACTCGACGGTGGCCAGCCCGTCGTCCTGCTCGGCCAGCCCGAACGGGTCCAGCCGGCCGCCCGAGCCGAACGTGCCACGGCAGCTCTGCACGACGCTCTGGAAGCCGCGCTCGGCGAACAGCCGGCCGGCGATCGTGCCCCAGAAGCCGCGGCGGCCGTAGGGGCACCTGACTAGCACAAGCGGACAGTCCTCGCCAGGCGGAGCGTACCGATCGGCCAGCAGCGTCGCGCCGTCGTGCATCGGCACCCGCAGGTCGCGCTCTACTTCTACCTCCGTCGTCTGCGCGGGCGGCAGCTGCATCGTCCGGGAGAGGAACCGGCTCAGCACCGTCATGCGGGCACCACCTGAGAGGGGAGGGAGGGTGGGTGAGAGGAGCGAACGGGGCCGCCGATTGGCTCAGCCGACCCTCGGCTCGCGCCAGCGGCTGGTGATGGGCAGCCGGCGGTCCCGGCCGAAATTCTTGGCGCTGATCTTCGGGCCCGGTGGGTACTGGCGTCGCTTGTACTCGGCGCGGTCGACGAGCCTGATCACCCGCTCGACCAGGGCGGGGTCGTGTCCGGCCGCGACGAGCTGGGCCGAGCCCAGGTCTTTCTCCACGTAGTCGTCGAGCAGCTTGTCGAGCACCTGGTAGTCGGGGAGCGAGTCGGTATCGAGCTGGCCAGGCGACAGCTCGGCGCTCGGCGGCTTGGCGATCGAGTTCTCCGGGATCGGCGGCGTCTCGCCGCGCGCCGCAGCTTGCTCGTTGCGCCATCGTGCGAGCTCCCAGACGAGCGTTTTGGGCACGTCCTTGATCGGCGCGAAGCCGCCGACCGCGTCGCCGTACAGGGTCGAGTAACCGGTGGCAAGTTCGCTCTTGTTGCCGCAGGCGAGGACGAGGTGACCCTCTTCGTTGGACAGCGACATCCAGATCATTCCGCGGATCCGGGCCTGCAGGTTCTCCTCGGCGAGGCCGTGCAGATCGAGGCTGGCGTCGAAGCCGTCCAGCATGGGCTTGATCGGGATGAGGCGCGCGTGGATGCCCTGCCGCCTGGCCAGCTCCTCGGCATCGGACACCGAGTGGTCAGAAGAGTAGGGCCCAGGGTTGAGCACAACGTGCACCCGGTCGGGTCCGAGCGCATCGGTCGCGATCGTGGCACAGAGCGCCGAGTCGATCCCGCCGGACAAGCCCTGGATGACCGAGCTGAACCCGTTCTTGCGCACGTAGTCCCGCACGCCGAGCACGAGGGCGCCGTAGATCTCGGCGAGATCCGGCAGCCGCGGCCAGATCATCGGCGCGCCGAGCGGCTCGTCAGGAACCGGGCCGGGCAGCGGCGCGAGCTCGACCCGCTCGATTGTCATGGTCCCGTCGGACGCTGTCGCCCGCTGCTGCCCGGCCGGCAGCGTTGGGTCTGCGGCGGCGAGGTCCAGGTCGGCGAGCACCAGAGCCTCGTCGAACTGCGGGCCGCGTGCCAGCACCGCGCCGTCCGGGGCCACGACGATCGAGTCCCCGTCAAAAACCAGCTCGTCCTGGCCTCCCACCATGTTGGTGTAGGCGAGTACGGTGCCCGCCTCGCGGGCCCGCCGCTGGCACAGCGCGAGCCGGACGTCGTCCTTGTTCCGCTCGTATGGGGAGGCGTTCGGCACCACCAGCAGGCTCGCGCCGGCCTGCCGGGTGACCGCCACCGGGCCGCCGTCCTGCCACAGGTCCTCGCAGATCGCCACCGCGACGTCGACAGGGTCGCCGCCGGGCGTTGTCAGCCGGCACACCGGCAGGGTGGTGCCGGAGACGAAGTAGCGAAACTCGTCGAACACGCCGTAGTTCGGCAGGTGATGCTTGGCGGAGGTGATCGCCACCCGGCCGCCGTGCAGCACGGCGGCTGCGTCGAGCGGGGCGCCCGCCGGGAGGCCCACCCGGGGCAGCTCGCCGGTGCGGCGATCGAGGTAGCCGAGGACAACCGCGATGCCATCAAGTCCCTCGCCGGCCAGCTCACCCGCTAGCGAGTGCAGCCGCGCGATCGATGCCTCGACGAACGAGCGCCGCAGCGCGAGATCCTCGACGGGATACCCGGTCAGGAACATCTCGGGAAAGATGACGATCCCTGCGCCCTGCTCCGCGGCGCGCATCGTCCACTCGATGACCTTGTCGCTATTGCCAGCCAGGTCTCCCACTGTCGCGTTGACCTGGGCCAGCCCGATCCGTAGCCGAGCCACGGTGTCAGCCTAGTGCGAACCGCGCGCCTCCCACCCGGGCCGGTAACAAGCCGGAAACATCCGCCGGGCAGACTGTGGCGGTGGACAGGCAGGAAGAGTTCGTGCTGCGCACGCTCGAAGAGCGTGATATCCGGTTCGTCCGGCTGTGGTTCACGGACGTGCTCGGATATCTGAAGTCGGTGTCGGTCGCGCCCGCCGAGCTGGAGGGCGCCTTCGCCGAGGGTATCGGCTTCGACGGGTCTGCGGTGGAGGGATTTGCCCGCGTCTACGAGGCGGACATGATCGCCAAGCCCGACCCGGCGACGTTCCAGCTGATGCCAGCAGGCGGCGCGACGGCCGGGACGGGGCGGATGTTCTGCGACATCCTGCTGCCCGACGGCTCGCCGTCGTACGCCGATCCCCGGCACGTGCTCAAGCGGGCGCTGGGCCGGGCGTCGCGGCTCGGATTCACCTTCTACACCCACCCCGAGATCGAGTTCTTCCTGCTGCGGGAAAAGCCGGAGCCCGGCCAGCGGCCGCGCCCGATCGACGCGGGCGGGTATTTCGACCACACCCCGCACAGCATCGCGCACGATTTCCGCCGCGAGGCGATCACGATGCTCGAGAGCCAGGGCATCTCGGTCGAGTTCAGTCACCACGAGGGTGCGCCCGGACAGCAGGAGATCGACCTGCGGTATGCCGACGCGCTCAGCACGGCCGACAACATCATGACCTTCCGGCTGGCCATGAAGGAGGTGGCGCTGCAGCAGGGCGTCTACGCATCGTTCATGCCGAAACCGTTCAGCGAGCACCCGGGCTCGGGCATGCACACGCACATGTCCCTGTTCGAGGGTGACCGCAACGTGTTCTACGAGCCGGGCGGGGAGTATCACCTGTCGAAGGTGGCCAGGGCGTTCATCGCGGGCCTGCTACGGCACGCGGCGGAAATCACCGCGGTGTGCAACCAGTGGGTCAACTCCTACAAGCGGCTGTGGGGCGGCACCGAGCGCATCGCGGGCGCGGGCGGCGAGGCGCCCGCCTACATCTGCTGGGGCCATAACAACCGCTCGGCGCTCATCCGCGTGCCCATGTACAAGCCGAGCAAGGGCAACGCCACCAGGATCGAGTTCCGCTCGATCGATCCGGCCTGCAATCCCTATCTGGCCTACGCCGTGATTCTCGCGGCCGGGCTGAAGGGCATCGAGGACGACTACGAGCTTCCGCCGGGAGCCGAGGACGACGTCTGGGCGCTCACGGAGACCGAGCGGCATGCGCTCGGCATCGAGCCGCTGCCGCAGAGCCTCGCCGACGCGATCAACGTCATGGAGGGCAGCGAGCTGGTGGCGGAGACTCTCGGCGAGCAGGTCTTCGAGTTTTTCCTGCGGAACAAGCGCGAGGAGTGGCAGGAGTACCGACGGCACGTGTCGGAGTTCGAGCTGGACCGCTACATGGTGCTCTGACCGGGCGGGCCAGTTACCGTGCTGATGTGACCTCACCGCGCGGGACGCTGGCGGGGCAGCTGGCGGCCATGGGCTTTGCCGACACGGCGCAGGCAGGTCAGCTGCTGACCGAGCTCGGGCTGCGCGGCGACGCGGCCAGCAGCGCGGGCGGCCCGGTGCTGGCGGCGCTGTCCGGAGCGGCCGATCCCGGCCTTGCCCTCGCTGGGCTGGCCAGGATGGCACCCGGCGCCGACCTGAGGCGGGCACTCCGGGACGATCCGGTGCTGCGTGACCGGCTGGTCAGCGTGCTGGGAGCCAGCGCGGCGCTGGGTGATCACCTCGCGCGGCATCCGGCGGACTGGCGGCTGCTGGCCGAAGCGGCCACGTTCCGCTCTCCGGACCTGTCAACGGACGGTCACGCTGGCGCACGAGCAGATCCGGCGGATGCGCCCGACCCGGTGACCGCGCTGCGGCTTACCTACCGGCGGCAGCTCCTGCTCCTCGCGGCCGGTGACCTGACCGGTGAGCGCCCGCTCGATGACATCATGGCCGGGCTCGCCGATGCCGCGGGCGCCGCGCTCGCCGAGGCGCTGGCGATCGCGCGTGCGGAGCTACCAGAGGACGCGGCGCCCGGGCGGCTGGCCGTGATCGCGATGGGGAAGTGCGGCGCGCGGGAGCTGAACTACGCCAGCGACGTGGACGTGATCTTCGTGGCCGATTCCGCCGAGCCGGCCGCGCTGCGCACGGCGACGGCACTGGCGAGCCGCATGATCCGGGTCTGCTCGCAGAGCACCCCCGAGGGCCAGCTGTTCCCCGTCGACCCGAACCTGCGCCCGGAGGGCAGGGACGGTCCGCTCGTGCGGACCGTAGCCAGTCACCGGGCCTATTACGAGCGGTGGGCCAGCACCTGGGAGTTCCAGGCCCTGCTGAAGGCCAGGTTCGTCGCCGGCGACGCGGAGCTGGGTGCCGAGTACCTGGCCGCTATCACGCCGATGGTGTGGCAGGCGGCACAGCGCGACGGCTTCGTCGCCGATGTCCAGGCCATGCGCCGCCGGGTGGTGGCGAGCCTGCCGTCGGCGGATGCGGGCCGCGAGCTCAAGCTCGGCCCGGGCGGGCTGCGGGACATCGAGTTCGCGGTCCAGCTGCTCCAGCTCGTGCACGGCCGGGCCGACGAATCGCTCCGTGTGGCCGGCACGCTGCCCGGGCTCGCGGCGCTCGCGGCCGGCGGGTACGTCGGAAGGACCGACGCGTCCGCCATGGCGGCTGCCTATCGGTTCCTGCGTGGCGTCGAGCACCTGGTCCAGCTCAGGCAGCTGCGGCGCACGCACCTGCTGCCGGAGGACCCGGCAGTGCTGCGGGAGATCGGGCGCGCGCTGCGCCGGATGTGGCTCGACCCGGCCACGCGGCCGGGTGGCCCGGCCGCCGCCCCGGTGACCGGCCCGGCGCACGCTGACCCGGCGGTGGAGCTGGCCGGCCAGTGGCGGCTGCACGCCGGCCAGGCCAGGCAGCTGCACGAGAAGCTGTTCTACCGGCCGCTGCTCGACGCCGTCGCACGGCTGCCTGGCGAGGCGGCCCGGCTCAGCCCGGAGGCGGCGCGCGACCGGCTCGACGCGCTCGGCTACGCAGACCCTGGTGGGGCGCTGCGCCACATCGAGGCGCTCACGTCCGGCATGTCCCGGAAGTCGGCGATGCAGCGGACGCTGCTACCTGTGCTGCTCGGCTGGCTTGGCGACGCCCCCCAGCCCGATGCCGGACTGCTGGCGTTCCGCCAGGTCAGCGAGGCGCTAGGGGAGTCACCCTGGTACCTGCGGCTGCTGCGCGACAACGCGATCGTCGCGCAGCGGCTGGCCAGGCTGCTGGCCTCGAGCCGGTACGCCACCGGCCTGCTGCTCCGCGCGCCTGAGGCGGTCGCGATGCTCGGCGACGACGCGCAGCTGGCACCGCAGCGGGAGAACGACCTGATGGCCGAGGCCGCCGCGGCGGCCGGGCGGGCCGGATCCGCGGCCTCGGCCGCCGTCGCCGTGCTCGCGATCCGCCGCCGGGAACTACTCAGGACCGCTGCCGCCGACCTGCTAGGCCTCGCCGGAATCGAGGACACCGGCCTGGCGCTGACGGCCGTCACCCAGGTGAGCATCGCGGCAGTGCTCGGCGCGGTGGTCGCTGAGGCCGAGCGGACGTCGGGTCCGCTGCCTACCAGGCTCGCGGTGATCGCTATGGGCCGGTTCGGCGGGCACGAGATGGGCTACGCCAGCGACGCGGACGTGCTCTTCGTCCATGATCCGCTGCCCGGCGCTGACGACGAGGCCGCGACCAGGGCGGCGCACGCGGTGGCCGAGAGCGTGCGCGCGCTGCTGAGCCGGCCGGGCCCCGACCCGGTCCTGCTCATCGATGCCGGCCTGCGGCCCGAGGGCCGACAGGGCCCGCTGGTGCGGACGCTCGCCTCGTACCGGGCGTACTACCAGCGCTGGTCAGTGGCCTGGGAGGCGCAGGCGCTGCTGCGGGCGGAGCTCGCCGCCGGGGACCCGGGAGTGTGCGCCGGATTCATCGCCATGGCCGATGAGATCCGCTACCCCGTGGGCGGCGTCGATCTGGCCGCAGTCAGGGAGATCCGGCGGATCAAGGCCCGGATGGAGGCAGAGCGGATGCCCCGAGGCATCGAGCCGGCCCTCCACCTCAAGCTCGGACCCGGCGGCCTGGCCGACGTCGAGTGGGTGGCTCAGCTGCTGCAGCTGCGGCACGCATGGGCGGTGCCGGATCTGCGCGTCACCCAGACACCCGCCACACTGGCGGCAGCGAGCAAGGCGGGGCTCATCGCGGTCGGCGACGCCGACACGCTGACCGCGGCGTGGCGGCTGGCGAGCCGGATCAGGGACGCCGTGATGCTCGCCCGGGGCCGGCCGTCCGACACGGTGCCGACTTCGCCGGCGGAGCTGGCGGTGGTGGCCAGGATCCTTGGCTACCCGCCCGACGGGGCGCAGGACCTGACGGAGGACTGGCGCCGGTCAGCGCGTCAGGCTCGCGCGGTCATGGAACGCCTCTTTTACGGGTAACGTGGCCGGCTTCACCCGCGGCCGTTCGCCCGCTGGGCCTGCAACGCGTCGCGGCTGGCTGCTGGCAGCCACCTGACGGCCTCGCGCAGGGTCACGCCCGAGGCACGATGCATCCGCGGTGCGAGCCAGCCCGCGACCAGGTCCGGGTGTTTCTTCGCGGTCTCCCGCAGCACCCAGCCGATCGCCTTGCGAATGAAGAACTCCCGCTCCGTGAGCATCACGTCCGCGTACCCGGCGAAGCGGTGCCAGTTCCCGAGTTCGCCGCGGCGCAGCGGAACCAGCAGCGCGAGGATGGCGGACCGGCGAAGCCAGAAAGTGTCGTCCGTCGCCCAGCGGTCAAGGTCGGCGAGCAACTCAGGGAACCGCTCGACCAGCGAGCCCATCACGTCGGCCGCGAGGCCATCGACCAGCGCCCAGGTCCCGGCCGTGCGCAGGAAGCGCTCGACGAGCGCGGCGTCGTCTGCGGTCAGCAGGCGCCGCCGGTCGGTCAGGAGGATGACCGCGGCCATCCTGCACTCGAACAGTGGCCGGTCCCACAGATCCGACGCCAGCTCGATGAGCTCCTGCCTGGTGAGGTCCGGGTGCGCCCGGCGCCAGCCGGTGACGATGGCGCGCGTCGCCGGTACGGTTGCGCCGGCGAACTCCATCGAGCTCTTCAGGTAGTTCCGCTCGCTCGCTGCCCGTGATGGCGATCCCGCGGCCCGAAGTTCGCGCTCGATCAGGCTGGCGTCTGGGTCGCTGCGGGCCGGCACACAGCACAGCCTGCCTGACTGTCGGAGGCGGCGGGCAGGATAGGGGTATGACGACAGGACGCATTGACGTGGTGGTATTCGACGCTGCCGACATCGAGCAGCTCGCCACCTTCTACGCCCAGCTCACTGGCTGGCAGCTCGCTAGCAAGGACTCCGACTGGATCGCGCTGAGTGCCCCGGACGGGACAGAGCTGGCGTTCCAGCTCGCTCCTGACCATGTGCCGCCGCAGTGGCCGGGTCAGGAGCATCCGCAGCAGTTCCACCTTGACCTGCTCATCGACGGCTATCAGGAGGCGGCCGACCGGGCCGTCGGGCTCGGCGCCACCCGGCTCGCCGACGGGGCGACGTGGGTGACGCTAGCCGATCCGGCCGGCCATCCGTTCGACCTGGTCCAGCGGGACGGCGTCGGGCCGGCCATGGGCCAGTACGCGGCGGCGACGATCGACGCCCCGGACGCCGCCGCCCTGGCGCGCTTCTACGCCGCCTTGCTGGGCATGGAGGTGACCTACGAGGGTCCCGAGGGCGCAATGATCACCGGCGGCGGCAAGAGCGTGATGTTCCAGCAGGTCAGCGACTACAACGCGCCCCGGTGGCCGGACCCGGCCTACCCGCAGCAGGCACACCTCGACATCGCGGTGGACGACCTGGACTCCGGCGAGGCCGGGGCGCTGCAGCTGGGCGCGTCGCGGCTGGACGGCGGCGGACAGAACTTCCGGGTGTTCGCCGACCCGGCCGGACACCCGTTCTGCCTCACGCGGTAGACACGAGCAGCGCCACTAACGTCTTGTCTAGCTGGCGACGAACTCTACTGTGGTCCGCGTGGCGTCATAGGCCGCAGGGTCCTTGCCAGGCTCTTTCACCTCGATCATGGGCGTACCCGGCACCAGGCACAGTTCGGCGCGCTCATCCGGAGTCGCCGGCCGGGCGGTGATCGTGCTATTGAGCATCGGCGTGAGGGTCGTCGTCTTGTAAGCGCGCGCCACCAGGTGCCCGCCGCCCTCACGCGAATCCGTGTAGCCGAGTTCTTCCAGTAGCCGGTAAGCCTGCCGCGCCGTCGCCCGGCTCACGCCGTACTTCTGCGCTAGCTGAGCTTCCGCGGGGCCGAGTGTCCCCGCAGGCAGGCCCCACGCAATGATCTTCGCCCGCATGATCGCCGCCAGCTGCACGAACTGCGGGATCAGGCTCTCGTGGTCCACCGCCTGTTCCTCGGTCAGCCACGCTTCGTGAAGTGAGTCGCTCCGGGTCATGAAAATGTCCTACCCGGGCGCCCTGCCAGGCAGTCGTGCGCTCACGACTGGAGATGATGCTGGACTCTGCGGCGGGGGCGGGCGTGTTATCCGGCAGTGACCTTGGCGACCGGCTTCGAGCCGCTGCAGGTGACCGAGATTACATATTCCGAAGCGAGGTGCTCGAAGCCAATGCTTGCGCGTGCCGCCGGACCGCGGATCACGTCGTCGGCCTGGTAACCGGGGCTCGGGCTCCAGTACTGCAGGTAGGCAAGCCCGTTCTGGCAGGAGGCCGAGACGGTTCCGCCGGGCGATACGACGAGGGAGCCACCTGACGCCGAGCTGGGGGATTGCGTCGCCTGCGGCGCCGGGGGCGACGCGGAGGCCGCGGGCGGCACGCGTGGCGTGGCAGCATCTTTGTCGCCGTCGTCACCGGCTGCGAGGCTCAGCGCGGGAACCGGCTGGCTGCTTGATGCCTGGTGGACTACGGGAACGCCCTGAATGGGCGCCACTGCCAGGTGCTGGGTAGCGGGGCCCAGCAGCCCGTGGGCAAGGCCGTCGACAGCCAGGAAGCTACCGCCCGTTGCCATCAGTACGCCGAGGAACCAGGCAGCGGCAACCAACAAAATCCTGGACCGCATGCGCCGATTCTGGTCCGCTGCTCGCTAACGGAAGGTTAAGCAAGCGACAGCGTTTGACGACGTACCGTAAGCGCATCGCCGACGTGTCTGGCCGGCCGGCTGACCGCTGGGGGTACGCCGTGACGTACCCCCCAGGTCAGACCGCGACTGATCGCTACACGTCGTAGTACAGCTCGAACTCGTGCGGGTGCGGGCGCAGCCGGAGGGCGTCGATCTCATTGGATCGCTTGTAGTCCAGCCACGTCTCGATGAGGTCCGGGGTGAACACGCCGCCCTCGAGCAGGAAGTCGTGGTCGGTTTCCAGGTTGCTCAGCACTGCCTCGAGCGAGCCGGGCACCTGCGGGATGGCCTTGGCCTCGTCCGGCGGCAGTTCGTAGAGGTCCTTGTCGACCGGGTCCGGCGGCTCGATCTTGTTCTTCACTCCGTCCAGGCCCGCCATCATCATGGCGGCGAAGGCCAGGTACGGGTTGCAGGACGGATCGGGCACGCGGAACTCGAGCCGCTTCGCCTTCGGGTTCGGCCCGGTGATCGGCACCCGGATGCACGCTGAGCGGTTGCGCTGGCTGTACACCAGGTTGACTGGGGCCTCGAAGCCCGGCACCAGCCGGTGGTAGGAGTTCATCGTCGGGTTCGTGAACGCAAGCAGCGACGGGGCATGGCGGAGCAGTCCGCCGACGTAGTGCCGGCCGATGTCCGACAGGCCGGCGTAGCCGACCTCGTCGTAGAACAACGGCGCGCCGTCCTTCCACAGGCTCTGGTGGCAGTGCATGCCTGAGCCGTTGTCGCCGAACAGCGGCTTCGGCATGAAGGTCACCGTCTTGCCCGCGCCCCGCGCGACGCTCTTGACCACGTACTTGTAGAGCATCAGCTGGTCGGCCATGTGCAGCAGAGTGTCGAACTTGATGTCGATCTCCGCCTGGCCCGCGGTGCCCACCTCGTGGTGCTGCATCTCGACCGTGACGCCGACCTCGATCAGCTTCCTGACCATCTCCGAGCGCAGATCGGTGTAGTGGTCCATCGGCGGCACCGGGAAGTAGCCGCCCTTGTACGCCGGCTTGGCGCCGAGGTTGCCGCCCGGCTCGTCCCGGCCGGTGTTCCACGCGCCCTCGATCGAGTCGATGTGGTAGTAGCCCTGGTTCGGCCCGGTCTCGTACCGGGCGGAGTCGAAGATGTAGAACTCGGCCTCCGGGCCGAAGTACACCGTGTCGGCCACCCCCGTGCCGCGCAGGTAATCCTCTGCCTTGCGGGCGATATTGCGCGGATCACGGCTGTACGGCTCGCCGGTCAGCGGGTCGTGCACGAAGAACGTCAGGTTCAGCGTCCTGTGCGCCCGGAACGGGTCGAGCACCGCCGTGCTGGGGTCCGGGAGCAGGAGCATGTCCGACTCATGGATCTGCTGGAACCCGCGAATCGACGAGCCGTCGAACATCCGGCCCTCAGTGAACACGCCCTCGTCGAAAGACTCGGCAGGCACGGTGAAGTGCTGCATCGTGCCGGGCAGGTCACAGAACCGCACGTCGACGAACTGGACCCCCTCAGCCTCGATGAACCGCAGTACCTCGTCACCGTTTGTGAACATCCACTCTCCTTAAGATGCGGCCGCGGTTATGCCGCGGGCGCAGTGCTTGCCGCTGGCGGGAAGCTTGCCGCCACCCCATGTGCTGGCCCCCGGCCGTGCCGCCCCAGGGCATCCGCTCAGCTAGCTGGTCACGAGTCAGCGCGGCAGTCAGAAGGCCTTTTTGACCGTATCCGCAGACAGTTTCCTGGTCGTGTCCCGGATGTTTCACCAGTGTTACGCGAGCCTAGTCGCGCCCCTCCTGCCCAGCATGCCAAACCGTGCCAGGCATTGATCCGGTGACCCGGGAGAGCCGATACCGTGGAGCCGTGAGTAACCAGCAGGCGACCGCAGACGGTGCCTTCTACCCGGGGCAGCATCTTGGCCTGCCCGAGTTCGGGCCGGGCTCGGTCGCGGGCTGGAGCAGGCGTTTCGCTGCGCTATTCATCGACTGGATCGCCTGCACACTGATTGCGATCGTGTTCATCTACCACCCCCACGCGGGGCACGTGACCGACGTCTTCGTGCAGCCGAGGCCGTGGACGCCCGTGCTGTTTGCCGTTCAGGACTGCCTGCTGACCGGGCTGACGGGATTCACCCTCGGCAAGCGGCTGCTGCGGCTGCGCGTAGTCCGGCTGGATGCGCGGCCCGTCGGCCTGTGGGCGCTGCCGCGCACCGTCCTGCTCATGCTCGTGCTTCCGGCCCTGATGATGGATCGTGATCTGCGCGGCCTGCAGGACAAGGCGGCGGGCACCGCCGTCGTCAACGTCTGACGCAGAGCAGCCGCCCGTGCGCAGCCGACCGAGCGCGGCCCCGGGCTAGCGGATGCGGGGTCGCGGCGGCTTCGGCATCCTGGCCGCCCGCGGGACGGGTCCCTTCGGCATCTGCAGCTGCTGTGGCAGCGCGTTGAGCCGGAAGTTGAGTTCCGCGACCGCCTGACCCTTGATGTTCCGCGGCAGCCTCATGATCTTCTTGTTCAGGTCGCGGATCGGGATCTGGCCCTCGCCGTCCCCGACCTGAAAGTCGTAGATCGGGACCTGGCTGGCAATCCGGGCGATCCGCTTCTTTTCGGCGGCGAGCAGGCTCGGGAGCCTGCTGGGGGAGCCCTCGCCGACCAGGATGACGCCGGGCTTCCCGACGGTGCGGTGCACGACGTCCATGTTGCGGTTAGCGGCGATGGCCGGCGTGGTGGTGAAGCCGCCACGCAGCGACTGCAGCACGGCCGCGGCCGCGCCCGGCTGTCCCTCCACCATGGCGTACTGCGCCGACGTCGCGAGCCTGCCGAACAGGATCATCGCGACGAGTAGCCCGCCGAGGATGGCGAGGGGGATGAAGGCATAGATCAGGCCGAGGAGGTATCCGACGATGATGATCACGGCCGCGACGCCGAGGCCTGCGAGCGCGAGCAGCGGCAGCGACTTCGGGTCGCGCTTGTGGACGATTCCGGCCACCATGCGGAGCTGCTTGATCCGCCCCATCGATGCCGGGTCGGCGGGGTTCTGCGGCTCTGCGCCGGACTTTCTCCTCATGACGGCGAGGATACCGGGTCGGCCCGCCTGCCGATGGCCTGGCGATAGAGCCGGCCAGCGCGGTACGACGAGCGGACAAGCGGCCCCGACTGCACGCCGGCGAAGCCTAGCTCGGCTGCTTCCTCCGCGAGCTCCTCGAACTCCTGAGGCGGCACCCAGCGGTCGACCGGGTGGTGCAGCGCGGACGGACGCAGGTACTGCGTGATAGTCAGCAGCTCGCAGCCGACGGCTCGCAAGGCGGCCATGGCGTCGCTGACCTCGTCCCGGTGCTCGCCCATGCCGAGGATGAGGTTGGACTTGGTGACGAGCCCGGCCTCGCTGGCCCGGCTCAGGACCTCGAGGGATCGCTCGTACCGGAAGCCGGGCCGGATGCGGCGGAAGATCCGCGGCACTGTCTCGAGGTTGTGCGCGAGCACCTCAGGCCGGGCTGAGAACACCTCAGCAAGCTGCTCCGGCTCCGCATTGAAGTCGGGGATCAGCAGCTCGACGCCGCAGCCCGGCACGGCCCGGTGGATTTCCCTGCAGGTCTGCGCGTACAGCCAGGCCCCGCCGTCAGCCAGGTCGTCTCTGGCGACACCCGTCACGGTCGCGTACCGCAGGCCCATCGCCGCCACCGACTCGGCTACCCGGCGCGGCTCGTCGGTGTCGAGCGGCTCGGGTCTACCAGTCGCGATCTGGCAGAAGTCGCAGCGCCTGGTGCACTGGTCGCCGCCGATCAGGAAGGTAGCCTCGCGATCTTCCCAGCACTCAAAGATGTTCGGGCAGCCCGCTTCCTCGCAGACGGTGTGCAAGCCCTCGCGGCGGACCAGCTGCTTGAGCTCCGTGTACTCGGGACCGGTACGGAGCCTGGTCTTGATCCAGGGGGGCTTGCGCTCGATCGGGACCTCGCTGTTGCGCGCCTCGACGCGGAGCAGGCGGCGGCCGTCAGGGGCTAGTACCACGCAGTCAGCCTAATACGCCAGGCCCGGCCGCATTCCGGCCCAGTTCGGGCCTGGGCAATATCCAGGCTGCCCTCAGCAAAGACAGAGCGAACCATCAGGCCGGGGCGAGGGCGGCCTCAGGGGCCGGGCCAATGATGTGAAGCGTACGCAGCAAGGCGGCCGCTGACGCAGCCCGGCCGCAGGCGAAGAACGAACGCTGCTGAGGGGAAACGGGGATTTGCGATGAGCACCGCGTATGCCGAGGAACCAGCCGACTGGACACCCGCGCACGGGGGCCGGGACCGCGGCGGGTCGGCCACCGCCATGGCCGATCCCTACCGAGCGCCTGGCCCGTACCCGGCCATGGCCGGCCAGTACGGCGCCTCCGGGCGTTACGGGCCCGTTCCGCCGCCACCCGCGCCGCCACCTCCGCCGCCACCGCCGCCGCCTGCGCCACCGGTGTGGCACGGGATCGGCGACCCGTCGTGGCCGGGCGGCCCGGCATCGCCGGGCGGGCCTGGAGGGTCCGGCGGGGGGAGCACGGACGGCAGCGCGCGGCGCAGAAGGCGGGCCGTGGCGATCGCCAGCGGTATCGCCGCGGTCGCGCTGACCGTGGGCGGAACGGCCTGGGCGATCTCCGGGCCGACCACGCTGACGGCGGCCCAGATTGCCAGTCAGACCGATCCCGCCCTGGTGGACATCGTCACGACCCTCGGTTACCAGCATGGATCAGCGGCGGGCACAGGGATGGTCCTGACTCCCAACGGCGAGGTGCTGACAAACAACCACGTGGTCGAGGGTGCTACCTCGATCAAGGTCAGGGATGTCGGCAACGGCCGGACCTATACGGCAGCGGTCGTCGGTTACAGCGAGACCAGCGACGTGGCCGTGCTACAGCTCAGCGGTGCTTCCGGGCTGCGCACCGTGCAGACCGGCGACTCCGGTTCCGTCGCGGTGGGGCAACATGTGGTGGCCCTGGGCAACGCGGAGGGCAAGAACAGCACCCCGTCCGTCGCGACCGGGACCGTCACCGCCCTTGGTGCGACTGTCACCGCGGCTGACCAGGGCTCAGGAACCACCGAGCAGCTCACTGGCATGATCCGCACCAATGCCGGCATCCAGCCAGGTGATTCAGGCGGCCCGCTGGTGAACGCGTCCGGCCGGGTGGTCGGCATGAACACCGCAGCCTCCTCGCCGCACAGCCTCCCGATCGGCACCACCGCGGCAGACACGACCGCGGCGTTCTCGATCCCGATCAACAAGGCGCTGTCGATCGCGCACCAGATCGAGGCCGGCGAGTCCTCGTCCACCGTGCACATCGGGGCGACCGCCTTCCTCGGTGTCCAGGTCAGTTCCAGCGCCTTCAACGGCGGGACAGGCGTGACGATCGTGGGCGCGGTGCCGGGTGCCGCGGCAGCTAACGCGGGTCTTGGCGCTGGCGACGTCATCCTCTCGATCTCCGGGCACAGCGTGAATTCAGGTTCGGATCTGCAGTCTGTGATCGCGAGCCACCGCCCCGGCGACAAGGTGACGGTGGTGTGGCAGGACCAGTCCGGCCAGACCCACAGCTCGGTCGTTTCCCTGTCGCAGGGGCCGACAGGCTGACCTGAAGCGCTGCGTGGCGCGAGGCAGCGTCCCGCCGTCTGGGGCCGGCGGGGCGCTGCTGCGTCTGCGTTACGATCACGATTCGTGCAGCAACCCGAGATGACCGAAGTAACCGGTGTTCCGGCGCTCGTCGAGCGCGCGATGGCGACCGCGCGAGCCGTTGGCTTCCCGTTGACACGCCAGGAGGCCGGAACGGGGTTGCCATCGGCCAGTCTCCCCGGCACGGGCCGCTTTCTCGGCGTGCTCGCGGCCAGCTGCAACGGAGGCCGCATCGCCGAGCTCGGCACCGGTGTGGGCATCGGCGCGGCGTGGCTGGCGAGCGCGATGCCCGCCGACTGCAGGCTCGTCACAACGGAGATCGACGCCGCCCGCGCCGCCGCGGCGGCCTCTGTGCTCGGAGATGATCCGCGCGTGCAGGTCCTCACCGGCGACTGGGAGTCGTTGCTGCCGCCACTCGGCCCGTTCGACCTGATCTTCGCCGACGCCGGCATCCGCGACCAAGAGCAGTTCGGCGTGCTGGTGACGATGCTCCGGCCGGGCGCCCACATCGTGATGGACGACCTGACGCCGGCTGCAGCGTTGCCGCCCGATTCGCCACATCGCGACCACGACCCCAAGCGCGTTCTGTTCGCCACGGACCACCGCCTCCTCTGGACGGAGGTAGTCCTGCCTGGTCTGCGTGATTCCCTCCTGGTAGGTGCCCGCGCCTGCTGACCGCGAGCCCGCGGGCGTACCGACGTCCTTGGGTCGTGCGACGGAGGTAAGAGGCTTCGACCAGTACCCTTGGCTCATGCCAAGCCAGTTTGATCCGCCGTCTGGGACGCGTGACTTTCTCGCCGCCGACGTGGAGCGGCGCGAGCACGCGTTCGCGGTGATCAAGTCGGTTTTCGCCAGCTACGGCTTTGAGCCCTTGCAGACCCCGGCGTTCGAGCGGCTGGACGTACTGATGGGCAAGTACGGCGACGAGGGCGACAAGCTCATCTTCAAGATCTTGCGCCGCGGGGAGCACGAGGCATCGGGCGAGGCGGACCTGGCCCTGCGCTACGACATGACGGTCCCGCTGGCCAGGGTGATGGCGGCCTACGGCAGTCAGCTGCCGAGCCCCTACAAGCGGTACGCGATGGGGCCGGTGTGGCGGGCTGACCGGCCCGGCCGGGATCGATACCGGGAATTCGTCCAGTGTGACCTGGACACCCTCGGCTCGGCGTCGCTGCTCGCCGACGCGGAGACGCTGGCCGCGCAGCACGATGCGATGGCGGCGCTCGGGCTGACGGACTTCACCATCCTGCTGAACTCGCGCCGGGCGCTCGCGGGACTGCTCGCCGCGTTCAGCATTCCGGCTGAGATCGGTACCGGCGTGCTGATCTCGCTCGACAAACTCGACAAGCTCGCGCCCGGCGAGGTAGCCGAAGAGCTGACCGGGCGCGGACTCGCGCCGGGCCAGGCAAGCGAGCTCGTCGCGACGCTGACCGCAGCCGACGCGGTCGATCAGGTCCGGGTCGCTCTCGCCAAGACCGACGAGGGCGCCGCCGGCCTGGACGAGGTCGACACGGTGCTGTCCCTGCTGACCGGCCAGGTCCCAGAGGGCCGGGTGGCGTTCACCCCGCGCATGGTGCGCGGCCTCAGCTACTACACCGGCCCCATCTGGGAAGTCGTCGCCGACGGAGTGGCGGGTTCGCTCGGCAGCGGAGGCCGGTACGACCACCTCATCGAGCAGCTCGGCGGGCCGGATGTGCCCGGCACCGGCGCATCGATCGGGGTCGAGCGAATCCTGGCGCTCGCGCCCGGCGCGGATGACGCCGCACGTGCCCGGCTGGACCTGGCCGTCACCGTGCTGCGGCCGGAACTGGCCGCGCAGTCGTTCGGCTTCGCCGCGGCGGGCCGGACGGCTGGCCTGCGGTCGAGTACCTACCTCGGCACCTCCGGCAAGCTGCGGACGCAGCTGAAATGGGCGAATGACGCCGGTGCACGCTGGTGCGTGATCTACGGCGAGCAGGAGCAGCAGGCCGGGGTGGTGACGCTCAGGGACATGAGCACCGGCGAGCAGACCCGGGTGCCGGCGGACGATCTCGGCGGGTACCTGGCGCGGGCGGCCGGCGCCGACCGCTGACACCGGTGGCTGCCCAGGAGTTCCTGCCGCCGCCGGACTGGCATGCCTCGCTGCCCGGCGTCGTGGTGGCCGCAGCCGGGCTGATCCGTGACGGCGCGGGCCGCGTGCTCGTGGTGAAGCCGAACTACCGCGACCACTGGACTTTGCCGGGCGGTATCTGCGAGTTCAGCGAGGCGCCGCACGCTGGCTGCGCGAGAGAGCTGGCTGAGGAGCTCGGCCTGCCGCTGCCAGTCGGCCGGATGCTCGCGGTGGACTGGCAGCTGCCCCTGCGCATCTACGGCCCGCAGGCGCGGCCCGCCGTCTTCTTCGTCTTCGACTGCGGCGTGCTGCACTCGCTGTCGGACGTGCGGCTGCAGGAAGAGGAGCTGGACGACTGCCAGTTCGCGGACGAGGCGGACCTGGCTGCGCTCCTGGCCGAGACGACGGTCGCGCGCGTCCGCGCCGCCATCGGCAGCCTGTCGTCGGGCTGCGCCCAGTACGTTCCCGGCCTGGATGAGGCAGAGCGGACCCGCTAGCGTTCAGCGGGCCGACGCCGGCGCCGGCACCTCCATCGGCGTAGGAATGCCCTCGGCATGCGTGATGCTCGCCGCCCTGAACGCGGCGGCAAGCTGGCGCTCCACCACGGGGATGACTTCCGCGACAGTGATATGCCGGCCGGCCTCCGCCGACAGCGACGTGACGGCCGCGTCGCTGATGCCGCACGGCACGATCCGGTCGTACCACGTCAGGTCGCAGTCACAGTTGAACGCGAAACCGTGCATGGTGACGCCCCTCGCGACGCGCACTCCGATCGCGGCGATCTTGCGGTCCGGGCGCCCGGCGCCGTCGCTCAGCAGCCAGGCGCCGCGACGACCGTCCACCCGGCCGGCCGGCACGCCGAATTCCGCGCAGGCGCCGATCATCGCGTCTTCCAGGGAGCGCACATACGCCACGACGTCGACTGGCTCGTCAAGTGACACGATCGGGTAACCGGTGAGCTGGCCGGGACCGTGCCAGGTGATATTGCCGCCTCGGTCGACGTCGATGACTGGCGCGCCGGGATCGCCGACCGGGCGGTCCAGCGGAGTCGTGCGCTTGCCTGCGGTGTAGACAGGCGCATGCTCGAGCAGCAGGCAGGTGTCGGGAATCTCGCCGCGGACGCGCTGCTCGTGCACCTGCCGCTGCAGCTCCCAGGCTTCCAGGTAGTCAACGCCCCGGCCCAGCCGGGCAAACACCAGCTCACCACGCACACGGTCAGCTTAGCCCCGCCTGTCGCGCCGAAGTCGCGGACGCATCGCGATATAGCTTGACGCGCACACGCGATAGTACTTATTGTCTTGCCTGACGGCCTGGCCGGGTTCCGAAGCCATCCACCGGGGCGATGGCTAGGACCAGGCCAGGCGCTCAACGTGACAGGGGAACGTGATGTCCATGGACCCGGTTGACATCCTGACGGCGCTGGGCACACGGGCGGGCCGCGCTGACCCCTATCCCTACTATGCGGCCCTGCACGACGCGGGCGAGGCGGTCCGGCCTGCGCCGGGGATGGTCATAGTCGTTGGCTACGAGGCCATTAACTCGGTGCTGCGCGACCCGAATTTCCGGGCTGGCGACGAGGCAACGTGGGACAAGAACTTCCCCGCCTGGCAGTCCCAGCCGGTGCTCGCCCAGGGAGCCGACTGGCTGCTCAACATCAACGGGGCCAGGCACGCGAGGATCCGCAGCCTGATCGCGCGTGCCTTCACCGCGCGGCGGGTGGCCGGGCTTGAGCCCGCGATCGCGGTGATGGCAGAGGGCCTGCTCGACGAGATGGCCGACCGCGGGGCGGACGGCTCTGCCGTCGAGTTCATGCAGGAGTTCGCCTACCGCCTGCCTGTCACGGTCATCTGCGAGTTGCTCGGCATCCCCGAGGCCGATCGCGACGACTTCCGGCCGATAGCCAGGGACCTGACGGGCATCTTCGAGTTCAGCGATCCGGAGAGCATGCCGGCCATCAACGCCGCGGCGGTCGAGCTGCTTGCCTACTTCACCGGTCTCGCGGCACAGCGCCGGGCCGAGCCGCGCGACGACCTCGTCAGCGACCTGCTCGCGGTCAGCGAGACGGGCGACGGCCGGCTGACCGACGCCGAGCTGCTGCACAACCTCACTCTGCTCCTCGTTGCCGGGTTCGAGACCACAACGAACCTGCTCGGCAACGGCCTGCAGGTCGTCCTCACCTGGCCGGCGATCGGGGATGCGGTCAGGAACGGGTCGGTGCCGGTTGCGGCGTTCGTCGAGGAGGCCCTGCGTTACGACTCCCCGGTCCAGCTCACCTCCAGGATCGGATATGAGACCAAGGTCGGGGGCGTGGCGGTGGCCGACGGCGACGAGGTCATGACGGTGCTGGGGGCCGGGAACCGGGATCCGCGCAGGTTCGCTGAGCCAGATACGTTCAACCCGCTCCGACCTGACGGCGGTCCGCTCAGCTTCGGCGGCGGGGCGCACTTCTGCATCGGTGCCGCACTGGCCAGGCTCGAGGCCGCTGTCGCCTTCCCGCGGCTTCTCCGGAAGTTCCCGCAGATTGCCCCGGCGGGCGAGCCCGTGCGGCGGGACACATTGCTACTGCGCGGATTCGACTCCCTGCCCGTGACCGTACGCTAGCCGGGAAGGCTCCGGGCGCGCTGGCGGGAGGGGCGCGATGTTCGACTACGAGGACGTGCGCCGCATGACTCCGCAGGAGCGGCTGCGGCTCCGGCAGGTCCTGGCCGAGTTCGATGCGCCGGACCCGGCCGCGCGGAGGGCGAGTCAGCGCCGCCGCACGATCCTGCTCACCCTCGTGATCGTCTGCTGCGTGGTTCTCGCGGCCTGGATCGGGTTGCTCGCTGCGACGCTCCCGCGCTACTACCGGGCAGGCGACTGGCGCGGTGCGTGGGTCGGCTTCGACATCGCTCTGTTGCTGACCTTCGCGGCGACTGGCTGGGCAGCGTGGCGGCGGCGTCAGATTCTGATCATCTGCCTGGTGGTGCTGGCGACGCTCCTGTGCTGTGACGCCTGGTTCGACGTCGTGCTCGACGCGCGGACCCGCGGCTTCGAAGTCAGCCTCCTGTCCGCCATTCTCATCGAGCTGCCGCTCGCTGCCGTTGCCATCCAGGGCGCCCGCCGGCTGGTGCGGGTCACCAATGCAGTGATGCAGCGAAACCGCGGCGAGGCCGGGCCGGTACCGCGGCTGCGAGACATCCCCCTCGCTGGCGTCAGCCCCGAACACCCGCTGAGCGATCTGCTGACCGAGCCCGAGCATCACCTGCCGGCCGGTGCTAGCACCGGCAGTTCGTAACTGCGCCGCACGCTGCTACCGAGCCGGGTGATGTCGGCACCATAGACGTGTACGGAGATGGCGACGCTGTCGCCGACGTTGCGCACCCGGTGGATATCGCCGGGCGGGGCGAAGCCGCTGACATCGCCGGGCCGGTTCTCATTGCGCCCGGCATCCAGCAGGTGGCTGCCGTCGGTCGCGAGCGCGAACAGTTCCTCGTACTCCACGCCCTGCAGGACGCCGAAGACGCACCACGTGACGTGGTCATGGATGGGGGTGATCTGGCCCGGCAGCCAGACCATGGCAGTGACGGAGAACGATCCGTCCGGCTCGGTATGCAGCACGTGGCACTGGTAGCCTGTCCGGTCGCCCTGGCGCTGCGCGACGGTCAGCAGGTCTGGCGCCGATGGCAGGTGGCTGCGAAGCTGGGCGGCGACGAGATCCGCGGTCTGCTGCCAGTTCGCGTGCTGGCTGGTCGCGGCCCGGATAGCGGCGACGAGATCGGTTGCGCGCCGAGTGCGAACGGGGCTGACAGCTGTCATGCGGACCCTCCTCGCCGGGCCGATGGTTGCCTATCAGATCGCTCGACAACAGGCTAGAAGACGGCCGGGCGAGGCACTAATGCCAGCTATCCATGGGTCGATAGCGCCGGCCTATAGCAGGATTCGGTCATGGGCACCACGATGCTGCTGGACGCGGCCTCGATGTACTTCCGGGCGTTCTACGGAGTGCCGGCCGAGACGATGAAAGCCCCGGACGGCACGCCGGTGAACGCGGTCCGCGGTTTTCTTGACATGATCGCCACGCTGCTGCGTGCTCGGCACCCGGATCGGCTTTTCGCGTGCATGGACGCGTCCTGGCGGCCGGCGTTCCGGGTGCAGGCGATCCCGTCCTACAAGAGGCACCGGGCGAACCCGGACGGCTCCGAGCAGATCCCCGATGCTCTCAGCACACAGCTACCGATCATCGTGGACGTGCTTTCCGCGGCCGGCATCGTGATGAAGTGGGCCGACGGCTACGAGGCCGACGACATCCTCGGCACGCTCGCCGCGCAGGCCACCGGGCCGGTAGAGGTTGTGACCGGCGACCGGGATCTGTTCCAGCTCGTCGACGACTCACGGGGGATCCGGGTCGGCTACATCGGCAAGGGCGTGTCCAGGCTCGAGCTCATCGACGAGGCCGAGGTGACCAGGCGCTATGAGATTCCCGGCAGGTCGTATGCGGCCTTTGCCGCCCTGCGCGGCGACCCCAGCGACGGTCTGCCTGGCGTGCCGGGCGTGGGGGAGAAGACGGCCGCGGCCCTGGTTCGCTCGTTTGGCTCGGTGGAGGCGATGCTGGCCGCGATCGACGCGGGCCACGGCGGCTTCCCGCCGGGCAGCCGGGCGAAGCTGGTTGCCGCGCGCGACTACCTCGACGCCTGCATGCCAGTGGTCATGGTGGCGGCCGATGCGCCCGTCAAGCTGTCCGGCGGCGAACTGCCGTCAACCCCGGCCGATCCGGCCAGGGTCGCGGCGCTCGACGCGCGCTGGGACCTCGGCTCCTCGCTCGGCCGGGTGCTGTCGGCGCTCGCTGCGGCGCCCTGAAAGGCGCGCAGCGTCCGTCAGCCGTGCCCGCCCGCCGCGCTCGTCGCGATGCCCACAACGATCCCGATGACCAGCAGGGCAATGCCGCCGATCCACGCGACCTTCGCCAGCGTGTCAGGCCGGCCCTGCTTGCGGAACTGGTTCTGCGCGATGAGCCCGAGAACGATCGCGGCCGGTGAGCAGAGGAGCCAGCAGACGATGCCGATGACAGCCAGCACCGTCGGCGTGCTCGACGGCTGGTTGCCACCGTAGCCGGGACCATATCCAGGTTGCGGCGCCCCGTATCCGCCCGGTCCGCCGGGATAACCCGGTCCGCCAGGATCACCCGGTCCGCCGGGATAACCGGGTCCGCCGGGATAATTGGGTGGCCCGCCTGGGTAGCTGGGCGGCTCTTGCCCGCCGTATCCGGGCGGTGGGGTCTGGCCTGCCATTGGTTCCTCCCGGAAGGCTAAAAGCCGGCTTTACAGTAGGCCGAAGCGCGCTAGTTGCCAGAATTCGGAGGCAGCGAGCGCGGCAACAATACCGGTAACGGCTATCGTGCTGCGTGTTCTCGCGGGGAATTGCCGCCATCGTTCTGCCAAGCGGGTCGTGCGGAGGACCGGAAGGATTATCACGGTTATCGCCCCGCACACGGCAAGGGGCGAGGCGCGCAATGCCGCGGCCGGATGGCCCCGGCCCAGATCGATCCCGGCGTGAGTTCCGCCGCAGAACGGGCAGGGAATCCCGGTCAGCATCAGGAACGGGCATATCGTGTGGGGCCGCGGCAGCCACGCCAGCGCGAGCAGCCCACCTGAGACTGCGGTGAGCCGGGCGAGGGCGTTCGAGCCGGGGCTAAGCCCGCGCCACCACGCCGTCATGGAGCAAGTATGTCAGTGGGGGCGCGATAGGGTGCCAGCAAAGTCTGCCCCAGCAAACCCACGTGGTGAGCGGCGTCCGCACGGACCGGAGGTAGTCGGTGGAATACGTTCAGGGGGGAACGGGGCTGTTTCCGGCCAGCCGCCTGCGTGACGTCGCGGCCGCCACGGCGAACGCCGGCCTCGACGCGCTGCTGCTCACCCCCGGACCTGACCTGCGCTACGTGACCGGCTATCACGCGCACGAGTCTGAACGGCTGACCTGCCTGGTGGTGCCCGCGGACGGCGACCCAGTGCTGATCGTGCCGCGGCTGGAGGTGCGCGGGGCGGAGGCGTCGCCAGCGGGCGCCCTCGGCATCGAGATCGCCGGCTGGGACGAGACAGACGACCCGTTCGCGCTGGTGGCACGGCGGCTCGGGCAGGTGACGACGGTCGGGCTCGCGGACCGTATGTGGGCGCTGATGGTGCTGCGGCTGCGCTCGGCGCTACCCGCAAGCCGGCAGGAACTGGCCAGCGTCGCGCTGCGCGACCTGCGCGCGCGCAAGAGCCCGGCCGAGATCGCCGCGCTGTGGGCGGCTGCCGAGGCGATCGACCGGGTGCACGAGCAGGTGCCGGGCTGGCTGCGGCCCGGCCGCACCGAGAGTGAGGTGGCAGCCGACATCGGCGAGGCCATCCTGGCCGCCGGCCACGTCACCGTCGACTTCGCCATCGTCGGCTCCGGTCCGAACGGGGCGAGCCCCCACCACACCGCGTCGGGGCGAGTGCTGCAGCGCGGTGATGCCGTCGTCGTCGACATCGGCGGCACGATGCCGAGCGGTTTCTGCTCGGACTGCACGCGAACGTACGCGATCGGCGCGCCGCCCGCGAATGTTGCTGCCTGCTACCAGGTGCTCAGGGACGCCCAGGAGGC
>Ga0126378_10000404_pt1 | contig 32123 bp, 33 predicted proteins | sample PanSoiMetPlot_23_FD_92587 | JGI IMG/M metagenome (GOLD analysis project Ga0126378, IMG submission 92587) | Tropical forest soil microbial communities from Panama - MetaG Plot_23 | ecosystem: Environmental > Terrestrial > Soil > Tropical forest > Bulk soil | place: Panama | collected 2016-02-17
AGCGAGTTAAGGCGCGTGAACAAGCGCTAAGCGGAGGCCTCCAGCCGTGTTTAGGCGCGTGTAGGTGAGCCAATAATTGCCAATGTCACATCATATATTGCTGAAAACTAATTCCCGATTAGGGGCGAAAAAATTCCCGTAAAGGGACACATTTATTGGGCAAAAACAAAGACATAGGAAGAAAAATCGAAAAAATTCCCGGTTCGACGGGAATAACTAAGAATTCCGCCTCTCACTTTTTCGGCGCGCAGGCGAAGGTCGCGCGGGCCGGCAGCAGCACCGGGCAGTGCTCGAGGCGCCAGTCGGTGCGCACGGGCGTCGCCCGCGTACCCTCGGCGCATTCCTGCTGCGCCGCCTTTTGCACCTCGTCCAGCGAGCTGACCAGCCTGTCATAGCAGATCGCGACGCGCGGGCCGTCGGGTTCGCCGGGCTCTGCGGTCGCCGGCAGGGTCGCGTAGGGCTGCAGCGCGGAGCAGCCGGCGAGCGCCAGCGCGGCAACGACGCTGGCCACGGAGGCGCCCGCGATCCTCATGCCGGCCGGGCGAGCGCCTGCTCCAGAAAGGCCGCGCAGGCCATCAACCGCGCGTCGTCGCTCACGCGCCCGACGAGCTGCACACCCGTCGGCAGCCCATTCTCCGCCCACCGCGCCGGCAACGTGACGCAAGGGACGCCGAGCAGCGTCCACATGCGGTTGAACACCGGGTCTCCGGTATTGCCGAGCCCGGCCGGCGCCTCTCCCGGCGCCGCGGGGACGAGGATGGCGTCGCATTCGCCAAAAAACGCGGCGAGCCCGGCGCGCGCCTCGGCGGCGCGGGCCAGCGCCTCGTCATAGACCTCCGCGCCGATCGTCATGCCGGCATCGAGCATTTGGGCGAAGCGCGGCGACAGCTCCGCGCTATGCTCGATCCGCTCCCAGGCAAAGGCGCGGACCATTTCGAACCTCATGACCGTGTTCTGCGCCTCCGTCAGCCCTTCATGCTCCGGCGCGATGGCGCGTTCGGCGACCGTCGCCCCGGCGCGTTCGAGCGCCGCCCGAGCCGTGTCGAGCGCCGCCGCCGTCGCCGGCTCGGCCTGGTCCCAGACCGGTGTGCGATAAAGACCGAAGCGCGGCGCTTCCTGTGGGATCGCGAGGTGGCGCAGCGCCGGCCGGTCCGACAGCACGTCGGCAAAGAACGCAGCGTCTTCCACCGAGCGGGCGAATACGCCGATCGTGTCGAGGCTGTCAGCGAGCGGTTTGACCCCAGCGCGGTTGATTAGCCCAAGGCTCGGCTTGTAGGCGACGCAGCCGCAATAGGCTCCCGGCCGGATTACCGATCCCGCGGTCTGCGTTCCGAAGGCGAGGGGCGCCATCCCGTCGGCGACCGCCGCGGCGGAGCCGCTCGACGAGCCGCCCGGAGTGTGCGCCGGGTTGCGCGGGTTGGCCGTTTTGCCGGGTGTGAAAGCGGCGAATTCGGTCGTCACGGTCTTGCCGAGAACGACCGCCCCGGCGGCCCGCGCCAGCGCGACGCAGGAAGCATCCGCCGCCGGTCGATGATTGCGGTAGATCGGCGAGCCATAGGCCGTCGGCATGTCGACGGTGTCGATCAGGTCCTTGACTGCGATCGGGATGCCGTGCAGCGGGCCGCGCGGCGGCTCGGCGTCGCGCCGGCGCGCCGCCGCCAGCGCCTGCTCGCGGTCGAGATATTGCCACGCGCCGACCATCGCCTCGCGCGCCGCGACGCGGTCGAGGTAGGCGGCCGTCAATTCCTCGCTGGTGAGCCGGCGCTCGGCAATCTGCCGAGCCGCCCCGCGAGCGGTCAGAGAGCGAAAATCGGTCACGACAACCTCCTCAGCACTTCGTTACTATAATCTGCGGCTACCGACCGGAGCGAGGATGAGATGATCGAGATCCCGGCGCGCAAGGGGAAAGCCGCCCGACTGCGCAAAGGCCAACGCGTCAAGGTCATCAACACGAAGGGGCAGCAGGTCGTGGACACCTGGGCCTTCAATGCCGACGAGTTGCGCGAGTTCATGTCGATGGAGCACAGCCGCGTTGCGATCGGGCGGATCATTCCCGGGACCGGCGACAGCCTCGTCACGAACCGGCGGCGGCCGATCCTGACTTTGGTCGAAGACACCTCGGGCGGCATCCACGACACGCTGTTTGCCGCGTGCGACCGCTGGCGCTATGAGGCGCTCGGCTGCAAGAAATATCACGACAACTGCACCGACAATCTGGCGGCCGGGCTGGCGGCGCTGGGCCTTGCGCCACCCGAGACGCCGGCGCCGCTCAACCTGTTCATGAACATCCCGGTCGTCGACGGCAACCGCCTCGAAGTGCGGCCGCCGCTCAGCACCCCGGGGAGCTATGTCACATTTCGCGTCGAGATGGATTGCATCGTCGCGTTCTCGGCCTGTCCGCAGGACATGTTGCCGATCAACGGTCCCGAGATGCGGCCGACCGAGGCGCATTTTGAGGTTCTCGACTAGCTGCGAGGGAGAAGAGCGATGGCCGGATTGCTCGAAGGGAAAGCGGCGCTGATCACGGGCGGGGGCGGCGGCATCGGCCGCGCCAGCGCACTCGCCTTTGCGCGTGAAGGGGCGCGGGTCGCGGTCGCCGATGTCGTGATCGATGCCGCACGCGAGACGGTCGCACAGGTCAACGCTGGCGGCGGCCAGGCGATATCATTACCCGGCGAGGTGACGCGCGACGCCGATGTGCGCGCGATGATCGAGGGCGTGGTGAGCGCCTACGGTCGGCTCGACTGCGCCTTCAACAACGCCGGGATTGCCGGCTGGCAGGTCGACGCCGCCGGCAAGAAGACCGCAGAGTGGTCAGAGGAAGCCTTCGACCGCATGATCGCGGTCAACCTGAAAGGCGTGTGGCTGTGCATGCGGCACGAATTACCGCAGATGCAGGCGCTAGGCGGCGGCGCGATCGTCAATACCGGCTCGATCGCCGGGCTCATAGGTCTGCAGACCTCCTCGGCCTATGTCGCGGCCAAGCACGGTGTCTTGGGCCTCACCAAGACCGCGGCGATCGAATACGCCGACGCTAACATCCGCGTGAACGCGGTCTGCCCCGGCTTTATCAAGACGCGCATGACCGAGGACACGATGCAGCGGCGCGGCGCGGCGATCCTCGCGCAGGTGCCGTTCCACCGCATGGGCAATCCCGAAGAGATCGCCGAGATGGTCGTGTGGCTGTGCTCGGACCGCGCCAGCTACGTCTCCGGCGCATGCTATAACGTCGATGGCGGTTGGATGGCGATCTAAGCGCCGAAAGCGCGTTTGAAAGCGTCCCACACAAGGCGCTGCGCGTTCATCGCATCGTCGACCGCCGGCACCATGCCAAAGAATGCGTGGATCATGCCGGCGTACTCTTTGTACTCGACGGGGACGCCGGCCTGGCGTAGCGCTTCCGCGTAGCGTTCACCGTCGTCGTGCAATACATCGCACTCGGCGGTGATGATGATGGCGGGAGCAACCCCCGCGAAGCTCGCGGCATGGAGCGGCGAGGCGCGCCAATCGCTCGCGGCCTCTGCGCTGTGCAAATAGTGGTTGCGGAACCACACCATGGCGTCTCTGGTGAGGATGCCATGGTCTGTCGCATATTTGTCGTAGCTTTCACCCGACATCCCGTAATCGGTAACCGGGTACACCAGGGATTGCAGCCGTAGACTCGGTGCACCGGCGTCACGGGCGAGCAGCGCGACGACGGCGGCGAGATTGCCGCCCGCACTGTCGCCATGCACGCCGATCCGTTCGGGATCGGCACCGAGGCTTTCGGCATTTTTGTGTAGCCATTGCAGTGCGGCGAAGGAATCATGCACCGCTGCCGGGAATTGATGTTCCGGGCCCATGCGGTAATCGACCGAGGCCACCAGGGCCCCGGCGCCGGCACAGAGGTTGCGGGCAACGGCATCGTGTGTGTCGAGGCTGCCGATGACGTGCCCGCCGCCGTGAAAATAGACGATCGCCGGGACCGGCGCCGCGGCTTTGGGACAATAGAAGCGGATGCGGATCGCGCCAGCGGCACCCGGGATTATGCGCTCCTCGACGCGCGCGACAGGAAGCGGATCGGCTTGACGCGCCCGCGCCATCGCTTCCATCTGCTCGCGCGCCTCGACGGGCGTCATCTCCTCAATCGGCCTGAGCCGCGCCGCGGCCATTGTCCGCAACACTTCTTGGATCTGTGGATGAAGGCTCCGCATCATTACCCCGCTCGCATAGCCGCCTGAGAACCGACATTCTATTAACAGTTTAGCCGACCGTCATTCCGGTAAACATCTAAACTATCATCAATAACTGATCCGACGTTTTACAGTTTGGCCTTTTTTCTGCCGAAGATTCGATTATATTGCAGATCCTTATCTGCATGAGGGCCGACTCCGATATGTAGATCAATGTGAAACGAAGATCCACCGCATCTTATCGATCTTTGGTGGACGCCGGCGATGATCTGATAAAATTTTTGGAGGAGGGAATGACGTATCGGATCTCCTATATCGACACCTCCGCTGCGCTGACCGCTGAGCAGCGGCCAACGGAGACAGTCCGCACCGAAGATTATCCGAGCGAACAGGCGGTCCTCGCCAGGGCCCGCGAACTGTTGGAGAGCTTCGACTGCCACCGGGTGTTGATGTCCGATGGTGTGGGTGAGCCGATTGGTGGGGTATGCCTCCACCTCAAAGTGGGTTTCACTCCCGAATAGGCTATTGGTTCGAAGCGAGGCCGTGCACATTGAACACTGCTGCAGGGCGGCTGAGGCCTTTTAAGGAAAGATCGCCGATTGGTCGGAGCTCCGCCGCATTCTCGAGCGCGGCGGCGACACGTTGGGTAATCAGGATTTGGCCGTCATTGGCTTCGGCGCAGAGCCGGGCGGCAACATTTATGACGGTGCCGTGCGCGGTGTAGTCGAAGCGGCCCTCGAAGCCGATCGGGCCGAGCGTGGCATACCCTTGCGCGACACCCACCCCAAAGCCCAACTCATGCCCGCGGGACAGCCATGATCGTGCAAGCGAGGCAACGGCGTCCCGCATATCGACCGCAAGACGAACGGCGCGGCGGGCGGGATCCGCGCACGGTATCGGGTCGTTGAAGATCACCATCAGTCCATCACCGGTGAAGCTGTTGAGCGTCCCCTCGTGGCGATGGATCAGCGGTCCTAGCGCACCGTGATACTCGCGTAGGACTGTGATCACGTCCTCCGGCTCCGCCGTTTCGGAGAACGCCGTAAAACCACGCATATCGCAGAACAACGCGACGACATCGCGTCGGTGAATATCGAGTATCGCCTCGCTGCCTGACGAGATGATCCTCTCCGCGATCTGCGGCGCGAGAAACTGCTTGAGGCGATTGATGCGCCCGATCTCGCCGAGCTGCGCGGCGACCCGTTCCTTAAGGGTCTTATTCCACGCTGCGAGTTCGGCCGCCTGCTCCTCCAGCCGCCGCGCCTGCGCGTGCACAGTGTCGTGCAATGCCTTGATCCGCAGCATTGAGCGCACCCGCGCCGAGAGCGCGGCGTGGTCGACGGGCTTCGTCAGGTAATCATCGCCGCCGCTTTCGAGCCCGGCGATGACATCTTTTGCATCAGCGCGGGCTGTAACGAGGATCACGGGGATGAATGGCAGTGCGGCGTCGGCCTTCAATCTCTTGACGGCTTCGATGCCGTCCATCTTTGGCATCATGATGTCGAGCAACACGAGGTCGGGCGGCAGCTCCCGGATTTTTTTGAGAGCCTCCACGCCATCTCCCGCTGTCGCCACCTCATAACCCTGGCTTTCGAGGCGCATCCGCAAGACGTCGAGATTATCCGGAACGTCGTCGACGACGAGTATCAATGGTGGATCGCGCATCGTCTCCCCCAAAGTAACGCGTTACCGCAGTGGACGCAGAGGATGCACAATGGAAGCAGAGGATCAGAGACTATTGACCCAGTCTGACGATACCTCCGTGCATAATGCCTCTCCGAATCCTCCGCGTCCTTTGCGTTAAAGCCTTCCTACTCCGGCAGGAATTCGCGGATTTTGGCGAGGAGTTCGCGCGGGCTGAACGGCTTGGCGACATAGCCGTCGCAGCCGGCGGCGCGCGTTTTTGCTTCATCGCCGGACAGCGCGTAGGAGGTCACCGCAATGATCGGCACCTTTGCCAATTCGGGAATGGCGCGAATGCGGCGCGTTGCTTCATAGCCGTCCACCTGCGGCAATTGAATGTCCATTAGGATCAGGTCGGGCTGCTCGCGCTGCGCCAGTGCCACGCCTTCGGCGCCGTCTGCCGCCTCGATCAGCTCGTAGCCGAAATTGGTGAGGAGGTCGCGGACGATCTGGCGATTATCCTCGGTGTCCTCGACGACGAGGATGCGCTTGCTCATTCGGCGGCCTCCATCATTTCATCAACATGGACGGGCAACACCACGCGGAACGTCGAGCCTTGGCCCAGTCCCGAGTCGACCGAGATCGTTCCTCCCTGTAGTTCCACCATCCGCTTTGAAATCGCGAGGCCAAGGCCAGTGCCGCCTGTTTTGCGCGTGTTCGAATTGTCGATCTGCTGAAATTCGCCGAAGATCCGCTCCTGGTCGGCATCGGCAATGCCTGGACCGGTGTCGCGCACCGTCAATACGAACTGGCCCCGCTCCGCCGCGGCGCAGATCTCGATCTCGCCCTCGTCGGTGAATTTGATTGCATTGCCGACGAGGTTTAAGAGCACTTGCGAGACGCGGCGCGCGTCGCCATGCGCCATCGGTAGATCAGTTTGCACTGCCGACGTGAATTTCAGCCCCTTTGACGTCGCGAGCGGCTCTGTCGCGGTCACGACCGACCTCACGACTTCCGGCAGGCTGTAGTCCTCCAGTGTCAGCGTCAACTGGCCTGCCTCGATCTTTGCCAGATCGAGCACGTCATTGATCAAGGCCAAGAGGTGCTTGCCATTGTTCTGAATGCGCTCGACCACGCCTTTCGGCCGGTCCGGCAGCGCGCCGTAGATGCCGTCAACCAGCAATTCGGCGTAGCCGAGGATAGCGTTTAGTGGTGTGCGCAATTCGTGGCTCATATTGGCGAGGAATTGCGATTTGTGCTGGCTGGCGAGCGCCAATTGCTCGCTCTTGTCGGCAATCTCGCGGAACAACCTTGCATTTTGGATAGCCAATGCCGATTGGCTCGCCAATGTCTGCATCAGCCGCACGGTTTCGGGTGGAAATTCGCCCGTCTCCTGCCGCATTAGAGTGATGGCCCCGAGGATGCGCTCCGCACCCACCAACGGCACGATCAGCGCCGATTGGAAACCGGCGGCGAGCGCCGCGTCACGCAACGGGTAGCTCGTCCGCTGCGCAAGATCGGGGAGCTGAACCGGCATCCGGCGCGCCACCGCCTCACCCATGGCCGTCTCCGCCTCGGCGATACGCAGGTCGCGCACCGGCCGCGCGAGCACCTCCTCCCATCCGACCGCCTCGACCAAACCGAAGGCGCGCTCTGCCCGGTAATAGCGAAAGATCGCGCCTGCATTGGCCTGCGTTACGCCGAGCGAGGCACTGAGGATTGTCGACAGCACAGTCCTCAGATCGAGCGTCGAGCTGACAGCCCGTCCGACCTCGCTCAACATCTTCAGCTCTTCCACCGAACGACCGAGCTCTGCGGTGCGGGCCCGCAATTCGTTGAACAACCGTGCGTTCTCGATTGCGATCACCGCCTGGTCGGCAAAGTTGCTGACCAGCCCAATTTGTTTCTCGGTGAAAGGCTGCACCCTTTGGCGCGCAAGGACAATCACCCCGATCGGTACGTCTTCGCGCAGCAAAGGTACGCCAAGTGTGGTCCGCTGCTTCGCCATCAGAATCGATTGACTAAGCCTGTATTCCCGGTCGGCGGCGACATCGGCGATGTGTATAGCGCGACCCTCCAGAGCCACCCGGCCAGTGATCGACCCCCGCCCCGGAACAAGCGGGTGGGCGTCGAGATAGGCTGTAAACTCCGGAGGAAAGCCGAGTACCGCCGCAGGCCGGTATACTTCGCCCTCCCGACGATGGATGAACGCCATGTCCGCATCGCACAGCCGGGCCGCCGTCTTGACCAACGTGTCGAGCACGGGTTCGAGTTCTCCGCCCGACTGGCTGATGACCTTGAGCACGTCGCCGCTGCCGGTCTGATATTCGAGCGCCTCTTCCAGGTCGCCCGTGCGCTGCCGCAACTCGTTCAACAGCCGCGCATTCTCCATCGCGATGACCGCCTGGTCGGCAAAGGTTGTCACCAGCTGAATCTCACGCGCGCTGAACGCCTCGACCCGGCGGCGGGCAAGCCCGATGACGCCGATCGGTGCACCCTCGCGCAGCAGCGGGACGCCGATCATTGTGTGCACGCCGCCGACGCGCGCATCGTCCTTCGCTTCGTACAGCGGATCGGTCCAGGCGTCGAGGATCTGAACCGTGTGGCGTTCGAGCGCGGCCCGGCCGACCACCGTACCGGTGCCGGGAAGAATTATGACATTGCGCTCGATCTCCTCGTATTCGAGCACCAGCATGTGACCGGCCGCCCACCGGTATTCGCCGCCTTCGTTGCGATAGATTACCGCAGAATCGGCGCGACACAGCCGGATCGCCGTTGTTACGACCGTCTGCAGCACGCTATCGAGGTCGAAGGTCGACCGGCTGACGACCCTCAGCACGTCACTGGTTGCAGTCTGATATTCGAGCGACTCGCGCAGTTCGGTGATCAGCCGCGCATTCTCCATCGCGATCACCGCCTGCGCCGCGAAGTTCTGCAAAAGCGCAATCTGCTTGTGGGAGAATGGCCGCACCTCGGTCCGGTAGATCACGAATGCGCCAAGGAGCGCAGAGTCCTTCCGCAGCGCCACCCAAATCGCCGTGCGCCCGCCATACTCATCCGCCAGCCGCCGCCGTACCGCATTGCCCGACCGGTAAACAGCGTCCGCGGTGATGTCCGCGATGTGGACGATTTGCTCACCCTGGACGAGTTTGTAGAGCGCCATACCCGGTGTAGGCGTGGTCGGGCCCGGACCAGGTTCGTAACCCCGCCAGGCGGTCGCGCGAAACACGGCGCCGTCAAAAGTCACCAGTTGACCGAAAGCCGCTCCGCACAGGATCAGCGCCTTCTCGAGCATCGCGTTGAATACGGGCCTAAGATCGCCGGGCGAGGCATTGATGACCTGCAGCGCCTCGGCGGTTGCGGTCTGCTGCTCCAGCGCTTCGCGCGTTTCGGTCAAGAGCCGCGCGTTATCCATCGCGATCACCGCCTGCGTCGCGAAATTCTGCAGCAGCGCTATCTGCTTGTCGGTGAACGGTCGCACCTGTGTGCGGTACATGACGAAATCGCCGAGGAACCGCTCATCCTTGCGCAGTGGCACCGCGAGGAGCGTACGCCCACCGCCCAGCTCGACGAGATGGCGGCGCACCGGGTCGCCAGCGCGGTACGCCTCGTCGTCTGCGACATCTGCGATGTGCACTACAGGCTCGCCGCGCAACAGGCGACCATGAGCATTACCCGGGCCCACCGGATGTGGAGCCCGTGTCAAAAACTCCGCAAAGCCCGGCGGGGCACCGCGGAGCGCAGCCGCATGCATTCGCTCGCCATCGTAGGTCCATAGACACCCGAAGGCGGCCCCGCAGAGTTCCGACGCTCTCTCTAGCATTGCATCAAACACCGGAGCTAGATCTCCGGGCGAGGAGTTGATCACCTGCAGGACTTCGGCGGTCGCGGTCTGCTGCTCCAACGCCTCACGTGTCTCGGTCAACAGCCGCGCGTTCTCCATCGCAATGACCGCCTGCGCCGCGAAATTCTGCAACAGCGCAATCTGCTTGTCAGAGAACGGCCGGATCTCCTGGCGGTAGATTGTGATCGCGCCGAGCAGCTTTTCCTCTCTGCGCAACGCCACGCCGAGCCAGCTGCGGGCGCCAGTGGCATCGAATGCTTTGCGCACCGTCTCATTGGACTGGTACTCACGGCTGTTTAGGGCGTCTTCGAGATGGACGATAGCCTCGCCGTTGACAAAGCGCCCATATAGACCGCCCGGCCCACTCGGCCGAATGCTGGGCAGGCGCCAGGCGCCTTCAACAGAGGCTGCCTCTCCGTGCGCCGTAGCGAGATGGAACCCCTCCCCATCAAAGGTCCGCAGTGTTCCATGAGTGGCGCTGCATAACCTGATCGCCTTGCCGAGCACTGCGTCGAAGACCGGGGCGAGATCGCCAGGGGAACTGTTGATGACGCCTAACACCTCGGCGGTCGCCGTTTGCTGGTCGAGCGCTTCTCTGAGTTCGGCGGTGCGCTCCTCGACTTTCTGTTCGAGCTCGGCGTAGGATTTTTGCAGGTCGGCGGCCATGCGGTTGAATTCGCCGGCGAGCTCTTCGAGCTCGTCGCCGGTGTCAATGGTGATGCGGCGGTCGAGTTCGCCCGCCCCGATGCACGCGGCGCCGGCTTGCAGTTGGCGGATCGGCACAGTCATGCGGCGGGCGAGAAGAAGCGCCGCCAGTGTCGCAAGGCCGACGGCGACCGCCAGCAAGGCACCATTGTGCATCAGCGACGCATACAGCGGCGCCATTGCCTCGCTCAGAGGCAATTCGACAAACACGGTCCAGCCGAGCGGCACGATCGCGGCATGCGCAGTCAGCACCGCTTCGCCATAGAAGTTCTTCGCCACCATTGCCGGAGGCGCGGTCTCTCCGGTCTCAGCCTCGGCGCGCGCCGCCGCGACCTGCGGCAGGCCTGACAGATCGGTGTCCCACAGCACTAGGCTGATATCGGGGTGGGCGATCAGCCGCCCGTTGCGGTCGATGACATAGGCATAGCCGTGCTGCCCCGTCTTCATGCCGGCAATGACGTCCCAGATCAATTGCAGATTGACCTCGGCAATGGTCACCCCGGCGTTGCCGCCGGCCTGGGCCATTGCCAGCGTCAAATACGGGTTGTCAGATTCCTTGCGGAAATCGACCGGGCTGAACCAGATGCGGCGCGCCTTGGCCTCGATGAAGCTTGGCTCTTGGGAATAGTCCTTGCCGCTGCCGGCGACGTCCGTCGCTCGCCGCGAGACCCTGAGCTGCTCCTTGCCGCTATCGTCGAGCTGGATCAGCTCGGTGATTGCCGGTTCCTGGCGCAACAGGCGCACATAATCGAAACGGCGCTGCTCGATCGGACCCGCCGCCCATTGCGGCCCCGTCGTCCAGCCGAGCTGGCGCTCGATCTCGTCAACGAACCCCTCGATCCGGCGCGCCGCCAATCCTGCCTTCACTTGCTGGATGCGGAATGCCGCCGTCTCGTCCTGGTTGTAGACGGACCAGAAGTGCAGCCCGAAATTGATCAGCAGTACGAGCGTGACCAGGCCGACGAGCCATCGCGCATATTTGCGGGACAGTCGGCCGCGCTGCCCGCGCACCGCCGTCTCTTCGCCGGGCGCGCGTCGCCGCGGCGTGAAGCGCCGGAACCACCCGCGCAGATGCCGCAGGGCTGGGGAGACGGTACGAACCGCGTCGCTCATAAAAATCGCCTTGCCATCCGCGCGTGCGCCGGCCTGCTATTGGTACGAAATTCAGGCAATTATAACCGATTTGCAACCCAATCGGTATCGTTGCTTCCTGCGAAATCGCGACGCGATTACCCCGCTCGACCCGGTGCCGGACCTGTTCCACCTGGTTTTTTTGCAGGGAATCTGCAGGCGTTAATTCTTTCTTCGCTGTCGCGCCTATTCCAACTTCCGCTGAGCGATGTGCAATACGATGTGAATATAGCAAAAATACCGTCAGTGGCTCGCCCGGTTGCCAAAGAAGCTTCCAGAGGCTACCTGAGAGGAATGCATAAGGTCGGGCTGAAGATCCTGAAGAATAAACTGAGCGAATACGTTCGGCTGGCGGCGGCGGGCGAGACGGTCGTCATCACCGACCGCGGCCGGGCCGTCGCGGAAATCGTGCCGCCGCGGCAGCAGTATGAGAGCTTCATTGAACGTGGGGTTCGCGAGGGTTGGCTGACGCCGGCAAAAAGACCGTTTCAACCGCTGCCGCCGCGCAAGCCGATACCCGGATACACGTTAGAGCAATTGCTGGCCGACCTCGACCGCGATCGGGAAGATCGCTGGTGATTTACGTCGACAGTTCGGTTCTGCTCGCCGACTTGTTTGCAGAGCATCGTTCGCCGCCGCAGACGCTGTGGGACGAGGATCTGGCTTCTAGCCGATTGCTGGTCTACGAGGTCTGGAACCTGATCAAAGCCCGCGGTCTGATAATCTCCCACGGCGATCGAGCACGAGGGCTGTTGGCTCGGGTGAACCTAACCGGGATGAGTGAGGTGGCATTGGCGAGGGCGCTGGAGCCGTTTCCCGTTGCCGTTCGCACATTGGATGCACTTCACCTCGCAACCATGGATTTCATGCGTCAGCGCGGCGAACTGGTGCAGCTCGCCAGCTACGACAATCGGCTGACCGCCGCCGCTCAGGCGCTCGGCATCACGCTCGCGTCGGTGTGAGATCACCCTTCTCGCGTTGATCCGGCCTGGGGCCGTCCCTATGTTCCCGCTCGCATGACTTCCCTTCGCCTGATCCGCAATTTCGCGATAATCGCGCATATCGACCATGGCAAGTCGACGTTGGCTGATCGGCTAATCCAGGCTTGCGGCGGGCTCGAGGCGCGCGAGATGCGCGAACAGGTGCTCGATAGTATGGAGCTCGAGCGCGAGCGCGGCATCACGATCAAGGCGCAGACCGTGCGTCTCGAATACCAGGCCAAGGATGGTGAGACTTATGTCCTCAATCTGATGGACACGCCAGGCCACGTCGATTTTTCGTACGAGGTCAGCCGTTCGCTCGCCGCTTGTGAAGGCTCGCTGCTGGTCGTCGACGCGAGCCAAGGTGTCGAGGCGCAGACCCTCGCCAATGTCTACCAGGCCGTTGAGGCTGGTCACGAGATCGTGCCTGTACTCAACAAAATCGACCTGCCGGCGGCAGAACCCGACCGGGTAAGGGAGCAGATTGAGGATGTAATCGGGCTCGACGCTGATGACGCGCTCCTAATCTCCGCGAAGACCGGCCTTAACGTCGACCAGGTGCTCGAAGCGCTCGTGACCCGCCTGCCGCCGCCGACCGGCGATAGCGAGGCACCGCTCAAGGCGCTGCTCGTCGACAGCTGGTACGACCCTTATCTCGGCGTTGTGATTCTGGTGCGCGTCAAGGACGGGATGCTGGTGCCTGGCCAGAAGATAAGGCTGATGGCGACGGGCGCCGCGCATGCGGTGGAGCGGGTCGGTGTTTTCACGCCTAAGGGCGTCGCGGTCGAGGCGCTGGGCCCGGGCGAGATCGGCTTTATCACCGCCGGCATCAAGACCGTCGCCGATTGCCGCGTCGGCGACACGATCACCGAGGACCGCCGGCCGACGACGGCGCCGTTGCCCGGCTTCAAGCCGGTGCAGCCCGTCGTCTTTTGCGGCCTCTTTCCGACCGATGCCGCCGACTACGAGCGCTTGCGCGACAGCCTCGCGAAACTGCGGCTCAACGATGCGAGCTTCGAATACGAGCCCGAAACCTCGGTGGCCCTTGGTTTCGGGTTCCGCTGCGGATTTTTAGGCCTGTTACATCTCGAGATCATCCAGGAGCGGCTCGCCCGCGAGTTCGACCTCGATCTGATCGCGACGGCGCCTTCGGTCGTCTACCGCGTGCATCTGACGAATGACACGGTGCGGGTGCTGCACAACCCGGCCGACATGCCCGATCCGGTGCGCATCGATCACATCGAGGAGCCGTGGATCAGGGCGACAATCCTCGTGCCGGACGCCTATCTCGGTCCGATCCTCGCTTTGTGTGAGGAGCGGCGCGGAATGCAGGTCGATCTGACCTACGCCGGCAGCCGCGCGATGCTGGTCTACCGGCTGCCGCTCAACGAGGTCGTATTCGATTTTTACGACCGGCTCAAATCGGTGAGCCGCGGTTATGCCAGTTTCGATTATCAGCTCGATGGTTACAGCCAGGGTGACCTCGTGCTGATGAATATCCTCGTCAATGGCGAGCCGGTCGACGCACTGTCAATCATCGTCCATCGCTCGCAAGCCGAGCGTCGCGGCCGCGCGTTGTGCGAAAGATTGAAGGACCTGATCCCGCGTCAGCTCTTCGCGGTCGCGATCCAGGCCGCGATTGGCGGCCGGATCATAGCGCGCGAGACCGTCAAGGCGTTGCGCAAGGATGTGCTCGCGAAATGTTATGGCGGCGATGTGACCCGCAAGAGGAAGCTCCTCGAAAAGCAGAAGGAGGGCAAAAAGCGGATGCGGCAGTTCGGCAAGGTCGAAATCCCGCAATCCGCGTTCATCGCTGCTCTCAAGATGGGCGACGAGTGAGCTCCTCTCTGACGCGCCCTCGTCTGCCGGACAGGGCGAGGATCAACAGACCCAACACGGTCAGCACCGCAAACGCCCAGCACAACAGGATCGTGACGATGATCGGGTCCCACAAAAAGGGATGGATGTAACGCTGCACGACCGCCTGCACGAGGTTTAGGCTCGAGCGGTTGAGGTCGTACCACAACTGGCCCAGCGCGATCGGCGCCCAATGCTTCGTGTCGATCCACACGAGCACGTCGCGCACCAGCATCGAAACGCCCGCGAGAAAAATGATCCAGCCGATCAGCCGTCCAATCATCGAGACAATCTGCCAGCCGCCACGCGATTAGCATAGTCGGGACGCCGCACGGCGCAACGTTCCCGGACATCATCTAAGCGCAACCTTGACGGCCGGGGCGCACTCTGCGGATAATTGCCGCATCCAAGGGGTGCCCCGACAGGGGGCTGAGAGGCCGCCAGCACCCCCTACCCCCCTCGCATGCGGGGAGGGTGGGGGTGGCGCGGAAACCCTTCGAACCTGATCCGGGTCGTACCGGCGTAGGGACAGGAACACCGCGGCAAAAGCCGGCCCTCTCCTCGCAGATGCTCCCCGGGCCTTCGTTCCACTGGTGCAACGGAGATCCACGAATGCCCGATTCCGCTCCACTCGCTTCCTCGAAGCCTAAGCCGAACATAGAGGAGCTTCGGGTCACCGCCGGACCGTTCCCGGCCTCGCGCAAAATCCACATCGGCGGTCAGAGCCATCCCGGAATCTCGGTCGGGATGCGGGAGATCGACCTCACACCCTCAGCCGGGGAGCCGCCTGTTCGCGTCTACGACACCTCGGGCCCCTATTCCGACCCGGCGGTCGAGACCGATATCCACAAGGGCCTCGCCGAGCAGCGCAAGGCGTGGATTCTGGCGCGCGGCGATGTCGAATTCAATGACGGCCGCGAAGTCAAGCCCGAGGACAACGGTTTGCGCCGCGGCGAGGCGAGTTCGGTGCCGCTGTTCGATCGCGGCCGCCGCCGCGTATTGCGCGCCAAGCCCGGCGCGGCGGTGACGCAGTTCGCCTATGCTAGGCGCGGCATAATCACGCCCGAGATGGAGTATATCGCGATCCGCGAGAATCTCGGCCGCGAGAAGCTGCGGCAAGAAGGGGCGGCCGACGGCGAGCCGTTCGGCGCGTCGATCCCTGAATCTGTGACCCCGGAATTCGTGCGGGACGAAGTCGCCCGTGGCCGCGCTATCATTCCGGCCAATATCAACCATCCGGAAACCGAGCCGATGATCATCGGCCGCAATTTCCTGGTAAAGGTCAACGCCAATATCGGCAACTCGATCGTCACCTCCTCGGTCGCCGAAGAGGTCGAGAAGATGGTGTGGGCGACGCGCTGGGGCGCCGACACGGTCATGGATCTGTCGACCGGCCGCAACATTCACACAATCCGCGAATGGATCATCCGCAATTCACCGGTGCCGATTGGCACGGTGCCGATCTATCAGGCGCTCGAAAAGGTCGGCGGCAAGGCCGAGGAGCTAACCTGGGAATTGTTCCGCGACACATTGATCGAGCAAGCCGAGCAGGGCGTCGACTACTTCACGATCCATGCGGGCGTGCGCCTCGCCTACATCCCGCTGACTGCCGATCGCGTCACCGGCATCGTCTCGCGCGGCGGCTCGATCATGGCGAAATGGTGCCTAGCCCACCACCAGGAGAGCTTCCTCTACACGCATTTCCGCGAGATCAACGAGATCATGCGGGCCTATGACGTCAGCTACTCGCTTGGCGACGGGCTGCGTCCGGGCTCGATCGCCGACGCCAACGATCGCGCCCAGTTCGCCGAGCTCGAAACCTTGGGCGAATTGACGAAGCTCGCCTGGGAGGATGGCGTCCAGGTCATGATCGAAGGGCCTGGCCACGTGCCGATGCATAAGATCAAAGTCAACATGGAAAAGCAACTCGAAGAGTGTGGCGAGGCGCCGTTTTATACGTTAGGCCCGCTGACGACTGACATCGCGCCGGGCTACGACCACATCACCAGCGGCATCGGCGCTGCGATGATAGGCTGGTTCGGCACGGCATTGCTCTGCTATGTGACGCCAAAAGAGCATTTGGGGCTGCCCGATCGCGACGACGTCAAGACGGGCGTCATCACCTACAAGATCGCCGCGCACGCGGCCGATCTAGCGAAGGGCCACCCGGCGGCGCGCGAGCGCGACGACGCGTTGTCGCGAGCACGCTTCGAGTTTCGCTGGCGCGACCAGTTCAACCTGTCGCTCGACCCGGAGACGGCCGAGAAGTTCCACGACCAGACGCTGCCCGCCGAGGGGGCGAAGCTGGCGCATTTCTGCTCGATGTGCGGCCCCAAATTCTGCTCGATGCAGATCACGCAGGAGATCCGCGACTACGCGCGGGCGGGTATGGCAGAGAAGTCGAAGGAATTCCTCGAACACGGCGCCGAGATCTATACGGAAAGGGCGGCCGCCGCCGAGTGAGCCCAGCCGAGCGGCGCGAGGCGCGCCGCTATCCCGACCGCCCGATCGTTGGGGTGCTGGCGGTGGTGTTGCGCGGCGATCGGGTGCTCGTCGTGCGCCGCTCGAACCCGCCGATGCCTGGCCGCTGGGGCTTTCCGGGCGGGGTTCTCGAATTGGGCGAGACCGTTGCGCAAGGCGCAATGCGCGAACTTCTGGAGGAGACCGGGGTCCAGGCGCAAGCAGCCGATCCACTGACGGTCATAGACTCGATCGATCGCGACGACGAAGGACGGGTCCGCTTTCACTACACGTTAGTCGCCGTTATCGGCATCTGGCAGTCGGGCGAGGGCTCCCCCGGCGATGACGCCGATGAAGTCGCTTGGTTGACCCGCGCCGAGATCGTCGAGCGGAACTTGCCGACCGCGCCGGCCCTCCTGCCGCTCATCGATCTCGCGCTCCACAGGAGGTCGGTTTGAGAGGGTTTGTGCTCGGCATCCTGGTAACGATAATCCTCGTTTTGGGCGGGGGGTACCTCATCCTGCGCAACGGCCTCATCCCGGCCAATGCCGATGCCAAGCCAGGCGGATTGGAGACCTGGGCGGCTCGCGTCTCTCTCGATGCGACGCTCGCTCGCGAGGCGCCTAAAGGCCCCAATCCAGTCGCTTTGACGGATGCCAATCTGATCGCCGGCATCAATCTCTACGGGCAGCACTGCGCGATGTGCCATGGCACAGCGAAGGGCGATGCTTCCGCTTCGCCGATAGCAAAAGGAGAATATCCGCCGCCTCCACAGCTGGCGACGGACGGTGTCGAAGACGATCCCGAAGGCTACTCCTTCTGGAAAATAGCACACGGCATACGCTGGACAGGCATGCCCGCGTGGCGGGGGAGGTTAACCGACGATCAGATCTGGACGCTCGCCTTGTTCCTGAAGCACATGGATAAGCTCCCGCCCGCAGCGCAAGAGGCGTGGCAGAACGTCCGGAATTGACCGCTGCGCACGATCAGCCGCTGCCGGCTAGACCCATTGGCCGTCGACCCTGATCCAGCCTTCGGGCCGCTGCTCCCAATGATCCGGGATCCAGCTCGCAGTCGGAGAGGGCCGCTCGACATATTGCCCAGGGTTCCAGACAAATTGCCGGCCGTCCCAGCTCCAGTGACCGAAACGCCACAGCGCCTGCGACGAGGGTGCCGGCGGCGGGATCTCGACGCGGATTGGCGGAGGTGGCTGGGGAGCTGCAACGATTTCGCTCGCGCCTCTCGCGAGGACGGCGGAGGGTTCAACCACCAGGCTGCCGGGCGGCGTAGAGCAAGCTGCGAGCGCAACCGAACCCAGTGCCGCCGCGGCGACGCCGATCATGCGATCGACATGCTGCATGCGATCCTCCCATTGTTCAATTAGCCCGGGTTGAACCCGGTCGCCTTTTTCTAGCGGGACATCGTACCTAGGCTGATAGGCTCCGACAAGGGTCCGCTATCGTGACGAAAGCCGCTCCCGACCTCCAAGCCGGGCATAGGGGCGGTGACACTAACCGCCTCGCGCGGCTATTCTCATCATCCGCCAGCCGAGGCGGGATACAATGAAGCAGGTCGCGGTGGAACAATGCGCCCAGGCGTTTGGCTCTATTGGGCAGCAGTTGGATTGTCGGGGCTAACACTGCTGCTGGTCGTAACCTATATCGTTCTCGTGCAAGGCAATCGGTCTGTCCAGTTGCAGGTCAACCAACGTCAGCAATTCATTAGCCAGAGCATCGAGCTGGGCCGCATCAACGACGCGCTGATCCGTGCGCTGGCGGCTGCCGCGGCCAACAGCAATGACAATAAATTGCGTAATTTATTGGCGCAAAGCGGGTTCACGATCAATGCGGCGGGGGAGCCAGAAAAGGCTGCTTCGCCGACAGCGGCCGGAGCAGCGCGGTGACAATGTCGCCTGGCGACCGGCACGGCCGAGCCATCGGCGGATGGCAGCTGCCCTTCATACTCGTTATTGCATCCTTCTTCCTGTTGATCGCGTTCGAGACAGGCTATGCCATCCACGACCGCAAGGCCTTGGCGGATCAAAGGCGATTGCAAGAGCCGAGTGTGCAGGAGGCAATCAAGCTGCGTCAGCAGCTCGAGACACTTGCGGCCAAGACCGCGCGGCTCGCCGCCGAGGGCGATGAAGGCGCTAAAACCGTCGTCGATCAGATGAAACGGCAGGGGGTGACGCTGACATCGCCGAACCAGTAAGTCCTGTCGGAGCGGAGGCGGCTAAAACATATCCGGGGTGATTACGTTCTGCGGCCGATTGGTCAGCAGCGCCGCCCGCATCGTTTCAGCCGATTTGACTCGCGTGTCGTGCTCGGATTCGGGAGTGAACCACGCCGCATGTGGGGTCACGACCAGCCGTCCGTCGAGCCACCCCTCGCGCGCCCGGTAGGCGCGCAGCAGCTCGGGGATCGGCTCTACCGGCGGCTCGATCGGCAACACATCAAGCCCAGCCGCCGCAATGTGGCCATCCCGGAGCAGCGCCGACAGTGCATCGAGATCGATTATCGGCCCGCGGGCGGTGTTGACGACGACCGCACCTCGACGCAACAGAGCGAGCTCGGCATGGCCGAGCATGCCGCGGGTTTCCGGCGTGAGCGGGGTATGGACGGACAGGGTATCGGTTTGCCGCAACAGGTCTTCGAGGCTGCCGGAGCGGGCGATACCGAGAGCGAGTTCGGCGCCGTTTGGCAGATACGGATCAAAGAACATCACGCGAAAGCCAAAGGCCCGCGCCCGCAACGCAACGGCCGTGCCAATGCGCCCGAGCCCGAAGATGCCGAAGGTCTGGACGCTAAGGCGCCGGATCAGCTCGCCCTTCACGGGTCCCCAGAGAGCTGGCGGGTTCTGCCGCTGCCGCTCATGGTAGAGGATCACACCGCGGCGCAGCGACAAGGCAAGCGCCATCGCGTGATCGGCGACCTCGGTTGTGCCGTAATCCGGCACATTGCACACGAGGATGTTGCGCGCTGCAGCGGCCGGGCGGGCGATCTTGTCATAACCGACGCCCATGCGCACGATCGCCCGCAACCGCGGAAAACGGTCAAGGTCCTCGGCGGTTACCGCGTAGCGCATGATCATCAGGCCCTCGGCCTCGGCGCAATCGGCGGGGTCGAGATCGGCCAGGGTCTTTGCCTCGCGCCGCAGGATGCGGACTTCAGGCCCAAAGATCTCGCGCTCGAGATTATCGTCTGGAATCTGACGCTCTTCAGGGTAGAGCACGGTAACCGGCATTGCGGCTCTCTCGCCAGGTAAGTGGCTGTTTGACCTCTTATTTGGCTGCCAGCAGGTCTTTTACGCCTCGCAACGCCAGATAATACCCCGGCAGTCCAAAGCCGGTGACCATGCCCTGGCTCACCCGCGCGGTTTCGGAAACCGGGCCGCGCCGGACCGGGTTGGATATATGCACCTCGATGGTCGGGAACCGCACTTGGCTGATCGCGGCGACGAGCGCGGGATAGCTCGTGCCGAACCCAGCCGGATTGAACAGCGCCGCATCAAATCCGCGGTCGTTTGCCTCGTAAAGCTTGTTGATGACCTCGCCTTCGATATTCGAGTGAAAGATCTCGACCTCGAGTCCTAATTCCGCGGCATATCCGCGGATCCGCTCGTCATATTCGGGTAGCGTCATCGGGCCGAAAATCTCGGTCTGGACCTTGCCGCGCATATTCATACCCGCACCATGGATGATCAGAATTTTCGGCATGGGCCTTCCTTTACGTGTTTCGCGCGTCATGGACGCAACGCTGATGTTTCTGATGCTAGTGGATCGGCCGATTTGATGACAAGCGACAGCCGTTTACGCTAAAATAGATTACGCAATGACATTCTCTCCTATAAGGCGACTCAGCGCCCGGTGCCAGTTGAGTGGGGTCGATGCCGCGTGAGATCCGAAACAGGGTCTTCTCTTTCGCAGTCATCGCACTGCCGCTGATCGCGCCGCACAACCACGCGGCCGCCGCCTCGACAAAGGCCAAGGTGACAGCCGAAACCATTGACCGGCAGATTGAAAAAGAAATCGCGAGCGTCCAGCTAGTCACCTTCCCCGACACTGGCTGGAATGCGGTCAAAGTAGTCCGCGGTAAAACATCAGCAGAAAACCGAGACGGGCAGAAGCCAAGGGTAGAGAGGGCGGAGGTCGTCACCTTCGCCGATTCGCAGGCCGGGTCGGTCAGAGTCTTGCGCGGCGAGACCGACCGCACCCCGACGGTCTCTCGACCGCCGAGCGGGATGAGGCTGGAGATCGTGCGTTTTTATGATCCGCGCGCGCAGCCTGTCAGCATCTGGCGCGGCTCCGGATTGCAGCTGCCGGAGTTCGGTCTGTTCGGACCCGCCCCGGTTGCCGAGCTCGACCGCATTGCCTTTGCCGTCGACGGGGCAGAATCCAGCCACGGCGCCGATCTCAGAATGTGGCGCGCAGAACCCGGCGGCCCTCAGGGCCCAATGCAGGTCACCGCGGCCGCTGCCCTCGATGTCGGCGGCGGCGACCGTTTCGACCTCACCGAGAACAGGGCGTTGGGCCGAGCTTACTTGGCGCGCCTGTACCGGCGCTACGGAAATTGGCCGGACGCCATCGCGGCCTATAACTGGGGCCCTGGCAATCTCGACGCCTGGATCGCGGCAGGCAGAGCAGCCTACCGGTTGCCGCTCGAAGTTGAGCGATATCGCAATCGCGTGTTGCACGAAGCTGGTGACGCTATCCGCACTCAGCTAACAACGGGGCCGGAATCAGACTCCCCAGTGTCACGATTCGGAAGTTCCCGGGATCAAACAACTCGCAGTCCCGGCGAACGCTGGGACCCAATTCGGCCGTGGATACCGGCTTTCGCCGGTAATGCAGAATAGAAGAAGGCGAACGCGGATCCCCACAAATTTCGCGATCAAAATACTGGTTGGATCGGTCGGGAGAACCCGGAAAGCGTCGCACTGGTGCATCACGCGTAGGTTATCGTTGGTTGATATGACGAAAATAGCGGCAGCCCGCCGTTGCGGCAATTCAGGCAGCCGCGCTATGGCCGGTGCGATTCTGGAGCGGAATAGCAGCTTACGATAACCGTTCCCTAATCCTCGATGACAATCATGTCGTTTGGTTCGCGCATCCGCCGGATAATCGCGGCAAAGTAGCACGGGGCATTGTCCGCGGCGTCGCCCGCGGCGTAGGCTTTCCGTTGGCGGACTGCGTGGAACCGATCAGGAGCGAGCAGGAATCGAGAGGACGCGGACTGAATGGCGATGAACATTCATCCAGGCGATTCTGTGGAAAACCAGCTATCACGCCCCTTCGACGATAGACCGGTAGACGACCGCGATGTCGAAGAATTCAAAGCTACAGTCCTCGCCAAGCTGACCTTAGCGGTCGGAAAGGACGCTGAGACGGCAACCGATCGGGATTGGTTTGTTGCGACGGCGCTCGCGCTACGAGACCGCATCATCCACCGCTGGCTTACCGTAGAGCGGGAGAGCCATGCAAAGGGACGCAAGCGCGTCTATTACATGTCGCTGGAGTTTCTGATCGGTCGATTACTCAACGACGTCGTCGGAAACTTGCGGTGCGGCGACATCGTAAGGACCGCACTCGGCGATCTTGGCGTTGATCCTGACCGGATGCGATGCGCCGAGCCCGATGCGGCGCTCGGTAACGGGGGCTTGGGGCGTCTGGCCGCGTGCTTTCTAGAGAGCATGGCGAGTCTCGGCATCCCAGCCTGCGGGTACGGGATCCGTTACGATCACGGGCTTTTCCAACAGGTTATCAAGGATGGCTGGCAGCAGGAGCATCCCGAGCAGTGGCTGTCGTTCGGCAATCCATGGGAATTTGAGCGCCCGGAGGTGATCTACGACATCCAGTTCGGCGGCTGGGTCGAAAAGATGGCGTCAGCCAGGGGCCGCTTGCGATCCCTCTGGCACCCGGAAGAGACGATCAAAGCGGTCGCCTATGACACCCCGATCGTTGGTTGGCGGGCGCAACACGTTAACCCGCTGCGCCTGTGGTCGGCCCGCGCAGTCGATCCACTACACCTCGATGTGTTCAACGAAGGCGATCATCTGGGCGCGCTGTCGCCGCAGGCGCGGGCCGAGGCGATCTCGAAAATTCTCTACCCGAGCGACGGTACGCCTTCAGGGCGAGAGCTGCGTCTGCGCCAAGAATATTTCTTTGTCTCGGCGTCGCTCCAGGACCTGGTGCGCCGGCATACGCGGACCTTTGGCAGCATCTATTCCCTCCCCGAATGTGCCGCCATCCAGCTCAATGATACGCATCCAAGCATCGCGGTTGCCGAGTTGATGCGGCTTCTCGTCGACCTTCATAATCTCCCGTGGGATGCAGCGTGGAAGATCACCATTGCTACGCTCTCATACACCAATCACACACTGCTACCGGAAGCATTGGAAAGCTGGCCGGTACCGTTGCTGGAACGGATCCTCCCTCGGCATCTCGAGATAATCTACGCCGTCAATGCGTGTCACCTCGACGCCGCGAGGCTGGGCGGTCACGTCGATTCGAGGCTCTTGGCCGATCTTTCTCTAATCGACGAGAGCAACGGACGGCGGGTGAGAATGGGCCACCTCGCATTCGTCGGTTCGCATCGGGTAAACGGCGTGTCGAAATTGCATACCGAACTGATGCGGCAGAGCGTCTTCAGCGACCTTCACCGCCTCTACCCCGACCGCATCGTCAATAAGACCAATGGGATCTCATTCCGGCGCTGGCTCCATCAGGCCAATCCGGGCCTCACCGGCTTGGTGCGTGATGTCTGTGGCGAGGCGGTACTTGACGATCCCACCGCACTCGTCCAGCTCAGCGATCGAGCAGAGGACGAGGTGGTGCAGGAGCGGTTTGCACAGGTAAAAAACGCCAACAAGTTAAGATTAGCGAAGATCATTCGAGAGCGACTTGGCTTGCGGGTCAATCCTGGCGCTCTCTTTGATGTGCAAATAAAGCGCATCCACGAATACAAGCGGCAACTATTGAACCTCTTGGAAACGATCGCTCGTTATCAAGCCATCAAAGCGGATCCCGCTGCCTGCTGGGTCCCCCGTGTGAAGATATTTTCGGGGAAGGCGGCGCCGAGTTATGCACGTGCAAAGCTCATTATCAAGCTGGCAAATGATATTGCCGATGTTGTCAATCGCGATCCGGTTGTCGGAGACCTGCTGAAGGTGGTTTTTCTGCCCAATTACAGTGTGAGCCTTGCCGAATTGATTATTCCCGCTGCCGACCTTTCGGAGCAGATCTCGACAGCGGGAATGGAGGCTTCCGGCACTGGAAATATGAAGCTCGCGTTGAATGGCGCTCTGACTATCGGGACCCTCGACGGCGCGAACGTCGAAATGCGCGACCACGTGGGAGATGGGAATATATTCATCTTCGGACTGCGTGCCGAGGAGGTGGCGCAGCGGCGTCAACGGGGTCTCGACGCGACGGCGACCATTGCTGCATCACCGGGTCTATCGGGGGCGATCAATGCTTTGACTGCCGGGTTCTTTTCGGCCGGCGACCGGCTCCGCTTTGCGGAGCTGACGGACATGCTGCGATACTGCGACCGCTACATGGTCGCGGCCGACTTCGAGGGCTATTGCGCCGCGCAGAGGGACGTCGATCGTCTGTGGAACTCCCCCGCGCAGTGGCGGAAGGCGGCGCTTTTGAACATCGCCGGAATGAGCTGGTTCTCGTCCGACCGAGCAATCGCCGAATACGCTCGAGATATCTGGGATGTTCCGCTGTGAGCATCGTTCAACTTCGGCAGCGTATTGAGCCGGTCAGTGACATCACGGGGCAAGAAAAGGCGTATCCTCGGCAGTCCGCGCGGCGATAACGCGGCAAAGATCAAGCTCGTCCTGGATCGGGATCCCGTATTCGCCAATCATCGGGATCGACGGCTTCAGCCTGCGCGCCGTCTCAACTGCTCTGAGTCTTACTTGGATAATCCGGAAACCGCGGCGCAAATAGAATCTCAGCGCCGACAGCTTGTCGTTGGTAGTGGTGAGCCACAGCCGCTCGCAATTTTCGGCGCGAAGCTGCGCCACGAGCGCCTCGACGAGTGCTGTTCCGGTCCCGCCACCCATCGGATCCGCGTCAAGTGTCACGAGTTCAGCCGCCGCACCGAGCCGTCGATAAGTAGCGAGCCCACGCCGATCGTCTGCTATGAGCGCCGGCAAATGCGTCGCTTCGATGATCTCACCATGCACTGCGATCCGTGTCGCGCTCCACCGCTTGCTGAGGAAGCTGCCGATCCACGATAGGTCTTCGGCATTAGCCGGTCTGATCCGCGGCTCCATGTGGCCGGATGTTGCGTCAGGCTGCTTTGGCGTCTTCGAGCACCATCGCGGCGCATTTCTCTCCGATCATGATCGAGGGAGCGTTGGTGTTGCCGCCCGGAACCTGTGGCATGATCGAGGCGTCGGCGACGCGCAGACGCTCGGCGCCGTACACCCGCAGCCGCGGATCGACGACCGCGTCGACCTCGCCGCCCATGCGGCAGGTGCCGACCGGGTGCAGGTTGGAGACGCCGCGCACGCGGATCTCCTCGATCATCTCGGCTTCGCTCTGCACCTCTACCCCCGGCAGCACCTCCTCACCGACAAATGGCTTCAACGCCGGTTGCGCAGCGATCTTGCGGCTGAGCTTGATGCCGTAGACGAGCGCCTGCAAATCGTAGTCGCTCGCAAGAAAATTGAACTCGATCGCCGGCGGCGCGAGCGGATTGGGGCTCTTGATGCGCACCCAGCCGCGGCCCTCGGGGCGCAGATGCACCGGACTGAACGTGAATGCTGAAAACGGGTGCGGCTTGATGCCGGTTCGCAGCCGCTCGAGCGCGCTCCAGCCGGACATGTTGATCTGCAGATCCGGCTGTTCGAGCCGCGGATCCGTGCGGACGAGGGCGCCGGCGTAAATCCCGGCATTCGACAGATGGCCGGAGCGGCTGAGCGCGTACTGGACGGCCGCCTTGAGCTTCATCGTCGGGCTCATTGCCAAGTCGTTGACCGTGATCTTCTGCGTGCATCGCCACACCAAATAAGTATTGAAATGGTCGTGCAAGTTCTTGCCCACACCGGCCATGCTGCGGACCACCGGAATGCCGAATTCTTTAAGCAGTTCGGCGGGGCCGAGCCCTGAGAGCTGCAATAGCTGTGGCGAGCCGTACACGCCGCCCGAAACGATGATCTCGCCGCGCGCCCTCGCGGTCTTGCCGCCGTGAGGCGTCTGATATTCGACCCCGACCGCGCGGCCGCCCTCGAACAGGATGCGCGTGGCGTGCGCGTTGGTCTCGATGGTCAAGTTGTGACGGCTGCGCGCCGGGCCGAGATAGGCGCGCGCAGAGCTCCAGCGGCGGCGGTTCGTGGTCGTCGTCTGGTAATAGCCGACGCCCTCCTGGCGGGCGCCGTTGAAATCGTCATTGGCCGGGATTCCGGCCTCGATGGCGGCGCTGATCATCGCATCGCCGAGCGGCGAGCGCACCGGGTTCGACACATGTAATGGCCCCCCGACGCCGTGGAACTCGTCGGCGCCGCGCTCCTGGTCCTCGGCTTTCTTGAAGAACGGCAGCACCGAATCCCAATCCCAGCCTTGACAGCCGCGCTGCCGCCAGCCGTCATAATCCACTGGCGTGCCGCGCATATAGACCATGCCATTGATCGAGCTGGTGCCGCCGAGCACCTTGCCGCGCGGCTGGTAGAGAGTGCGGTTGTTGAGCTCCTTCTCGGGTTCGCTCTCGAACATCCAGTTGAACCGCGGGTCGGCAAACGTCTTCGTGTAGCCGAGCGGAATGTGGATCCACGGATAGCTGTCGCGGCCGCCTGCTTCGAGCAGCAACACGCGCCAGCGTCCGGATTCGCTGAGCCGTCCCGCGACGGCACAACCGGCAGATCCGGCGCCGGTGACGATAAAGTCAAAGATCTCGCCCGCAGTCGTCATTCGTCGTTCTCCAAGATTCTCGCGAAACGATAACGAAGCCTGCGCGCATCGTGAAGCGTGGTCGACCGCATGAGAGCATTGCCGGATCGAGGCGGCGTGCCGTTTAACAGGCCTAGGCGGACGGAGCTGGGTTCCTGGGTGGAGCCTCGCTCTTTGCTCATACGGGCCTTCTCCACAGCCCTGAGAAGCGGGAGGCGACGACTTGGTCATACGCTATTTCGCCGCGCAGGATGCCGACGTCGCGGGCGAATTGGTTCATGCCGACGACGAATTCCGACGAGATCGAGGGATCGTAATACGGCAGATCGCGGCGGATCAGCGTTGCAATCAATTCGGCTTCTGCAGGCGGAAAAAGCTTGCGACCAACTTCCGTGGCGCGCTCCGGATCCGCTTTGAGCGCGGCTTGCGTCTTGACGATGGCGCGGATCGCTGCGGCAGCCGCCTCGGGCGATCGATCGATCAGCCGGTCGGTCGCGGCCACTGCGGCCATCGTGTAATCGAAGCAGGGCCTGGGGCCGTCGCCGCGCCGCACATCGAGAACGATAGTGCCAGCGCCGCGGCGGACGGCGACCTCGGCGCCCATTCCGTTCGCCCAAAACCCGTCGATCTTGCCGTCTTCGAGCGCCTTGGCGGCGGTCAGGCCGAAGTTGACGTTAGTCCCCGAGGCGCCGGGTACGGGGGTGATCGATACGCCATCCCTCGCGCGGTCGATACCGGCTTCGATCAACAGCCGGCGAAGACCCATCTCGACCCAAGGCGCGGCGCCGATCCGCCGCCCCCGGACAACGCTGAGATCGCCGCGCGCCGCGCCGAGCTCAGCCCGCATCACGAGAAACCAGTACATGCCCTGCGCCTGGGCGCAAAGCAGCTTGGCTCCCTGCCACTCAGGAAAAGCCGCGAGCACCGAATGCGCCGAACCGCCGACAAAGTCGACCGCGTCGTCACGCATCGCGCGATAGGCTGCATCGACCGGGAAGATCAGTTCGAGCGAGACGTCGAGACCTTCCTCCTTGAAGAAGCCGAGCTCAACCGCCGCCACGGCCGGGAAGTAGGAATTGGAGATCAGGTCGGGTACGGCGAGCTTCATCGGGGCGTTCCCTAGGTCAGCTGCGTTCGATGTCGGCTGCGGCACGGTCGAGCGCCGCGGTGATTGTGCTCACCTGGGCCTGATCTACGGGACCTTTGCCGAGGCGAAGCGACAAGGCCAGCTCCAAATTGTGCAGCGCCCGCCGGATCTCGGGCGCCGGACCACCGCCATAGGCTCGGCTTGCCTCGGCGATGCGGTCGAAGATCGCGTCGACCGTCGCGCGGTTGGCCGCGAGGAAGTTCCCTCCTTCGTCGGTCAGAGAGTAGAGCTTCTTGGTGCCGTCACCGGTTTCCGCGCGCAGATAGGCGAGCTCTTCGAGCAACGTTAGAGTTGGATAGATAACGCCGGGACTAGGGCTATACATCCCACCGAATTTCTCCTCGATAGCCTTGATCAACTCGTAGCCGTGGCGCGGCTTTTCGGCGATCAGCTGCAGCAGCACATAGCGCAGGTCACCGTGATCGAAGACACCGCGACGACGACCGCCGCGGTGATGACCACCCAGCCGCCCGCCGCCAAAGCCGAACCCGAAACCGCCTCTGGCATGGCGCCGCTCGCCGCGCCCATGTCGATGTTCAAACATAGCAAATCCTTTCTAATTCTATTAAAGCCGCCGCAGCGAACCTCGGCGCCGCGGCGGCGTGCAAGCTACCCGGTCGGCAGCAGTTCCGCCCGATAGGTCCGCTGCAGAGCCGTCAGCCGCAGGGATACGGGGTTCCCGAGCCACAGCGCATAGCGGCTGTGGTCTTCGACGGAATTGCCGGTCAGGGGGTGGATGACGACGTCAAGACCTTCGCGGTTTAGCATCAGCCAAGGCACGACATTGGAACTCGGCAGTCGCAAAAAAGATCTGTAGATTGGCGATCGGATGCGGCCCGGCGGGACCGTCCCAGAAGCCTCCGAACTTAACAGAAAATTTGCTGCCGATCTGCCCCCCCAACCGCTCAGAGACTTGTTTGGTCGCCGCATCGTAGTAGACATGCGCGTGATAGCCGTTTACGGCCGCTGTGCTTAAGGGGTCGGTCATATCGTCACTCTCTGGTTAGTTTTGACATATCGTAGATATATCTAAATACGCTCTTGTCAAGCGTCTGATCATCGGACTGCTGGCGTGCTAGGATCGATCAAACAACAGGAGCGAGCGGCAGAGATGAGCACGGAGCACGAGCACCTCGACTGGAAGATCCATGGGGTCAAGGTGATCCCCGGCGACCAACTCGACCCGAACACCGCCCAGACCCCCGGAATGGACCGCGCCGCGGCAATCAATTTCGCGCGCGTCGGTGCGCAGAAGATCTGGGCGGGCACGGTCAAGATCCACCCCAACGCGAAGACCGGCGCGCACCATCACGGGCACCTCGAGAGCGTGATCTACGTCCTCAAAGGTCGGGCCCGCATGCGTTGGGGCGAGCGTCTCGAATATGTCGCCGAGGCGGGCCCGGGTGACTTCATCTTCGTCCCGCCCTATGTCCCCCATCAGGAAATCAACGCTTCGACCGATGAAACCCTCGAATGCGTGCTGGTGCGCAGCGATAACGAGGCAGTCGTTGTCAATCTTGACATCGAACCGGTCGAGCGCCCGGAAGAGGTCCGCTGGATCGACCCGATCCACCGGCAGGCCTAGGGCGCCGATGATGACGCATACCGCTAACATCGATATCGCGGCGGCTCTGGCCGAGGCGGAGGAACTATACCGGGCGCGCAATCCGAGGAGCCTTGCGCAGCATCGCGCGGCGTGCACCGCGATGCCCGGCGGCAACACCCGCTCCGCGATCCACGTCGACCCGTTTCCGTTGACGATGATGCGCGGCGAGGCGGCGCGGCTGTGGGACATTGACGGGCACGAATATGTCGATTTCCTCAGCGAGTTCACCGCTGGAATTTACGGCCATTCGCACCCCCGGATCCGACAGGCGATCGAGCAGGCGCTCGAGGGCGGGGTCAATTTCGGAGCGCACAATGCGATCGAGGCGCAGTTTGCCGCGGCCATCTGCGCGCGCTTTCCGTCGATCGAGCTTGTGCGTTTCACGAATTCCGGCACCGAAGCCAATCTAATGGCCGTCAGCGCGGCGCGGGCAATCACTGGCCGGTCAAAGGTTCTCGTGTTCGCGGGCGGCTACCACGGCGGCGTGTTTTATTTCCGCGGCCATGGCAGCCCGCTCAATGCGCCGTTCGAATATTTGTTCGGGCGCTACAATGACGTCGCGGCGGTCGACGCGCTTCTGCAGCCGCATCGAGCTGAGCTGGCCGCGATCCTCGTTGAGCCGATGCAGGGGACTACCGGCTGTATCCCTGCGGACCGCGAATTTCTCGCGGGATTGCGCACTCTGGCGGATGAAACCGGGGCGCTGTTGATCTTCGACGAGGTCATGACGTCGCGCTTGGCGCCCGGCGGCCTGCAAGAGGTGCACGGCATCTTTCCGGATTTGACAACGCTCGGCAAATATGTCGGCGGCGGTATGAGCTTTGGTGCCTTTGGCGGCCGCGCCGATCTAATGGAACGTTTCGACCCGCGCCGGCCCGACGCTTTCCCGCACGCCGGGACCTTCAACAACAACGTATTGACGATGACCGCCGGTCTCGTCGGCCTGACCGAGATCTACACGCCCGAGCGCGCTCGCGACCTCAATGCCTTCGGCGACCGTCTGCGCGAACAGTTGAACGCGATTACCCGCCGGTCGGAGCTCGGAATGCAGTTCACCGGCCTTGGCTCGATGCTGTCAGTCCACATGACAAACGGCCCTATCCGCTCGCAGGAAGATGCCGAGCTGGGCAACGCCGCACTGCGCGACCTCTTCTATTTCGACCTCATCGCTCGCGGCATCTGGTTTGCAAAGCGCGGCATGTTTGCGTTGTCAATTGCTCTAGAGGAGGCGGACGGGGAAAAGCTAGTCGACGCGGTCGTGGATTTTGCCCAAACCCGCGCGCCGCTGTTCAGCTAGACGGGCGCAGATGCCGAGCGGCAGCAGCTGCCGCTCGATTATGCCCCGGCTCATCGGTAATGGATGCCGAAGGTCGAGACGCAATGGCGGTATAATACCGGATCGTTGATTATCGGCCCGCATTCCTTCTTCACACGGTATCGGAAAGCGGCATGCGGGCTGAGGGGATAACCCACACCTTGCCCGCTCGGCACGTCTTGTGCCGGTGTGTCGCCGTCTAAGAGCAGATCGGCCTGCTCGCGCTGCGGGGTTTGGTTCTGCCAGATTTCGTCGGTGATCGGGGCGGCCGGAAGAGTGCGAACTGACGCGTCGGCCGGAGCGCTCACCGCGCCAGCCGCGAGCGATGGCTCAGCAGCTGTAACCTCGGACCCACTGGCCTGCGGCGTTTCCGGGGCCGATGTAGCTATTTCGGCAGCGCGTCGGGACTGCTGGAGTGAAGCACTCGCGTCGCCTTCGGGAGAAGGCTCAAAATCCGGCTTTAGCGAGGTTGCCCCTGCCGAAAGCACTCCAGCTCGGCTACTCCCGGATTCCGCGAGCGTTTCTTCGCCGGTATCGAGAAACGAGAAAGAGGCAATGCTGAAAAGGATGACGGTCGCAGCAGCAACTAACCCGATCGAAACCAATTGCGGCAGCATGCCGGCTGTCGGCGCTGCTTGGTCGATGCGGGCTCTCATAATGGCGGTTATATCCACCTTTTGATTGAAGCCGGCGGCCCTCGCTTGCTTCGATGACTTCCCCAGCCCTGTGCGAGTGAAATTAAGCGCGCGCAAACGCCGTTCAAGCTGGGAAGTTCCGCGACCCACAAAATTTTGTCCGCTTAGCGCCCACGGAAGTGTTTGTAGAAGTCGACCACCTCAGGGCTCTGCTGAAAGCCAAGCAGGACGTTGAGGCCAGAGCCTTCTTGGCCGCCGAGCGCAATTGTCTCCTCGATGTGATCGGTGACGCCGGCCCGCTTCTGCGTGTTATCAAAGGCGATGCGAACGGCCAACGGTTTCTTGCTGATGACCGATTGATCGGGTCCGGTCACGGCGACAAAGTATTGCAAATCCACGGCATCGCCCTTCGCCGCCGGACCGCGCTCACCAATCACTACTGTGTCGAGCGAGATGCGAACTCCGTCAGCGGTATAGTCGCACTTGAGATCGGCATCGCTCAAGAGGCCATAGAAAGCTACATTGTCAGGGCGCCGCTCCGGACCTGATCCGAATACCGCCGTATTGGAGAGTGGCCGCAAAATGACGGCGGTCGGACAGGCCTCGGCAGCGGGTCTGGACGAGGATGACGAGAACCAGCCGCAACCGGACAGGGTAAGGAGGCCCAGCAGCGCTGCGCCTTCGGCCGTTCGCATAAGCCTCACAGGGTGTTGTGCGTACCGTCACAGAAGGGCTTTCCAGCGGTCGCCT
>Ga0126378_10000405_pt1 | contig 32073 bp, 35 predicted proteins | sample PanSoiMetPlot_23_FD_92587 | JGI IMG/M metagenome (GOLD analysis project Ga0126378, IMG submission 92587) | Tropical forest soil microbial communities from Panama - MetaG Plot_23 | ecosystem: Environmental > Terrestrial > Soil > Tropical forest > Bulk soil | place: Panama | collected 2016-02-17
ATCCGGCGCATCGGCTGGCCATCGCGGGCGGCGGTGCCTTCCCCTCAGCGCGCCGGGCCCAGGTACTGTGGGCGGGCTTTTCGGCCGACGATAAAGCCCTCGCGGCTCTTGCCGATTCGGTGGCGGCGGGGGCTCGGCGGGCCGGCGCGCCGCCACCTGGCCAGCACCGTCGGTACCGCGCCCACCTCACCCTCGCCCGCTGCCGGTCGCCTGCGGACGTGTCAGCGCTGACCCAGGCCCTCGCGGGGTTCAGCGGCTCCGCCTGGACCGCGACGTCGGTTCACCTGATCCGCAGCCAGCTGTCATCCGGCCCGCCGCAGTACGAGGACCTCGCAGCCTGGCCGCTGCAGCAACCAGCGGCTCAGAGTCGCTCCAGCACATAGTCGATGCAGCTGGTGAGCGCCTCGACGTCGGCTGGCTCGACCGCAGGGAACGTGCCGATGCGCAGCTGGTTGCGGCCAAGCTTGCGATAGGCGTCGGTGTCGACGATCCCGTTAGCCCGGAGCGCCGCCGAGATGCCGGTCGCCGTCACGGTGTCGGCGAAGTCGATCGTCACGACCACCGGTGAGCGCTGCGCCGGGTCAGCCACGAATGGCGTCGCGAGAGTGGACTTGTCCGCCCAGTTATAGAGGATGCCCGAGGAGCTCGCAGTGCGCTCGGTCGTCCAGGCCATGCCGCCCTGGCTCAGCATCCAGTCGATCTGCTCGGCCAGCAGGACCAGTGTGGCGACCGCAGGGGTGTTGTAGGTCTGCTGCAGCCTCGAGTTGTCGATCGCGGTCTGCAGCGACAGGAACTCCGGGATGTAGCGCCCGCTCGCGGCAATCCGGCCGGCGCGGTCGACGGCCGCCGGTGACAGCAGCGCGATCCACAGCCCGCCGTCGGACCCGAAACACTTTTGCGGCGCGAAGTAGTACGCGTCGAACTCGCCGGGGCCGACGGAGATGCCGCCAGCAGCGCTGGTCGCGTCGACGAGCACAAGCGCGCCGTCGTCGGCGCCCGCAACCCGGCGGATCGGCATGGCGACGCCCGTCGAGGTCTCGTTATGGGTGAGCGCGTAGGCGTCGATGCCAGGCTCCGCGAGTGGCAGCGGGTGCGTACCGGGCGCTGATGTGATCACGAAAGGATCGGCGAGCCATGGAGCCATCTGGGTCACGTTCGCGAACTTCGCCGAGAACTCGCCGAAGGCGAGGTGCTGCGCCTTGTTGCCGATCAGCCCGAACGCCGCCGTTTCCCAGAACGACGTCGTGCCGCCATTGCCCAGCACGACCACGTAGTCCTCAGGCAGCCCGAACAGCGTGGCCAGGCCCTCGCGCACCCGCCGCACGAGCCCTCGCACTGGTGCCTGCCGGTGCGATGTGCCGAGCAGGTTCCGGCCCGCCGCGCTGAGCGCGTCCAGCTGGGCGGCACGGACCTTGGTGGGGCCGCTGCCGAACCGGCCGTCGGCGGGCCGCAGGTCGGGCGGAATGACGATCGCGGTTGGCTCAGACATTCTGATCAAACACCTCGTCTGCTCCGGGGACCTCGAGGACGGTGCGTGCCTTCGGTCCCACGTAGTTGGCACTGGGCCGGACCAGCCTGCCGGTCCGCTTCTGCTCAAGGATGTGCGCCGCCCAGCCGGCGGTCCGCGCGCAGGTGAACATCGACGTGAACATGTGGGCGGGTACCTCGGCGAAGTCGAGGATGATGGCGGCCCAGAATTCGACATTGGTCGCGAGCACCCGGTCCGGGCGGCGGGCGTGCAGTTCGTCGAGTGCCGCCTTTTCCAGCGCCTCGGCGACCTCGTACCGCGGCGCACCGAGTTCTCGCGCGGTCCGGCGGAGCACCCTGGCCCGCGGGTCCTCAGCCCGGTAGACCCTGTGCCCGAAGCCCATGAGCCGATCGCCGCGGTCCAGCGCCTGCTTGACGTAGGCGGTGGCGTCCCCGGTCTTCTCGACCTCCTCGATCATGCCGAGCACCCGCGCGGGGGCGCCGCCGTGCAGCGGGCCGGACATGGCGCCAACGGCGCCGGAGAGGGCTGCCGCGACGTCGGCACCCGTGGAGGCGATGACCCGGGCGGTGAAGGTCGACGCGTTCATGCCGTGCTCGGCAGCCGATACCCAGTACGCGTCAATCGCCTTGACGTGCCGGGGATCAGGCTCGCCGCGCCAGCGGATCATGAAGCGCTCGGTGATCGTCCTGGCCTCGTCGACGCGCTTCTGCGGCACCATGGGCAGGCCGAGCCCGCGGGCTGCCTGGGCGACGAACGACAGCGCCATGACCGACGCCCTGGCCAGGTCGTCACGAGCCTGCTCGTCGCTGATGTCCAGGAGCTGGTGCATGCCCCACGCGGGGGCCAGCATGGCGAGGGCGCTCTGCACGTCAACCCGGATGTCGCCGGAGTGGACCGGGATCGGGTAAGGCTCGGCGGGCGGCAGGCCGGGAGCGAACTTGTTGTCGACGAGCAGCCCCCACACGTGCCCGTAAGAGACGTGGCCGACGAGTTCCTCGATGTCGACGCCCCTGTACCGGAGCGCGCCGCCCTCTTTATCGGGCTCGGCGATCTCCGTCTCGAACGCCACGATGCCCTCGAGCCCAGGCACAAAGTCCGACATTCGTGCTCCTCCGTCTCCATCTCGGGGACAGGCTGGCAGCTAGCAGGGGGTCGGGCCGCGTGTCGGGCGGCCGCGCCAGCGTGCCGTCGTTAGCCTGCGGCACTATTCAACCTCGGGCCCGCCGGGGTCAGATAACCCGGTCCGGTCCGGCTCGGCCGGTCGCTGCGGGCAGGTCGCCGGCCGGGATCGCGTAGCAGCCCTGCCAGCAGATGCGAGATGATCGCTATCCGTGGAGCCAATGCCCTACGCCGCCGGCAGCGGTCTTGCTGCAGCGCTCGGCTTGCCGGAGACGCTCGAGGAGCACCTGCTGCCCGAAGAGCCGATGGAGCTCTTTGACCGGTGGATGGCCGACGTGGTCCGCGCCGGCCTGCCCGAGCCGACGGCGATGGTGCTCGCCACGGTCTCGGCGGACCAGCGGCCGCGGGCCCGGATGGTGCTGCTCAAGGACGCCGACGCGGCAGGATTTACTTTCTACACAAACCGGACTTCGCGCAAGGCAAGCGATCTGGCCGAGGTGCCCACGGCGTGCCTGGTGTTCCCCTGGTACCCGTTGCAGCGGCAGGTGATCGTCGAGGGTCCGGTGGCTCCCTTGTCGACCGCCGACAGCGAGCCGTACTTTCACAGCCGCCCACGCGGCTCCCAGCTGGGCGCCTGGGCTAGCCGACAGTCGACGGAGCTGGCGTCCCGTGCCGACCTGGAGCGACGGTACGCAGACCTGGAACGCCGCTGGCCGGAGGGGACGCAGGTGCCGATGCCGGACTTCTGGGGTGGCTACCGGCTGCGACCCGACAAGATGGAGTTCTGGCAAGGCCGACCGAGCCGACTGCACGACCGGTTCCGCTACAGCCGGCAGCAGGCTGGCTGGGACGTGCGCCGCCTCGCTCCCTGAGCACCCGTCCTGAATCCTGACGGGCTCGTGAGGACAGCCACGCCTACAGCTCGGCCCGCACCTCCGCCGCGACGCCGAGCCACGCGTCGACGTCAGCGGCGGTATTTTCGCGGATCGCCCAGTCGACTAGGCGGAGGCTCATGTGTGCCCAGCAAGCCAGCCGCAGCCGGCTGGGCGCCGACTCGCGCAATAGGCCGCCGACCCAGCGGCCAAGCTCGGGCGCGCGCCGGGCCAGGTCGAAGCGCAGGGTCATCAGGTCGAGCGCCCCGTCACCGCGGCCAGCCCCGTCCCAGTCGACAACCCCGGTGACTTCTCCGACGCCGTCCACCAGGACGTTCTCCGGATGCAGGTCGAAGTGCACGAGATCATCGCCGACGAGGTGCTCGGGCAGCTCGGCGCCCGCATCCTCGATCACGGCAAGGAGCCGGGCGGTGCGCCGATCGTAGCTGGCCATCGCGCCGTGCAGGCAGAAGCCCGGCCCGTCGGTCCGCAGGAACAGCGAAGGTGCTGGCAGCTCGGTGCGATCTGCCAGCAGGCCGCGGCATCGGCGGGTCACCTCGACCATCGAGGCCACAGTCCGCCTGGAAGCTGTGGCTGGCACCGAACCCGGCAGCAGCTCTTGAACGATGGCCGTCACGCTGGGCAGGGCGAGGACCAGCTCGTAGCGGGGGGCGGGCACGCCCGCGACCCTCGCGGCCACCGTCAGGCCCGCCGCGAGCTGGGCCGCCTCCAGACCACCCGGCGGCCCCGCGGTCAGGACTGACCGGTGCCCGTCCGCCCAGCGCACGAAGCAAGCGCCGATCTGCCCGCCCCGGCACCGGCCTTCGTCGACGAGCGTGATCCCTGTCGCAGCGGTCAATTCGGCCAGCACGGTCGCGGGCTGCCAGCGAGCTGCGCGCGGGTAATCGGCGGGGCCTGATTCAGCAGGTTCACCAAGGAGCGGGTGCGGCATAGCATCGATTCCGGAGGTTATTGCTAGTGACGGCGCACGGTCTCATCGATACGACCGAGATGTACCTTCGCACGGTCTACGAGCTCGAGGAAGAAGGTATTGTGCCGCTGCGCGCACGGATCGCCGAGCGGCTTTCGCAGAGCGGGCCGACTGTCAGCGAGACGGTTGCCAGGATGGAGCGGGACGGCCTCCTGCGGGTCGAGGACGGCCGCAAGCTGGCGCTGACCGAGACCGGGCGCATGCTGTCGACCAGGGTCATGCGCAAGCATCGGCTGGCGGAATGCCTGCTGGTCAGCGTCATCGGACTGCCCTGGGAAGAAGTTCACATAGAGGCATGCCGGTGGGAGCATGTCATTTCTGACAGTGTCGAGCGACGGCTGGTGGAGCTGCTCGGATATCCAGTTCGGTGCCCCCACGGGAATGTCATTCCCGGTCTGGCTGAGCTGGGAGTTCCTGACGATGCGGCGCAGCGGGCCGATGCCGCCACGACCGCTGACGACATCGCGATGACCAGCCTTGCCATTGCGGGCGGCGATCAGGTTGTCGTCAGCCGTATCAGCGAGCAGGTCCAAAGTGACGCGGCGCTCATGCTTAGACTCAAGACCATTGGGATACAACCCGGACGCGAGGTGACGCTTGCGGCCAGCGATAGCGGTATACGGGTGACGGGTGTGGACAGGGTCGACGCTGACGGAGCGGACTTGCCTGCGGAGATTGCTGCGCATGTCTTCGTCACGCGGGTGTGACGGCGACCGGTGAGCCGCCTATGAACCTGCAAGGTGCCGCATCGCAGCCGCAGCTGAGCGCGAGCGAAGTCCTCGAGCGCGTCTCCACCGGAGTTGTCGTCACGGACCGGAATTGTGTCGTGCTCTACGCCAACTCCTTCGCCGTAACGTTGTTCGGCTTTCCGGACGAAGCCGAGCACGTGACAGGCCGGCCCCTGCTGTCGCTAGGGGTCGAGCAGTCGGACGCAGCCACGGTGCAGCACATGGCGGATAACGTGCTCCGTGGCTGGCCCTGGGAAGGCACCTTCGCGAGCCAGCGGATGGACGGCACCAGGGTGTTCGTCCGCGCGCACGCCGCGCCGATGCGTGATAGCCGGGGCGAGATCACCGGGATCGTGATCATGGCCAGGGAGGCGACCCGTCGCGGGGGCCAGCGTGCGAGCGACCGGATCGGCCTGCTGGAGCGCATTGGCGAGCGCCTTGCCAGCTCACTCGAACTCGACGTCACGCTGCGCCAGGTAGCCGAGACCTTGGTACCGCAGTTTGCTGATCATTGCTTCGTCGACCTGTTGCACGGGGACACGCTGATCCGGCGTTCTCAGCTGCACGCGCGTGGCTGGCTGCCCGAGCCCGGTACCTGGGCTGAGGTCGGTGAGCCAGTCAGGTATCCCAAGGGGCATTTCTGCGAGCTGGCCATGTCTCGGCAGGAGACGGTCATCGCCGATCTCAAGGAGGGCGACTACCCGGCACCGAGCGCGAAGAGCCTGCGGGCCGGTCAGACCGTCGGCCTGACGTCCGTGCTCGCGGCTCCGCTGGTCGCGCGGGGCCAGTTGCTGGGCGTGATGAGCCTGGGCCTGTCCCTGTTGACGGACCGGGATGAGCGGCATTACGGCGCGGACGACCGTGACTTCCTGAGCGCGATCGCCGGGCGGGTGGCGATCGCCATCGACAACTCCCTGCTGTTCGAGGAGGAGCGGCGCACTGCGCTGGCGTTCCAGACGAGCCTGCTGCCGAAGAACCCGCCTTTCGTGGACGGCCTGGAGGTCGCGTATAAGTACGTGCCGGCCAAGCCGCTGGAAACTCACGGGCAGGGCATCCAGACCCAGGTCGGCGGGGACTGGTACGACATCATCCCGCTGTCGGCGGGCCGGGTCGGCATCGTCATCGGGGACGTCGAGGGCCGCGGCGCCCGGGCTGCAGCGGTCATGGGTCAGCTCCGTGCTGCGCTGCGCGCATTTGCGCAGGACGACAAGTCGCCCGCGGAGATCCTGCGCAGGCTGGACGACTGGGTCCGCTCGCTCGACCTTCCCGCCCCCGACGGACGCGGCGAGGCCGCACCGGATCCGCCGACGGTGAGCTGCACGTACCTCGTGTACGACGCATGGTCCAGGACGCTGTCGTTCTCCAATGCCGGGCATGTCCCCCCGCTTATCGTGCGCGGCCGCCAGGTGAGGCAGCTCGAAATCAGGGACCGCGGTGTCCTGCTCGGGGTGCGCGGCAAGGGTGTGGCCGGGCTGCCGACCTACCGCGAGGAGATGCGCTACCTGGCGCCAGGCTCGACGCTCGTCTTCTACACCGACGGGCTGGTCGACCGGCGGCAGCGCGCGGACGGAAGCGGGGTCTACACCGACGCTGAGGTTCAGCGCATGCTGCAACGCGCGGTCAGAAAGGCCGCGGATGGCCCGGTCGATCAGGTGGCCGAGGCAGCAGAGCATGCGGTGCCCGGCGAGATCGATGACGACATGGCCGTCGTCGTCGTCCGAACGTCCGAGGCCGATCTGGCGTCGTGGGAGGGCCAGTTCCCGGCTGAGCCCGTCAGGGTGTCGGAAGCTCGCCGGCTGGCGCACGAGACCTTCCTCAGCTGGGGGATGGACGCTGAGCAGACCGACCTCGCGTGCCTGCTTGTTTCCGAGGTCGTCACGAACGTCGTCTTGCACGCGGCGGCGGCGCCGTCACCGCGACACGAGTTCGTCCTGGAGGGAGCGGGCCCTGGCCCGCTCGGCATTCTCGGCGACTGGGAGCTGTCGCCCTATGACGACGGGCTCGGCGGAGCACCTGGCAAGGATTTCACGCTGCGCTTGCGGCGTGGTCAGGAATCCATCTGGGTCGAGGTCTTCGATTCCGATCTGCGGTTGCCTCGGATCAGGAGCGCCGGGGAGAGCGACGAGGGCGGCCGTGGGCTCTATCTTGTCGACCAGCTCGCCACGCGCTGGGGATCGCGGCCGACCAAGGACGGCAAGGCAGTCTGGTTCGAGATGCCCATCAAGGGCGGGCCCGGCGCTGATCTGCTGCTGTAACCCGGCGAACAGTCAGTGCCTCTGAGTAGCCCACAGCGCGAGGACCGCGATGACAACACCGGCTACGACCGCCATCCAGGTCCGGCCGGTGACCAGCAGCCCCATCCGGCGCCGAGTCCTCGCGACAACGTAGGCAACGATGAGCGCGATCACCACCAACAGGACGATGCCCGAGCTTGTCATCACGCCGCCGCCTTCCAGCCGTCACGGACAGCATAGGGCGAAGCCAGATCAGTGGGTCCGGCGGCGAACGGTCGTGCGTTACGCTGCGCCGTCGGTGGCGAACTCGACGGGCTCGGCGTGATCAGCCCGGTCGGCCACGACCGTGCCGAGCAGCGCGGTCACCGGCAGATTGCTGTCAGCACCGCGGACCGATGCGTGCAGCTGACGGAGCACCGTGACCTGCCTGGCCAGCGACTCTAGCTTCGCCTCCACGAGGCGCGCCGCCGCGTCCCGCTGGCCCTGGCTGACAGTTCGCCCGGCGGCCAGTCGTGCGAGCGGCTTGACCTCATCCAGCCGGAAGCCGAGGTCTTTCAGTGCCAGCGCCGCCGCGATGTATCCGCCGTACTCCCGCGGATACATCCGGGTGCCTCCGGCCGACCGTCGCGGCTGCGGCAAGATGCCCAGCTCTTCGTAATACCGGATCGTACGGCTACTGACCCCGGCGGCCTTCGCGAGCTGGCCTATGCTCACCAGCCTCGCGCCGTCATCGCTGACCTTTGTCATGAGTGCGCTTTCCCGTGCCCGCGTCGGCCATTCACGATCAGTTAGCTGTCATTACGGATAGTAGCGGGCTTAGCACAGAGCGCGTACGGCTTTAGCCAGGAAAGCGCAGTCCAGGGCTATGGCCCGGGCGGGAACGCGCGGTAGCCTCGATCTGGACGGCAGCGTCCGCAGGCGCGCCCCTAGCCGGGTCGCGGGCGGGCCGCGGGACCGCTGTGTCATGGAGGTCGCGTGGTGTCTGAGGCATACATCGTGGGGGCTGTCCGTAGCCCTGTCGGCAAGCGCAACGGCGGCCTTTCGGCGGTCCACCCTGCAGATCTCGCCTCGCAGGTGATGCAAGAACTCATCGTGCGCACGGGTGTCGACCCCGGTGCGGTCGAGGATGTCATCATGGGCTGCGTCTCCCAGGTTGGCCCGCAGACGGCGGACATCGCCCGGACCGCCTGGCTGTCAGCGGGCCTGCCGGAAAGCGTCCCTGGCGTGACGGTCGACCGCCAGTGCGGCTCGTCCCAGCAGGCGGTGCACTTTGCGGCTCAGGCGGTGCTGTCCGGTACCCAGGACATCGTCATCGCCGCTGGTGTCGAGAGCATGAGCATGGTGCCGATGGGCAGCACTGTCGCGCTGCACAAGCAAGGTATGGCGCTGCCTTTCGGCCAGGGCTGGCGGGACCGGTACGGAGATCAGGAGATCTCGCAGTTCCGTGGCGCGCAGCTGATGTGCGAGAAGTGGGGGATTAAGCGAGCCGAGCTCGAGGAGTACTCGCTGGAGAGCCACGCCCGCGCGATCAGGGCGATCGATGAGGGCAGGTTCGCCCGCGAGATCACTCCGGTTGGGGGCGTGACCACAGATGAGGGCCCGCGACGGGACACCACGCTCGAGAAGATGGCGGAATTGCAGCCGCTACGGCCGGGCTGGGAACTGACGGCGGCGACCGCATCGCAGATTTCCGACGGGTCGGCGGCGGTGCTCATCGCCTCTGCGCAGGCCGTGCGCAGATATGGCTTCGCGCCCAGGGCTCGCATTCACGCCCTCGCAGTGACCGGGGCTGACCCCGTTTTCATGCTCACCGGGCCGATACCGGCGACCGAGCGGGTGCTGGAGAAGGGGCACCTGGCGATCGACGACATCGACGTGTTCGAGGTCAACGAGGCGTTCGCGCCGGTGCCGATCGCCTGGGCCAGGGACACTGGCGCCTCGCTGGCAAAGACCAATCCCAACGGCGGGGCGATCGCTCTCGGCCACCCGCTGGGCGGGACCGGGGCCATCCTGATGACGAAGCTGCTGCACGAACTGGAGCGCACCGGCGGCCGGTACGGGCTCCAGACCATGTGCGAGGGCGGCGGCCAGGCGAACGCCACCATCATCGAGCGGCTCGCCTGATCCGCGACGGAGCCGCTCGGGCTACGTTGGCGACTTTGCTGCCCATAGAAGGGCAGCGTTGGCCCCACCACGCCCTGTAGCGGCGTGCAGCGCTGCGGCATTCGCCCGAGATGCCGGATTGATGAGCGCCCTCGGCCGCGCGGTTGGACGCGGCCGCGACTAGATCGCACCACGTTCCCATGGAATATATAACTCCGACTGCAAGTTTGCTCTAGTGGATGAGCGAGTAACCCTAGGCCTGGAGTCTTGGGAACCAAGGAAAGTGAGAGGGACATGCTGCTTACATCGTTCGACCCGTTCGCAGAGTTCCACCGGGTGCTGCGGACTGCCGACGGCGGGCACGCGGCCATGCGGATGGATGTCATCCGCCGCGACGGCGAGGTCGAGCTGCGGTTCGACCTGCCCGGCATCGACACCGACAGCATCGACGTGACTGTCGACCGCGGCTGGCTGACTGTCAGCGCGAAGCGGTCCGAGGAGTACGCCGATGGCGAGAAGCCGTACGTGCGAGAGCGGGTGATGGGCTCCTTCACGCGCCGGCTCCGGCTCTCGGACGCCGTGGACGCCGAGAACATCTCGGCTGCGTACGACGCGGGCGTGCTGCGCGTGACCGTGCCGCTGCAGGAGCGGGCTCTGCCGCGGAAGATCGAGGTCAGCGCGGGGGCTCAGGCCGCCGTCGAGGCCTGATCATCGCAGTAACCTACGAAGGGCCCGCGCGAGGTGCATCGCGCGGGCCCAGGACCGCGGACCTGCCGGGGCGCGCGAGCCCTGAGGACTCTAACCAGGTGCGCGCGAGGGGCTCGGGCGGGAGCTGAGCCGGGAGGTAACCATGGCTTCGTTGCCCCTGGACGATTCGAACATGCCGCTGTTCACGGTCGGCCAGGTTGCCGAGATGCTGGAGGTCCAGCAGGCTTTCCTGCGGCGACTCGACGAATTCCGCGTCGTCCGGCCTTCGCGGTCGGCGGGGGGCCAGCGCCGGTACACCAGGAACGAGATCGTCATCGTCAGATACGTCGCCGAGCTGATGGACGATGGCCTGACCCTCGCCGCGGTGCGGCGCGTGCTGCAACTTGAGGAGCGCGTGCGGGAGCTGGAGGGGGAGACCTCGGCGCTGCGCGCTGAGCTCGCCCGGCTACGGGCAGCGGGCCAGCCGCCAGCCTGACCGCGACGGTCAGCGCGGCGTGCCGGAGTCAGTCGCCGGCAGGACTCAGTCGGCCTGGGCGAGCACGGCGAGCGGGCCGCCGTGCTCGCTCGTCTCTCGGCGCACGAAGACCTGCGGGCTGATCATGTGCAGCGCTGTGAGCATGTCACCGAGCTCGTCGTCGCGCGGCAGTTCAAGGACGACATCGCCAGCCAGCACCGACTCAGTGCCGGCCCGCGGGGTCAGCTGCACGGCGCTGACCTGCTGGCTCGCGAGCACTTCTGCGAGCCGGGCGCGGCTCTGCGCGTCGTCGGACAGGTTGATCCTGATCCTCCACGTGGCCATCTAGCTCAACCTCCCCGTTCTGCCAGCGCGTTCTCGACGATGTCGTGCGGCCGTTGCCGAAGTGATTCGCGCTGGTAACGCCGGAGTTAAAAGGTCACGCAGCCCTCCGGCGGCCATGGTGGGATGCGCTGGCCGTCAGACCGTCAGACCTTCGACCGGTAGAAGTTCAGGTACGACCTCGACGGGGTGGGGCCGCGCTGGTCCTGGTACCGCGAGCCGTAGAGCGCCGAGCCATAGGGGTGCTCGGCTGGGGAGCTGGTCCGGAACAGGCAGAGCTGGCCGATCTTCATGCCCGGCCAGAGTTTGATGGGCAGAGTCGCTACGTTGGACAGCTCGAGCGTCACGTGACCGGAAAATCCCGGATCGATCCAGCCAGCGGTCGAGTGCGTCAGCAGGCCGAGCCTGCCCAGCGAGCTCTTGCCCTCGAGCCTCGCGGCCAGGTTGTCCGGCAGCGAAATGACCTCATAAGTCGACCCCAGGACGAACTCACCTGGATGCAGGACGAAGGGCTCATCCCCATCTGGCTCGACCAGCCTGGTCAGTTCTGGCTGCTCCACGGCGGGGTCGATGTGGGGATACTTGTGGTTCTCGAAGACGCGGAAATAGCGGTCAAGCCGGACGTCGATGCTCGACGGCTGGATGAGCTCGGGTGAGTACGGATCGAGGCGGACCCGGCCAGAGTCCAGCTCGGCCCTGATGTCGCGGTCAGAGAGCAGCACGCTGGCAACTTACCGTTTCCTGGCTGAGGTGCGGTGCTCGTCCGGGCAGGCGAACGCCCGGCCTGGGAAGGCAGCGTCCTGCCCTACCGGCATCCGGTAGCATGTCGGGGCAGGTCGCGGCCGACCGGTCGGCGAGATTTACGGCTGGGCCGCAACGATCCGCGGGTGTAGTTCAATGGCAGAACGTCAGCTTCCCAAGCTGATAGTGCGAGTTCGATTCTCGTCACCCGCTCCACACCATGGCCGCAGCTCAGCCGGTGCGCCTGAGTGCCACATCCACGAGCCCGGCCTGTCGGATCGGCCCGGCCGCGTTCGTAGCCCTAGTGAGCAGCCGCCCGCTAGGGGCGGGCGGCCTGACCCACAGGAGATGGTCCGAGATGCAGTACCTGCTGACCGTGATCGACGGCTCCGACCCGGCCACCGGCGGTTCCGGCCCGGCCGACGAGGAGGCGGCGATCGACGCCTTCAACGAGCGGCTTCAGGCCGAGGGCCATTGGGTCTTCGCGGGCGGCCTCGGGTCTCCCGACCCGGCCACCGTGGTCGACAACCGGGGCGGGGCCGGCCTGGTCACCGACGGGCCGTTCGCCGAGTCGAAGGAATACCTCGGCGGCCTCTGGATCATCGAGGCACCCGACCTCGACGTCGCCCTCAAGCTCGCGGCCGATGGCTCGTGGGCCTGCAACCGCCAGGTCGAGGTACGCCCCTTCTTGTGAGTCAGGACAGATTCCCAAGCTGATAGTGCGAGTTCGATTCTTGTCACCCGCTCCACGAGAACGATCAGGCCATTGGCTGTCTGGACCGCAGGCCACAGCCGTCAGGCGCGTACTGAGTTTCGCCCCCGTGCCCGACAGGTTTGTCAGGTAGGCAGCGTCGGCACGTGATAGTCAGTGAAGCGCTTGTCGTGCGTCACGACCGTCAGTCCCTCGGCGAATGCCTGGGCGATCAGCATGCGGTCGAAGGGATCATCATGATGCCTGGGCAACCGGCCGGCGGCGATCGCGTGCGCAATGCTGATCGGCAGAGGGCGCGCCCACCCCGCAACCGTCGGCTGGCATGATCGACGAGAGCTTGCTGGCGGAACGCAGGCTGGCGCGGCAAGGGGAGGCCATGGCGATGGATGACGAGGCTCGCGAGGTGATTCAGAGGTTCCACGACGCACTCAACCGTCGTGACCTCGACGCCCTGGGTGATCTGATCACCGACGATTGCGTCTTTGACGCCACCAGCCCGGCACCTGACGGGACCCGACACGTCGGGCGGCAGGCGGTGCTCGAGGCGTGCCGGGCCTTCTTCGCCGGCTCGCCGACCACGCATTTTGAGATGGAGGAGATTTTCGGCGCAGGCGATCGGGTCATCGTCCGGTGGCTTTACCGCTGGGCAGATGGCCATGTCCGCGGCGTTGATGTGCTGCGGGTACGGGCTGGTCGGGTAGCCGAGACCCTTGCCTACGTTAAGGGCTGAGCCAGCTCACTCCGCGCCGCCTGCAGGTACCGTCGACTGACTCTGGCCGGCAGCGGCCAGTCTCGCGCTGCCGGCCCAGTCGATGAGCCGCTTACCGGGTGTGGCTCGCCATGTGCAAGTTCCTTGACACCGCTTCGTCGATCTCTGCGGGCGTCAGGAGCGGCACCATGCGGTTGACTACGACGCCGCTGGCCCCCGCGGCAATCGCCGTTGCCGCAGCCGCAACGTTGTCCGGCAGGTCGATGAGGATGAACGCGTCATCGGAGCCAAAGGCGTAGTAGAAGCTCTCGATCGAGCCGCCCGCTTCGGCTACCAGCTTCTTCGACGCTTCTATCCTTCCGCTAGCGCCGTGGTCAGCTAGCTCTCTCATCCCGTCAGTCGTATACGAGGCAATCGCGAGGAATTTCGCCATGGTGTCCCCCTAGTGCGCTTGACTTGGACGACTACCTTGTCCATACCCGATCCGTGCCCGATCAGATGAGTTGCAGCGGCGACTTAGGGTCAGTGACGGGCAGACGGCGCCAAGCCGATGGTCACCAGCGCTCGGTGGACTCGTTAGCGCGAGTTCGGCGTTGTCAGCGAACTCCGATAACGGTAAAGATCACGCAGAAGACTTATCTCAGCCCCATGGTGCACTTGCTCGTTGATCAAGCCCGCGAGGATGCGGTACACCGACCGCTGCCCACCAGAGGTGTGCCGCACCATCTTGTCGAGATCCGATTCGGTCAGGCCGGCAAGCGTCTGCGTGACCTGGCGCTGGCTGTCGGACAGAAATTGGGTCGCGTCAGCCGCGTTCCCTGGCAGTTCAAGATCGAATGTCGGCGAGGCCGAGCCGAACGCGTATTCCCAGTAGAGATAGTTCGTCCCGGCGGTGTGGACGGTGCGCCAAGCGATTGTCGTGAACGGGGCCGGCTTCGGCTGGGCTGGGTCCCAATCGATGACCCACTCCCCGCTGCCGTCAGCGCTCACCCCGCGGCTCTCTGACCTGCGGTGAACGGTCCAGCATCCTGCCACCGGCTCCCAGAAGAACTCCTCGTCGCTGACTCCGTCGAGAATGCGATCCAGCGACTTGCAGGACGCAGCAAAAGCATCGCGGAGCACATCGGCACCCGTGGTCATGATCACAACTCTCGCATCGACGAAGCGATGCTCGGCGGGCGTTCGGGTCAGCAGCGCCAAACGACACTTGGGTTCTCATCGTGTCCCATCCGGGTACGCCCGCCGGATGGCGTCCAGGATGTGCGGTCGCGGGCTCGCGTCACATCCCGGTGTGGAGGGCTGTCTCAGTAGTGAGGGCAAGTGGAGCCGAGGAGGGCGACAATCATGACTTCACAGAGCGCGGCTGACGAAGCCAACATTCGGCAGCTCATCGACAAGCTGGTTGAGGCGATTCGCGCCAGGGACTTCGAGGGCCTGAGGGCGTGCTTCGCTCCGGACATGGTGTCCTTCGACGTCGGCGGGCCGCCGCTGCAGACCCTGGGAGCAGAGGCGAAATTGAAAAATTGGGAATTGGCGTTTGCGGTATTCCAGCCTCCGCTCAATTACGAGATTCGCGACCTCACGATCACCGTGGGCGAGGACGTGGCATTCGGGCACAGCTTCAATCGGTTCAGCGGTACATCGGGCAACGGTGATGGCATCGGTCCCTGGGTTCGGTACACGGCGTGCTTCCAGAAGATCGACGGCTCCTGGCTCATCGCGCACGACCAGGTTTCGGTTCCGGTGGACTTCGCCAGCGGCAGAGCGTTGCTGAATCTCGAGCCCTGACAGCCTGGCGGCCTTGGCGCCGCCACACCGGCCGGCCTCAGCGCGGGACGTGCAGACCCGGCTTCCCCTCGCCGAGCATTAGCGGCAGGCCGAACCATGGCAGCACGCTGGCCTCGAACCGGGTCATAGCGCAGATCCGGCCACCGGTGAGGGTCAAGACGTAGAGGCCAGTCCCGTGACGCCTGCCGGCCGGGCCGTGCAGGTATGCCCCGAACGCTGGCTGGCCGTTGGCACGCGCTCGGATGAGCTCGAATCGCCGGCCCGCGCCGAACAGGCTGGCGCAGAACTGGGCCACCACATCTCGACCCTCGTACTCGAAGGGCATCGGCGGCATCGACATGAACACGTCCTCGGTCAGCAGGGCCACCAGAGCGTCCACATCCGCGGATTCCCACGCGCTGACGAACTTTGCCACGATCGCGTCCTCGGCTGGTGAGCCCGCGGCAGGAGGCGGCTGGTGGCCGGCGCCGGGTGGGAAGCGATGCTGCAGGCGGGCGCGTGCGCGCTTGAGCGCGCTGTTGACCGACTCGACAGTCGTGTCCAGCATGCCGGCCACTTCACTGGCCCGGAATCCGAGGACATCGCGCAAGATGAGCACGGCCACCTGACGCGGCGCCAGCACCTGCAGGGCGGTCACGAACGCCAGCGAGATGGCATCGGCCTGCTCGTAGCGTGCCTCCGGGCCAGGCGGCACGGCAGCCGCACCCGCCAGCAGGGAATCGGGATAGGGCTGCAGCCATACCACCTCGCCGAGCCGGGTTGGCTCGGGCGGTTCCACGTGCGGCACGTCCCACTCCTTGGCAGGTCGCCGGCGGGCCGACCGCATGGCGTTGAGGCATCGGTTGGTGGCGATCTTGTACAGCCAGGTGCGAAGCGAAGCGCGCTCCTCGATGAACCCGCCCAGTCCACGCCAGGCGGCCAGCAGCGTTTCCTGCACCGCGTCCTCGGCGTCCTGGAAAGATCCGAGCATCCGGTAGCAGTGCACCTGCAGTTCCCGCCGGTGCGGCTCGGTCAGCTCGGCGAACGCCTCGCCGTCCCCCGCCCGCGCCTGCGCGATCAGGTCCGATCCGGCCGGCTTCACGAACGTCACCTTCCCTCCCGCGAGTTGCGGCGTTCCCGTGTATACACCGCCGGATGCGCGAACTGGGCGGGTCACGGGCGCCCGGTTTCCGGGCGCGGCGGTGTATCCATCATCGGCTGGCCCGGACGATGCGGGCCTCGGCATTCGCGCGGAGGCGTTCAGCCCCAGCGGCTGCTGATAACACTGGCAAAACAGGAGAACAGAAGATGGGAAAGATCGTCATCAGCACGAATATGTCGCTCGACGGAGTGATTCAGGACCCCGACGGCGGGGAGGGATTCAGCCGCGGCGGCTGGTTCGGCCAGTACGGGGGCAAGGATCTCGACGAGTGGGCCAAGTTCGAGTACGCAGAGGCCACGGGCACAGCGGCCCTGCTGCTGGGCCGGCGCAGCGACGAATGGTTCGGGGCGCGGTGGGCATCGCGACGTGGCGAGTGGGCGGACCGGCTGAACACCCTGCCTAAGTACGTGGTGTCCGCGGCCCCGCAGGACCCCAACTGGACCAACGTAACGGTCCTGACGGGCAGCGTGGTGGACGAGGTCACGAAGCTGAAGCAGGAAGTGGACGGAGACATCGTCGTCTACGCCAGCTATCAACTCGGGCGGACGCTTCTCGAGCACGACCTTGTGGATGAGCTCAGGCTGTTCGTATTCCCGGTCGTCGTGGGGGACGGCGAGCGGCTGTTCGGCCAGACTAGCGGCGCCAAGCCGGTCCGCCTTACCGACAGCCGGACTGTCGGTGACGGCCTGGCCTACCTCAGCTATGAGATCGTCAGGGACGCCTAGCGGCTGTCGGCGAGTGGCTGGGTCAGGAAGGCAGTCATCAGGGCCGGGTAGCTCCGGCTTCTAGCACGGCGAGGTCGCGGACCGCGAACCGGTAGTGCTCGATCTCCTCGTCGATCACCACGGCGATGCAGCCGATCACGGTGCGCTCCTCATCCGGGTAACCGGGAGCGGGCGAGCGCTGGCATGGCCGCCCCAGGCTGTCGTCCGTCTGGTCGGCCACGATGCGCCGCATCACGGCCATCCGGTCGGCGCGGGCGGCCAGGATCTCGGTGTAGCCGGGCTGCGCGGTCAGGTCGATGCCGAGCGCGCCCGTGGCCGCCGCCGGATACCAGCTCTGCGGCAGGCCGAGCGGGTGGTAGGGCATTTCCTCGTCCAGCACTGTCCGGCTTGCCCACGCGTCAGTGATGAAGACCAGATGGCGCAGCGTCTGCGCGAATGACCACTCCTCATTGACCTGCTGGTTCACAGCCGCCGCGGGCAGCTGCCCGGCTCGCGCGGTTGCCTGGGCCCACAGCCGCTCGATGGTGTCCCATAGGGCGCGGACGTCGTCGGCCGTCCGGGCCTCTCGGAACTGCACCCGTTCCGGGTGCCGGCGGTCTAGTTCGGCGCTGACGAAATCGGCCACGTCGACGCCGTTGACCGTGACATTGCTGAGGTAACCAGAGACGCTGACGTTCACCAGCCAGCCGTCCCGGATCGTGACGCCGGTCAGGTCACAGTCGATGAACCGGGCACCGCGCACGTCCGCAGCCTCAAGCCTGGCTCCGCGGAATTGCTCGCTGCCGCCGCCTTCGCCGGCGGCGAACCGGTGCGGTCCGAACTGCGCTTCCATCGGTTCATCGGGGGAGGCGCGCTCCGAGTCGGCCGGATCAGTGGTTGCTGTCATGGGCCGGATGGTAGCGATGGTCCCGGACGCTCTGCTTCCGGGATAGCCTTCGGACAAATGCCGGGGAAGGTGCGGATCGCCCATGAAACTGACGCCCGGGCAGGAAGCGGCGTACGCGCTCGACTACGGCCTGAACAGAGCCGACCTGAAACCGCCTGTGCAGACCGAGTACGACCGTCTGCTGGAACAACGAAAGACGGCAGCCACCGCCCGGCCAGTTGCCGGTGCGCCCGGTTCCTCGCCACTCGCGGCGACCTGGCAGGGCTCGCCCGCGTCGCCGTGGTGGCGCAACTGGCCGGGCTTGACGCTTGGCGCAGCCTGGCTCGGCTTCGTGACCGCCTTCATTGTCGGCGCGCACGGCGGATCCGACATGCGCGATGCGGCGAACCTGACGGCCGCTACGCTTTTCTTACTCTCGCTGGGTGCTGCGCTCGTCGCGATCCCGGCTGCCCTGTACCGCCGTTATCGCTCGAAGCGGACAGTCATGGAGCGGCAATCTCAAGTCGCGCCGTTCGCACCGTGCTACCGGTGCGGCTACCCCCGAGCGGTGCACTCGGGCGACGATCTGAAGTGCCCCGAGGGCGGCCTCTGCTACCGCTGCGGAGGACCGTTCACCGAGCACGTTGGCTACGAGCTCACCTGCCCGGTGCCGTCATCCCCGTAGCCGTCACCTGGCTGGCGGGCGGAAAATCGATCCGACACGACACGACCCGGCGCGGTACCGTCCGACCATGGGATGGGGTTCGGTGCAAGCGCAGGCTGTTTTCGAGACTCTGGACGGCGCCTTCGTCGGTGACGCCGTCGCCGTCGCCGTCACTGCTGTCGACGCCCGCGGTGCGGCGTTCTCGCGCAGCGCGGGGCTGCCGGAGGACGCGCGGTTCGAGATCGGATCGATCACCAAGACCATGACGGCCGCGCTGCTCGCCAGCCTCGTCGGGGACGCCGTGCTTGCGCTGGATGACGAGATCGGCCGCTGGCTTGACGGCGGGCCGAACGCCAGCATCACGCTGGAGCAGCATGGCCCCAGGCGCTGCTTGACGGCAAGTTCTCCGAGATCCACCGGAACCTCAGCCCAGAGGGTCAGGCCAGGCTGAGCCCCGAGCGCCTGGGCCAGATGTGGCAGGTCGCGCTCCGGCAGATCGGCGACCCCGGGCCGGTGTCGGTTTCGTGCCGGTCCCTGGCTGATGGAACATCGCCGCTCGGCGAGGTAGCCGCCCTGATGACGTTCGCGGGCACCGAGGAACCGCTGCGGCTGTTCGTGCTGCTGACCGCTTCGGGCCAGATCGCCAGCCTCCGAGTCCTCGGCCCCGATGAGGTGGCTCCCTGGTGAGCCCCGACGCGGGCCGCGACGCCGTCCCGTGGACTCGCTCAGCGGCGCAAGCCAGAGCGGTCAGCCCGGGCGCCTCGACGATTTCCTGGCTTGCACGAGACGGCGAAGCCATTTCAGTCCGCCCGTAGGCACGACCAGGAAGGCCAGAGTGAACAACGTCGCTCCGGCAAAGTTCGGCCATTCGCGCAGGTATGCCGCCTGCGCGGCCACGACGATCAGCCACAGCAGGATCAGCGAAAAGATCAGGTAGCCGGCCCAAGCCCCGCCACCCTTCTGCCGCCGCGCACCTGGCGCGCCTGAATCAGATCCTGGCGGCCCGGCGTCGCTCATGACGTGCAGGTTACGCCTGCCAGACCTGGATGCGCATCACCGAGAAAATGGCGGCAACGACACTGACGTCCTGGCTTCGGCTTCGGTCAGGGTCCGCTGCTCGGGTGGGACGTCCACGAGCAGACGTTCAGGTAATTGCTGGCATTGAAAGACCCGCCGGAGGCCGGGAAGTACCACTCGACGGCCTGGTACATATAAAGCCCGTCACAGGTTCCCAGGTCGAACGCCACCACGGTCGCCTGCTCGGCCTTCGACTGAGCGACCGGAACGTTCGGCGGATCGTAGTAAGCGGTGCCGGTTCCGACCGCCTGCGGGCCGCCCCAGGACTGCCACGACACGTTCGTGACGACTCCGGTCGGGTCGCCACCGTTACTGATGGAGGCCGGACGGGCCGACCCGTACCCTTCCGTGGCGCCCCGGCTCTGGCCGAGAACGGGAGCGGGCGATGCGACTGGAGAGGTCGACAGGGCCTGCGCCGGGGTTGGCTCGGCCGGAGACGCCGAGCTGAGGCGAGGGCCACTCGCAGCAGGCACGTAGCTGGCGGCTGAGCAGCCGGCGACGAGCGCGCACAGCGCGACGATCGGGAGGGCGGTGTATCGCACGACCTGAGAATGCGGTCTCCCGCGAACGCAGCACAAGGGCCGCGGGGAGGGCTCCCCAGACCGCGAGAGTCCGGGCTAGGCGCCGAGACCCGTCCAGGCTGCCGGGTAGCCCGACGGCAGCGCTCCGTAACCGGCCTGGCCGGCGTTGGGCGCGGCGGGCACGCCGAGGGCGACGAGCAGCCGCTCAAAGTTGAGGCCGACCATGGTCGGGAACGGGCCGCCGCCGCTGATTCCGCCTGCCACACCGAGCTGCGACTCCGCGGAACTCCCGTCCGGCATCGCCCAGCCGGTCTCGATGCCATCCCCGCTGTTGGACATCTCGGCGATGACGGTCCTCGGCGTGACATGGGCTCCGGCCTGCACGGTCGGCCGAACGTCTTCGGCCACGAAGACCATCAGACCCGCGGCCGGGCCGTCGGTCAGCTGGTAGGTGATCCAGCCGCCGCCCGGCCAGCCGAAGTCGCTTCCGGTGGCGCTGGTAACGACGGCGTCGCCGATCGGATACACCGGGCCCGACCCAGCGAAGTCGACCCCCATGTCGATGCGCTGGGGGATCAGGCCGGTGATCGAGCGCAACGGGTTGAGGTAAACCGGCGGCGGCGGCGCGGAGTGCCGGGGAACGGGGGTCGAGGCCGCCGCCGGCGTCTTGGCCGGCTGCGACCTGGCCGATGTTGCCGTTTTGGTCAGCAGGTCGCGCACCGCTGACCCGTCCATATGCAGTCCTGCCTGGGCCGCGGCTTGGCCGAGCGCGTCCGGGCGGCTAGCTGACAAGGGCCGCGGTGCACTCTGCGACAGGTTGAGCACCAGTGCGGCCCCGCCGGTCACCACGAGGGCTGTCAAGGCCAGGGTGGACGCCCGACCGGCGCGCCGCCGGGGCGGCTGCTTGCGGTGTCGTGCTGACGTGGTGGGAGGAGGCGTGGACCGGGCAGGCTTTCGGTGCCGGGCGACCGTAGCGGACACAAGGAACCCTTGGCGGGAGCGCGGGAGCGCTCGGCTTCCACCCGGAATGCCGGCCGACTACGACGGCCAGCGACGTGCAGACGCTGTGCTAGGTCAGGGCAGCGTGATCACCAAAGGTGACCGCGATCACACGCTAAGGTGCTGTTGGACACACAGCTTCTCATCCGAACCGGTCACCTGGGGCGGAAACGTGCAAATCTGTCCCGGCTGAGGTAGCCCCTCGCCAGCGATATCGGTATTCAGTCCGGCTGACGCTCGAAGCCGACCTGAGTCTCGGCGTCGGCGAACCCGAGCGTCCGGTAGACCCTGATGGCGTCGGCGAGCGGGTCGGCCACGATGACCAGCGTGCCCGCGCCGAGCGCGTCGAGACCGTGCCGGCCAGCCTCCCAGACCAGGGAACCCGCTAGCCCGCGCCGCCGCCAGTCCGGGTGCGTCTCGACGTTCTGGTACCGCGCGACCCCCGAGCCATCCGTGATGAGCCCGAGCTGGGCGACCAGGACTCCGTCGACAAACGCGCCAAACCAGGAACCGTGTCCGGCCTCGGTGAGGGCTCGCTCAGCGGCGACTCGCGCCTCCAGGAAGTCCGGATCGCTGCCGGGCTCGCCCGCGTTGACCATGGCCCGCAGGTCAGCTGACTGCCGCCAGTCTTTGTCGCCGGACAGTTCGCGGTAGGACGCCCGCCGGTTCGGCCGCGGGGGGTCGGCTAGCTCTTGCGCCGTGAGCACGGAAGAGCGCTCGAGGCGTAGGTCCCTGGCGATGTATTCGCCGATGTCCACGGCGCTGATCTCGGTAACGTCGACGCCGATGGCGATGTGGCGGGCGTCGGGGAACTCAGCCGTGAAAGTTGCTACCCAGCGACCCGCCTGCCCCGGCTTGGGCGCCGCCAGCAGAAAGTTGCCCCACCAGTACGTCGGATTATGCGGGCTGCGGACGACGAGGTAATCGCCGCGGTCCTCGAGCTGACTCCCCTCCAGGGCCCGGATCATGAGATCCGTGCGGTAGCCGAGCGAGCGAATTTGCACTCTGCGAGCGTAGCCGGGCAGCCCGGTCGCGGCACCTGTCCGGTGAAGCCGGCCGCGGTACGGCAAGCAGGACCGGCCCCGCGCGAGCCCGTTCCCTTATCAAATGGCGCGGTAGTCTCGGCTGCGTAAGGCCTGGCTCCGTTCCACCGTCGCAGGGAGCAATTTCCCATGGGTCTCTTCCAGCGGGCACACGACATCGTCTCCGCAAAGGCGAACAAAGCACTCGACGCAGCCGAGAATCCGAATGAGATGCTCGACTACTCCTACGAGCAGATGCTGGACCACATCACCCAGGTCCGCCGCGCACTGGTCGATATCACGGCCTCGAAGAAGCGGCTCGAGCTGCAGGAGCAGCAGCTGCAGCATTCCGTTGATCACCTGCAGGACCAGGCCAAGGCGGCGCTGGCGCAGGGCCGGGAGGATCTGGCCCGCGAGGCGCTGTCCCGCAAGGCCACGGCGCAACAGCAGATCGACGAGATGACCGCGCAGCACGACCAGCTCAACGAGGAAGAGCAGAAGATGACTCAGACCCTCGGCACGCTGCAGGCGCGGGTCAACGACTTCCGCACCAAGAAGGAAGTCATGAAGGCCCAGTACACGGCTGCCTCAGCCGAGAGTTCGGTGAACGAGGAGGCGGCCGGCATCTCCCGCAGCTTCGGGGACTCGGGGGCGGCGCTCCAGCGCGCCCAGGACAAGATCGCGCTCATGCAAGCGCGGGCCAGCGCGACTGACGAGCTGCTGCAATCCGGCGTCCTCGAAGATGTCGGCGGCGACACCGACGATATTCAGCGTGAGCTGGACGAGGCCGGCTCGAATGCCCAGGTCGACAAGGAGCTAGCCGCCCTCAAGTCGCAGATCGCCAGTGCGCCCGAGACGCCGGAGCTGCCCGCCGGTGGTGGTGCGTAGCCTCCGCGTCAATCGGACTAGCATCGGTCACGTGGGTTTCCTTTGACTGTGAACTGAGCTAACGGCCCGTGGTCCGCCTTCCGCGCCTGTCCAGGCAACTGACGGCGCGGAAGGAACGGACATGAGAATCACCCGGCTGAAGGCCGGTACGGAGTCGGTCCCGGCAACCGCCAGGCTCGCCCGCCCCGGCATCGCTGCACTGCTGGCAGCGCTCGCGGTTGAGCTCGTCGACGAGCTATTTGACGGCACCAAGGGCGCGGCGCTGCCACTGATCCGCCATGACCTGGCGCTCAACTACGTCCAGGTTGGCTTGCTGACGGCTATCCCGCTGGTGGTTGGCAGCCTGCTCGAGCTGCCCATGGGAGTTTTGAGCGGCCCCCGCGCCCGGAGGCGCCGGTTCATCCTCGGCGGCGGCTTAGTACTCATCGGCGCCGTACTGGCGGCAGGCCTGGCGCACTCGTTCGCCGTGCTGGTGATCGCGCTGACCGTGTTCTTCCCTGCCTCGGGCGCCTTCGTCAGCCTGACCCAGGCCGCGCTCATGGACGCCGCGCCCGACCGCCAGGCCCAGCACATGGCCCGGTGGACGCTCGCCGGGTCGACCGGGGCGGTGGCCGGGCCGCTGCTCGCGGCCGCCGTGCTGGCCGCGGGCGGCACGTGGCGGCTGGCGTTCGCGATCGTCGCGGTGGCTGCCGCGGCGGCCTGGGCTGCCGTTGCCGTCACGGGCCGGGCGCGTCCGGGCCAGCGCCAGCACCAGCAGACGCCTGCCGCCGGGCCGGCCAGCGAGCCTGGCGCGGCCGGCGCAGCAGCGGCTGTATCCGAGCCCGATGACGAGAAGAGCTGGCCTGGCTGGCGGCCCGCCGCCGCGCTGGTGCGCCGTTCCGGGGCCTTGCGCTGGCTGGCCCTGCTCGAAGTGTCTGACCTGCTGCTGGACGTGCTGACGGCCTTCCTGGCGGTCTACCTGGTGGCGGTCGTGCATGCCTCACCTGCGGTGGCGGCGCTCGGTGTCGCGGTCCGGCTGGGCGCGGGTCTCGCGGGCGACGCTATCCTTATCCGCCTGCTGGAGCGCCGGGACGGCCGCAGCGTGCTGCGCGCCAGCGTCCCGCTCGCGCTGATCCTGTTCCCGGCGTTCCTGCTCGTGCCGGGCATCGGCCCGAAGCTTGCGCTGCTGGCGGCCCTGACCCTGGTGACCGCGCCCTGGTACCCGGTCCTGCAGGCCGAGCTCTACGGCAGCCTGCCCGGCCACAGTGGCCTCGCCGTCTCGCTCACCAGCGCGGCCGGCCTGCTCGGCGGCCTGGGTCCGCTCGCCGTCGGCCTGCTGGCGCAGCGGCTCGGCCTGGGCTGGGCCATGGCGTTGCTGTGCGTGGCTCCCGTGGCGATGCTCGCAGTCCCGCGCCGAAGGTCTTCATAAACCCACAAGAAGAGGGGAACGGGGCCGCCGCGATCGCCGCCGTTTATCGGCTCGCGGCGGCCGGGGACCCCTCGACTAAGCTCAGGAAGGTGACTACCTGGGGCCCTGAGGTCCGACTCCGCTTCGCGCCGTCACCCACCGGATACTTCCACGTGGGCGGCGCGCGGTCAGTCCTGTTCAACTGGGCGGTCGCGCGGCAGACCGGTGGCGCGCTCGTGCTCCGGATTGAGGACACTGACGCCGAGCGCAACAGGTCGGAGTGGATCGACGGCATCATCAGCGCACTCGGCTGGCTCGGCATCGACGGCAGTCAGTACGAGGGGCCCTATCTGCAGTCCGACAATCTGGCCAAGCACACGGCGGCGGCGCGGAGCCTGCATGAGCACGGGCGGGCGTACTACTGCGACTGCACTCGCGAGCAGCTGATCGAGCGGACTGGCGACCGGTATCACGGTTACGACGGTCACTGCCGGGATCGCGGGCTTGGTCCAGGAGTGGGGCGCGCCCTGCGGTTCCGCACCCCAGACGAGGGCGCGACGATCATCGACGATCTTGTCCGAGGCAAGACCGTGTTCGAGAACTCGTCGATCGAGGACTTCGTGCTGGCACGTGCTGACGGCTCCGTGCTCTTCCTGCTGGCGAACGTCGCCGATGACATGGATCAGCGGATCACTCACGTGCTGCGCAGCGAGGAACACCTGCCGAACACGCCGAAGCAGCAGCTGCTCTGGGAGGCGCTCGGACAGCGTCCGCCAGTCTGGGGGCACCTGCCCATCGTGGTGAACGAGAAGCGGCAGAAAATGTCCAAGCGCCGCGACAAGGTCGCGCTGGAGGACTTCCGGGCCGAGGGGTATCTGGCCGAGGCCATGCGCAACTACCTCATGCTGCTCGGCTGGGCGCCCCGCGGCGACCGAGAGATCGTGCCGTTTGACGAGATGGTGACGGAATTCCGGGTCGAGGATGTGAACCCGTCGCCCGCCTTCTTCGATGTGAAGAAGCTGCGCGCGTTCAACGGCGAGTACATCAGGGCGCTGACGGTGGAAGAGTTCATCGCCGCGTGCCAGCCGTGGCTTGGGGCCGATGTCGCGCCGTGGCCGGGGGAGCGGTTCGATCCGGCCGTCTTTGCCGTGCTGGCACCTCTCGCGCAGACGCGGGTGGCACTGCTCGCCGACATCGTGCCGATGGTCGACTTCGCCTTCCTGGCCGAGCCCGCGCACGACGAAGCTTCGTGGGCAAAGGCCATGAAGGAACCCGCCGCCGAGATCCTGGAGGCAGCGGAGGCGGCGTATGCCGACGCTTCGTGGGAGGCCGACGCGCTGCGCGAGCGACTCGAGGCGATCGGGACCGAGTTCGGCCTGTCACTCGGCAAGGTGCAGGCGCCCGTCCGGGTCGCCGTGACCGGCCGTACCGTCGGGCTGCCGCTGTTTGAGTCCCTGCAGGTGCTGGGCCGCGAGGAGACGCTGCGGCGGATCGTGTCGGCCCGCGAGCGAGTCACTGGGCTCACCTCTTAGCGCTTGCAGTTGCGTCGATTCAGCGAGGGCGCCGACGCTGACGCCCGGATCGGCTACCTGCTGCCCGCGCAGGAGGCGGCGCTCACCGCGGCAATTCACGCTGCCTTCGATCTCGACTGAGCCGCCGCACCCTGGCATGCTGAGGGCGCCCTGGCGCACAGCATGCAACGGTCTGCCGCCCCACGGGTGTCTTTGCGGGTGGAGGTGGCCATGGATGCTGCGGCTGACGCCGAGTTCAGTGACTTCATGACCGGCTGCTGGTCCGGGCTGGTGCGGCTCGGTTACGGCCTGACCGGTGACCTGCAGCATGCCGAGGATCTGGCGCAGACCGCATTCGCCCTGGCCTACGCATCCTGGGGCCGGGTGCGGCGGGCCGATGACCCGGACGCCTACCTGCGCCGGATCGTGGTGAACGCCAACCGCAACAGGTTCCGCAAGCTGCGCGTGCCGGAGGTGCTGACGGCGTCGGTGCCTGAGCTTGCCTCCGCCATGGACAGCGCGGACGAGCAGCACCGGCGGGACGCGCTGGTCAAGGCGCTGCTGCAGCTGCCGTATGGCCAGCGCGCCGCCGTCGTGCTGCGGTACTGGCTCGACCTGACCGAAACCGAGACTGCCGCGGTGCTGGGCTGCTCGGTCGGCAATGTCAAGAGCCAGTCCTCGCGCGCGCTGGCCAAGCTCCGGGGCAACACCGCGCTGCTGGAAGGGGGACTGCTGTGAGCATCGAGGACGAGCGCGACCTCCGGGTGCAGCTGTCGGGCCTGCTGGATGGTGCGGATGTGCGCCCGGCACCCGTCGCTGTCGTGATCCGGCGGGGCAGGAGGATCCGGGTGACCAGGCGCATCTCGGTGGCGGCTGGACTGGCGGCGGCCGCGACGCTCGCAGCAGTACTCCCGGGCGTGCTGGCCGGGAGACCGAGCTCGTCCGGCCCGATTACGCCGCAGCACTACTCCGTCAACGTACAGGCGCTTGGCCCGGTCGCCAGCAGCGGCGTGATTGCCCAGGGTGTGACCGACGGCAAGCGGTGGAAGGTCGTCGTATCCGGGTCGGCTACTGCGCCCTCCGTCGAGGCAGTCGGTGCTATCGGGGCTAGCGGTGGCATGTCCGGCCCGGTCGTGCTGGACGGCCCGGTCAGTGTGGAGAGTATGAACGACTCCCGTTACACGACCATTGCGGGCAACGTCAGCGCGGCCGTCACGAGCCTGGTGCTCCAGCTTCCCGACGGTGAGCGGCCGACCCTGACCCCGGTCTCGTGGGGGGGAGCCCGCTGGGTAGCGGTGGTCCTGCCGACGCGCGTGCCTGTTGTCCGGGCGGTCGCGTACTCCGGCACCCGTGAACTCGCCTACTCCGTGCCATTCCGGGGGAGCATATTCGCTGCCTGGTGGGATCCGGGCCAGGTCGGGCCGGCCCGGATAACCCGGTCGATCGGCTCCGGAGTCATCGACGGCAAGCCCTGGCACGCAACGGCGCAGATAGGCCCGTGGGGCTGGTGCTTCACCGAAGGCAGCGGCTCCGCGTGCTACGGCGTCAACCCGAAGGCGGACCTAGCGGGCCAGCGGCTCGCTATGACGACGTGCTCGCCGGCTGCGGGCAATGCGCCGGCGACCGGCATCGTCTCCGTCGCTTCGGATGTCACGCGAGTAGTGCTGCGGCTGAGCGACGGGACGTCGGCCTCCTTCCGGGCAGTGGAGGTCGCCGGGAGCCGGATGCTCGGGTACGTGGTTCCCGCGCACGTGCGGGTGACGAGCTCGACCGAGTACGGCTCACGAGGGCAGGTCGTCGGCTCGGCTTCGGGAAAGGCTGTTGGCGCCAGCCGCACGCCGGGGTGGACCTGCTAGCCGGTTTGCGGTGTGCTTGGCTGTCTGGGTGACAAAGACTCATTTTTCCGAGCGCGTGCGCGGTGGCGATGTGGTGTTCGGCGGCTGGCTGGCGGCACCGGGGCCGGCAACCGCCGGGCTGGTCGCGGGCGCCGGCCTTGACTACGTCGTCATCGACCTGCAGCACGGCACCGCGACTGAGCACGACCTGCCTGGGCTGACGACGGCCATCCGGCTCGCTGGCGCGGCCCCGCTCGGCCGGGTCCGGCATGCGCATCCCGCCGACATCGGCCGTGCCCTGGACCTCGGCTGCGACGGCGTGATCGTGCCGAACGTGGAAAGCACTGATCAGGCTGCGGCAGTCGTCGGCGCGTGCCGATTCCCGCCCGAGGGCTACCGGTCCGGTGGCGGCGTGCTGGCACCATCGGCGCTGCCCTTGTGCATCGTGATGGTGGAGTCCCGTCACGCCATGGACGAGCTGCCGGGCACCCTTGCACTGCCCGGCGTGGACGGGATCTACGTCGGGCCGCGCGATCTTTCCTACTCCCTCGGCTGCCCCCTCGATCCGAACGACCCCGTGCTCCGGCCCGCATTCGAGCGGATCTGGGCGGACTGCGCCGCAGCGGGCAAGCCAGTCGGCGTGCACGCATCCGATGGCACGACCGCTCGCCTGTATCGCGACAACGGGTGCCGCCTCGTGACGGTAGTCTCCGACGCCCTCGCCGTATCGCGTGCGTCGGTCGCCGAGCTGGCGGTGGCAAAGGGCTAGCAGCGCCGGGCTGGCGACGCGCCGGCAGGCCCGCTCACCTGCACGCTGGGGATGGCTCGCCCTGGCTACGATGGGTTACCGGAGCTTCGCGGATGGGGGCGGCGACGCCCGAGGCCCGAGCCTTGGAGGGGCACATGGGACTGATGGACAAGGTCAAGGCGCAGGCGAACCAGCTCGCGCAGAAGACCCAGGAAGCAGCTCAGGAAGGCAAGGCCAGGCTCGACCAGGCGCAGGCGAACCGGCGGGCCGATATGCTGCTGCGCCAGCTCGGCGCGGCGGTGTTCGCCGACCGCACCGGCCGGGGCACGGCTGACACGCAGGCCACCATCGATCAGCTGGTCAGCGCGATTTCGGCACACGAGAGCGAGAACGGCCTGAACCTGAACCAGGCCACCGTTCCGCCGCCCGGCTCGCCCCCTGACCAGCCAGGAGCGACACCAGGCCAGGGCACGTGGTCCGCGCCGCCGGGGGGCGGCCCTTCCTCCGGCTCTCAGGAGACGCCAGGCGGCTTCCCGCAGTCGGGTCAGACGTTCTTCCCGCCGCCTGAGGACTGATACCGGCCAACGGCCGGAAACGCGGGCTGCGTCCTAAGCGGCACGCGGCCCCTGCGGCGGTGTGCTGAGCAGCTGCATGCTGGGCAGTGGTGTGCTGGGCCGCGGTCGATGGCGGCCTCCCGGCGGCACTCCGGCCAGGCCGATGCGGAGGCGCCAGTCCGGCATCGGTGTTCAGCCGCTGGAACAGTGTCACCGCCTCGGCCTGATCCCAGAGAACGGCTGACTCGCCGGTCGGCGTCTGGTAGTCGGCACTGGCGATCGGCACGGTGGTGAACGCCACGCGGCCCGGCTTGACCTCACGGAGCTCGTTCGCCAGCTCGGTCACGTTGAGGCCCTGGTCGACCGTGACCGCGGCGGTTATCGAGGACACCACCTGCCGCAGCCTTACCGGGTCCGCGAGCACTCCTGACGCGGTCGCCTGCGCGTACAGCGACGCCAGGATCTGTTGCTGGTCGGCGATCCGTGCCAGGTCAGAGGTGGCGAACGAATGCCGGTCGCGGGCGAACTTCAGGGCCGTCACGCCGTTGACGTGATGGGGGCCTGCTGACAGGTGCAGGCCGCTCTCGCTGTCATCGACCGCGAACGGGAGGCAGACGTTGACCCCGCCGAGCGTGTTGATAACGCGCACGAAGCCTTCGAAGCTGACCTCGACATAGTCGTTGATGTCCAGGCCAGTCGCCTGCTCGACGGTGCTCACCATCAGCCGGGGCCCGCCCAGCCCGTACGCGGCGTTGATCTTGTTCATGCCGTAGCCGGGAATGCTCACCCACGAGTCGCGCGGCAGGCTCACCACCTGCATGCTCTGCCGGTCAGCCGGAATGTGGATGACCATCATCGTGTCCGAGTTCGCGCCGGTCACGCTTCCGACGTGCAGCCCCAGCTGCTGCTGGCGGGTCAGACCGCCGCGCGAGTCCACGCCTGCGAGCAGGATGTTGACGGGCCCGCTGACGGGCGTTCCCGACGTGCCAGCATCAAGCCTGCGCAGGCTCGAGCTGAGGTAGCCGGTCGCCATCCATGCGATGCCCGACACTAGGAGGGTGACGACGGACATCGCGCCCAGGGCCGTCAGCAGCAGGCGCTGCCGCCGGGCGATCCGATTGTTGGTGACGTGCTCGAGGAACCGGCGCTGGGCGGCGCTGTAGTTGGGCGCGGACGGATCTGCGGCACCGGATATGCCGTCCTGCCCAGTCTGGTTCTTGTCCGCCGCCATCAGCCTGCTGTCAGCCTTCGCTCTCACCCTCGCCTGGATAAGGCTTTCCCGCGCGGTTCGCCATAACCGCCGCGACGCGACCCTCCGCTATGCGTTTTACCTGCTGTTATCCGGGTCGATGCCAGCGGATGACCGGCGTGCACGGCGACCTAGGGCAGTGACAGCGGGCGATCAGCGGGGTATCATGAAGTAAGTTACTGGCGAGTAGCACTGGTCAGTAGCTTGTGCGCGGCAGCGGACAAAACCGCTAGGGAGGGGCCCCATGGGACACTTCAGGAGCAACCTCAGGGACATCGAGTTCAATCTCTTCGAGGTGCTGAAGCGGCAGGACCTGATGGGCGCCGAGCCGTTCGGCGAGGTCGATGAGGAGACAGCGCGCGGCATCCTCGACGAGGTCAACCGGCTCGCCCTCGGCCCCGTGGCCGAGTCGTACGCGGCAGCAGACCGCAACCCTCCCGTCTTCGATCCGGCGACGCACTCAGTCCAGATGCCGGAGGAGTTCAAGAAGTCCTACCAGGCATTCGTCGACGCCGAGTGGTTCCGCCTCGAGCTTCCGCCCGAGCTCGGCGGCACGAGCGTGCCCCGCTCGCTGGCGTGGTCGGTCGCCGAGCTGATCCTCGGCGCGAACCCGGCTATCTGGATGTACTCCACCGTCGGCTCGTTCTCGAAGGCGCTGTGGCTGCTGGGCACCCCGGCTCAGAAGAAGATGGCCGAATTCGCGGTCGAGCACCGCTGGGGCTACACGATGGTGCTGACCGAGCCCGACGCCGGGTCGGACGTCGGCGCGGGCCGGACGAAGGCCGTCCAGCAGAGCGATGGCACCTGGCACCTCGAGGGCGTCAAGCGCTTCATCACCAGCGCAGAGCACGACCTGACCGAGAACATCCTGCACGTCGTGCTGGCCCGGCCTGAGGGGGCGGGACCCGGCACCAAGGGCCTGTCTATGTTCCTGGTACCGAAGTACCTGGTCAACCCCGATGGGAGCCTGGGCGAGCGTAACGGTGTCTCGGTGACCAACGTCGAGCACAAGATGGGCCTGAAGGCCTCGACCACGTGCGAGCTGACGTTCGGCGCCGAGCAGCCAGCGGTCGGCACGCTGATCGGCGACGTGCACGACGGCATCCGCCAGATGTTCATGATCATCGAGTTCGCCCGGATGATGGTCGGGACGAAGGCCATCGCAGCGCTGTCCACCGGTTACCTCAACGCTCTCGACTACGCCAAGACCCGGGTTCAGGGCGCTGACCTGACCCAGATGACGGACAAGACCGCACCGCGGGTCACGATCTTGAAGCATCCGGACGTCCGGCGCGGCCTCCTGCTGCAGAAGGCGTACGCCGAGGGCATGCGCGCGCTCGTCATGTACACGGCGAGCCAGCAGGACTCCATCCAGATCGCCGATGCACGCGGCGAGGACCACACGCTGGCATCGGCGCTGAACGACCTGCTGCTCCCGGTCGTCAAGGGCGTGGGCTCCGAGCGCGGGTATGAGCTGCTGGCCCAGTCGCTGCAGACTCTCGGCGGCTCCGGCTACCTGCAGGATTACCCCATCGAGCAGTACATCAGGGACGCCAAGATCGACAGCCTGTATGAGGGCACGACCGCGATCCAGGGCATGGACCTGTACTTCCGCAAGATCGTCCGCAATCAGGGCGCCGCGTTCAGCTACCTGCTGGAGCAGGTGCGCGAGTTCGCAGCCGCGGAGGCAGGAAACGGCCGGCTCAAGACGACTCGGGCAGCCGTGGCGCGCGCGGCCGACAACGTCGAGGCCATGGTCGGCGCGATGAACGGCTTCCTCGGCACCAGCATGGAGCGGGCACCGGAGATCTACCGGGTCGGGCTCAACACCACCAGGCTGCTGCTCGCCCTCGGTGACCTCGTGGTGGGCTGGCTGCTCGGTCAGCAGGCCGAGATC
>Ga0126378_10000407_pt1 | contig 31972 bp, 24 predicted proteins | sample PanSoiMetPlot_23_FD_92587 | JGI IMG/M metagenome (GOLD analysis project Ga0126378, IMG submission 92587) | Tropical forest soil microbial communities from Panama - MetaG Plot_23 | ecosystem: Environmental > Terrestrial > Soil > Tropical forest > Bulk soil | place: Panama | collected 2016-02-17
CGGGGAAACTGTCATACCCGTGGTCTCGTTTCCGGCAAGCATGTACCGCCGACCATTCGGCTTTGTCTCCACAGTCTTTACCTTGAATCCAGGAAGTTCCATCACGACTCCCCAATTCTTCCCCGGGAAGGACAGCCGTCCGCGAAGCGGCGCTTATCTTGACTACGCGCGTTCGGGCGGCTGGCCGTCCGTGACTGGCGGGTGGCCGGGGTGGAAAAGGGCGGCACTCCGCCGTGTCAGAAGCCGCGAGGAATGCCGCCCTGCGGGCTCAAAACCCATTTGGAACAACACTGACCGAGGGCTTACGCCAACTGGCCTACCAGAATTCCGCTATTCAGCTTGGCTGTTCTTATTTAGGCGGAGGCGTGTTGTTCTGTGGCTGCTGCTGTTCTCTTGCGTGAATGCGGTCGTTCTGCGCCTGAACCATGCTGTCGAACTTACCCTTTTGCTCGTCACTGGTCAGAGCGCCGCGGATCTTGTCAATCGTCGATTGCCGAATCGCGTGGATCTTCTGCAGCTTCGCATCGCGAGAGAGTGAACTGTCGTTCACCAGGCCCAACGCTTGCTTGTGCTGGTCTTCCAAGATGGTCTTAACCTTGGCTTGCTGATCGCTGGTTAGGTTCAGAGTTGCCGTCAGCATGCTCACTTGATCGTCGATGCCGGGGGTACCGGAGCGCATAGGCTGCGCTTGCGACGGCTCACCCTGCGGAGTCTGCGTCGCAGGATTTTGAGCACTTCCAGGCTGCGTCTGCGGTGGCGCGTATGGTGGCGTGGCTCCCGGATACTGCGGATTTTGACTCGCTGCTCCAGGCGTTTGCGGCATCTGCGCGGGTTGCTGCGTGGATCCTTGAAGTGCAAAAGCGCCCAATGCCGCCATGAGCATGCAGAAAAGAACGACTACATAGAAACTTTTCATGAGATCTACTCTCCCTTCGAGTGGGTCAGACCAGTTCTGTCCTGTGATGCCCGTTTCGCGCGGCGAGAGGTAGAGAAACGAGAGCTGATGAATCTTGGACGGGAGGAACTTTCATTGAAGATTAATCCTGGGGTGGGTGAAAAACTTGTGCAAAAAATATCGTTTGCGGTGGATCATCCATGCAATCTTCTACATCCAGGACTCACGCATTCGCTACCACGAACGGTACTGACAGGCCCGCAGCGGCGGACTCAGGATGACGCTCTCGAGGGTCCACACTCCAACCCTCGGCAGGAACAATAAGTAGCAGGATAAGATGCCCCGGGTCCGACTGAAATATTTCCGGCTCAAGCCGTGGCGGAACCTAGGCGCTTGCGGCGAGTTTTTTTGGCGTCTCCACTTCCTCCTGGCTATCGCCGAAATTGCGCATGGTGCGTCCCACGAGCTCTACAAACGCAAAGGCGCCAAGACCGTCGCTTACCTTTCGGCTGAATTCCTGCTCGGCCCTCACCTGGCGCACAACATCCAGAACCTGAATCTCGCGGACAAGGTTCGGGAGGCGATGTCGGCGCTGGGTCTGGACGTGGACGTCATCCTCGAAGCCGAGCAGGAGCCTGGGCTTGGAAACGGAGGCCTGGGACCTCTGGCAGCGTTCTACATGGATTCGCTGGCGACGCTTGAATTCCCGCTACGGGCTACGGCATTTGCTATGAGTCGTTCTTCCGGAAAAAAAAAGGAACGCGACAAATCGGGTGATCCGAACTTCTACGTCTTTATCTGTACCCGCCTGCCTGTTCGCGCTGCCTCGTAGATGGCGGTAATGATTTGCAAGTCTCGACGGCCTAGTTCTCCCGGGACAGGAGTGTCACGGCCGGTTCGAACACAATCGGCGAAGTCGTCCATGTGGGCGGCTTGTTGATTGATTGCTTGAAGATTTAGCGGACCGCGGCTGGTCTCACAGACTATGCCGTGATAGGTGAAGGCATGCTGTTTGAAATCCATCCAGCCCTTCGCGCCTTCAACGCGAAAAGTGTCGGAGCTGTGGTTGAAGCTGGTGACCGCGTCGCATTTCGCGCCGTTGGCCCACTCCATGGTCCAGCGAATCGTCTCCTCTACTTCGTTGAAGAGTTCCGGCTTGGTTTTCGGCTCCTCGTGCGCAGTGACGGCGATGGGGGCAACGCCGTTGGCTGCCATGCAGGCTCCGTGCACGATGTAGATGCCGAGGTCCATCATGGGACCACCACCAGCTAGCTTCTTGTCGATTCGCCAAGCTCGCTCGCCGAAGACGAAGCCGCGGTCGCCGGTCATCTTCATAAAAGGTCCGAAATCCTGCTCGCGAGCGAGACGCATTAGCTCGCGGTGATACAGGTCGTAGTGCAGGCGATATCCGATTGCAAGCTTTACCTTCGCGGCTTTGCAGGCGGCGATCATTCGATCGCAGTCGGAGATAGAAGTTGCCATCGGCTTCTCGGAGATTACGTGCTTGCCTGCCTTCGCGGCGCGAATCGTGAACTCGGGATGCAGCGCAGGAGGAGTGACGACGTACACGATGTCGATGTCTGGGTTGTCGGCGATCTGGTCAAAGTTCTCGTAGTTGTAGATGTTCTTCTTGTTGAGGCCGTAGTCGGCCGCCCAATGCTCCCCCTTTTCCGCGTGTCCGGTGATGACCCCTGCGAGGTAGCAATTCTTGGTTTCGCGCAGGGCAGGGCCCAGCTGGCCGGAGGAGTACCGTCCCAATCCGAGAAGGGCAACGCCGAGCTTGCGATCGGGCGCTTTGCTATGCGCGTGGAGTCCGGTTGTAGCTAACGCAGCGGTGGTCCAACACAGATCGCGCAGAAACTCGCGTCGAGAGCGCGAAGCAAATAAGGTCCTGGGCGTATTCATTTGGCCGCGAATTGTACTACCCATTGCACGACGCAAAACGGCAAGAAAAAAGCTGCTGAGTCCGGCTATGTCCAAGTCCCGGACCAGCAGCTAACCTGCGTGCGTGGGTACATATTGGGATGGAGCGGTCCCTATGTCAAACGCGTATTCTTGAAAAGAATCTTTAGCGGAACTAAAGTATTGGCGCCTTTAATTCACCGCAAAGCAGGAATGAATCCGTGGACGTTCATCAGCTCGAAGTGTTCCTCTCCGTACTAGATACCGGCAGCGTCACTAGGGGGGCCGAGCGCGTGCATCTCTCGCCTGCTGCAGTGAGTCTGCAACTTCAGGGCCTGGCGGAGCACCTGCAGACGGAACTCTTCGTGCGCTCCGGGCGCAAGCTTGCGCCGACTTCGATGGCTTATCGCCTCGCAGAGCATGCGCGGACGGTGATCGATCAGATGCGACGAATCGAATCCGATTTTCATGGCGCCGCACAAGAGGACACTCGCCCATTCCACTTCGCAACAGGTGTGACCACGCTGGTCTATCGCCTTGGCCGTCCATTGCGCATGCTGCGCAAGCAGTATCCGCAAACAGAACTGCACGTGACGGTGGCCAACACCGAGGAGATTGTCGCTGGGCTTCTCGATCGCCGCTTTGACCTAGGCCTGATTTCGCTTCCCGTATCGGAGCCGAGCATCACTACAATCCCCTTATTTGATGAAGACCTGTTGGTGGTAAGACCTTCTCAGACAAAGGTAAGGGGTGGGCAGATCGGCTCGATTCGCGTCTCAGATTTGGCGCGCGTTCCGTGGCTCCTTTATCCCAAGCAGAGCAATATGCGGACGATTATTGACGCATTCTTCGCACACGTCGGCATTGAACCGAACGTCGCGATGGAGGCGGCCGATACCGAAGCCATCAAGAGACTCGTTGAATCAGGATTTGGCTATTCGATCTTGCCCGCGTTTTCGTTGAAAGGCCAGTCGCGTTTCTTTCACACCATGCGTGTCGCAGGACACAAGCTCGTGCGCAACCAGGCGCTGGCGATGGTGAATGCTGCCTATCCCCGTGCTCTAACACTCACGATCGCTGACTTCATTCGGCGATCGCTGCAATAGTCTCGTTCTGTCGGGCGCGTCTGCCCTCTTTCCATGATCAAGCTTTTCGAAGAGTGCTGTTAAGTTTTTCTTAAGTAAAGGTTTTATTACTTTGAGCTTGACAGTCTCTCAGAACCCCACACATCATGCCGCTCGCTAAGGTCCAAAGCCGCAGCTGAGAAAACGTCGTGCGAGACGTTATCGGCCGTTTCAATATTTGAAAAAACTTAAAAAGGACACGGGTGGCCAGCGTGTTGAGATCGCTGACTGGCCGCCAAAGTAGGGAGGGTGCGGTTATGAAGAAGCAAGCGTGGTTGCTCCTATTCTTCCTCATGTCGTTCAGCGTAGTTTCCCTTGCCCAGGAGATGGGCAGCATCGTCGGTACCGTGACCGATCCTTCAGGTGCGGTTCTAGCGACTGCGAAGATTACGGCGACAGAGATCGGTACTGGCCTCGTTCGCGCCACGACCGCAGATTCTCAGGGCTATTACGTAATCAGCTCTTTGAGGCCTGCGCAATACACGGTCAGTATTGAGGCTGCCGGTTTCCGCACCTCCAAGCAGGAGGTGACGCTCCTTGCAAATCAGGCCTTGACGGTAAATGGCACACTTCAGCTTGGCGCTCCAACCGAGGTCGTCGAAGTGGCCGGCACGAGTGTGCAGGTCGACACCAGCACTTCCACCTTGAAGAATGTGGTGGAGCAAACACGTATTACTGAACTTCCGCTGAATGGCCGCAACGCCGCCACGCTAACTCTTACAACCGCGGGTTCAGTTCAGGGTCCCAGCGGTGGCGCCGACCAGGGGACGACCAAGACTTTTCCGGGCGCGGTTACTCTGAATGTGAACGGCGCACGCCAGAACCAAATCAGCTATCAGCTCGATGGCGGTAACTACGTTGACGAATACACGAACGTAAACCAGCCTTTCCCGAATCCAGACGCACTGCAGGAATTCAGTATCCAGACAAGCAACTACAGCGCAGAGTACGGCCAAAATGCCGGCGCAGTCGTCAACGTGGTTACCAAATCGGGAACGAATATACTGCACGGTACGGCATTTGAATTTGTACGCAACGCGGTGTTTAACGCTAGAAACTGGGCTGCGCCTATGACGCTGCCGAATGGTTCGCCCACAAAGGATATGGGTCGCGACCAGCTTAAGCGGAACCAGTTTGGCGGGACGATTGGCGGCCCCATCATCAAAGACAAAACATTCTTCTTCAGTTCTTACCAGGGAACACGCCTGCGCAACCTCGGCAACGTGAGCCAGACGACCGTTCCGACGGTTGCCCAACGCGCGACGGCATCTGATCCTGCGGTAATAAACCTCTTGAAGGGTATTCCGGCTGGTGACGCCAACGGTAAGTTGAGTTTCGCGAAGCCTGATCACCAGGACTTTCATGATTTGTTGGGCAAGGTGGATCATGTACTCACAGAAAAAGATCGATTCTCGGTGCGTTATGCATACGATCGGTTTAGCAAGCTTGCAGTGTTCGATCCGGCCAACTTTTTGACATACGCCGATGGTTCGACCATAACGTCTCAAAATATTCTTTTGCACGAGAGTCACGTCTTCAACCCACATCTATTGAACGATGGTCGCTTTAGCTATTCACGTGAGAAGGCCAGCCGCGGTCCAGCTGCCAATGCGATCAGCGTCGCGGATTTGGGAGTGAGCCTGCCCTACGAACCGGTAAAGGCAATTCAGCAGATCAGGGTTAATGGCGGATTCAGCTTCGGAGATAACCCGCCTGCCGCTTTCGTTCGCAATAACTTTACCTGGAGCGATGACGTAGGCTGGGTGTTGGCCAGGCATGATCTGCATTTCGGTGGCACGTTGGAGCGCAGTCGTGTCGACCTGGACAACAAATTCTTCCAGCCGGCCGAGTTCAGTTTCGACGGATTTGCGAATTTGATGGCAGGAAAGTTGACCGACTACAGCGGCAATCCTGCATTCCGGCAGGGCGCGGGAGAATTCAAGAACAATCGCAATACCTTCGCCGGGCTCTACATTCAAGACAACGTCAAGGTTAACCGTCGGTTGACGGTCAATCTTGGATTGCGATGGGAGCCGGGGCGCGCGCAGCGCGAACTCAAGAATCGCTGGACGCAATTCCGGCTGCCTGACCTGATTACGGGAGTACATTCGACGGTGTTTCCCAACGCTCCGGCAGGTCTCTTCTTTCCTGGCGACAATGGTTTTCCAGATAACGGGCTTCGTGACAGCATGAATAACTTCGCTCCGCGGCTCGGCTTCGCCTGGGATGTTTTTGGCGACAGCAAGACTAGTTTGCGCGGCGGCAGCGGCATCTTCTACGACACGCGGATCAGCGGTATGAACAATAACCGCTTCGTAGACTCGACGCCCTACAGTCCGCAGCTCTTTTTGCAGACAGGCGCTGTCGGCGCCAGCCCGGGAACGTTTAGCGATCCGCTCTGCACCCAGGCTGCGACTCAGACACTGCAGAAGTGTACGAGTCAAACGGGGAACTATCCATTCCCTGCGGCATTTCCGCCCCCAAAGAACGCTCCTTTCCGGCAAAGCGATCTTTATTTGGGCTGGGATCCAAACCACAAGTGGCAAGTGCCAACGATCTATAACTGGAATTTAGTACTTGAACGCCAGTTGCCCGCCAGCTTCCTCGTGCGCGCTGGATATGTGGGCTCGCACACTTCCCATTTAGGCGAGACCATCAATCAGGATCCATGCGTTCCGTCCGCAACGGTAACCTGTACAGGTGCGATTAGAAGATTGAATCTTGTGAAGCCTGCGGCGGACGTTTCGTTTGGAGACCTTCAGATCGTTCCTTACGACGTGAATTCAAGCTACAACTCGCTGCAGTTGACCGCCGAACGTCGCGTGAAGAGCCTTACCATTACGGGAAGCTATACGTGGTCGAAGAGTATTGATGATCTGCCGCCGGCGCAAGGCCTCTATGGCTTTGACGGCACCTATTCGGCGCGACCGTGGGACGATCCTTTGCGGCATGCTTTTGATCGAGGTCCTTCGGAGTTCGATCACCAGCATCGCTTCGTGTCGTCTTTCGTCTGGCAGTTGCCAGGGTTGAACGGAATGAACGGGTTCATTCGCAACACTTTGGGCGGTTGGCAGTTCAGCGGATTAGTCTCAGCGCAAACCGGTCGACCGCTCACCGTGCTCTCAGGGACAAACAGCAACAGCGGTGGGTCCAGAGCCGGACTCGGTCAAGATCGACCGAATCTGGTGGGGGATGCTTATGGCGCGGGAGCGTGTCCGGCTAATGGCACTACTGCGTGCCGTGATTGGCTCAATCCAGGTGCGTTCGTGACCAATCCCGCTGGTACTTTCGGAAATGTGGGCAAGGGAAGCCTTCGCTACCCTGGCTACTACGATTGGGATATGGGACTCGGAAAGAATTTCAAATTTACGGAGCGAATTGGCATGCAGTTCCGTGCCGAGTTCTTCAACGTCTTCAATCGTGTGAACTTCGACGAGTCCGCCGTGTCCGGTACTGGCAACTTCCTAAAGCTGAACTCTGCCGGAAATTTCGGCGCGTTGCGTTCAGCGTTGGATCCCCGTATCGGGCAGCTTGGACTGAAGTTGAATTTCTGATCTGAAACTTCCTGATAACCGCGTGCGAAATCTGGCTGCAATTCAGCCAGAAATTGCACGTGTGTTTTCAGATGCTGGGACGAGTTGTATAACGCCAGTAGTGAAGCGGAAACCGGATCGGTACAGGAGAACAGTTGAGTTCAGATACGGAGACGACACGCAGGAAGTTTCTGCATCTTACGGCTACCGGCATCACTGGCGCAGTGGCTGGAGGGGCGATAAGATCGCCGGCTCAGAAAGCGCCCAGAGCTACGCCAAGTTCTGGTGCGTCTCACACCGTTTACGACGTGCGCTCATTCGGGGCTAAAGGTGACGGCACAACTGTAGATACTCCGGCCATTGACAAGACCATCGAGGCAGTGGCCACTGCCGGTGGGGGCACGGTTCACTTCCCTGCGGGCACCTATCTTTGCTACACCATTCATCTCAAGAGCAAAGTGGCTCTGTACCTCGACCAAGGCACCACTATCCTCGCGGCGGAAACTGGTCCTGGTGGCCAGTACGATGCAGCCGAGCCGAATCAGTGGGATCACTATCAGGATTACGGCCACAGCCACTGGCACAACAGTCTCATCTTGGGCGAAGACATTCATGACTTCTCCATCACCGGTCCCGGTCTCATTTGGGGAAAGGGACTCAGCCGTGGCACGCGTCAGGGGCCACGAGCCGAAGATCCTGGAGTCGGCAACAAAGCGATTTCACTAAAGAACTGTCACCATGTCATTCTTCGCGACTTTTCCATCCTCCACGGTGGCCATTTTGGAATTCTGGCCACGGGAGTCGATAACTTCACCGTCGACAATCTGATGATCGATACGAATCGCGATGGAATCGATATCGACTGCTGCCGCAACGTCCGGGTAAGCAACTGCAGCGTGAATTCGCCCTGGGACGACGGTATTTGCCTCAAGAGCTCTTTCGGGCTGGGCTATGCGCGTGCGACAGAAATGGTCACGATTAGTGACTGCCTGCTGACGGGCAGTTTTGAAGAAGGAACCCTCTTGGACGGTACGTGCAAGCCATTTCCCGCGGACGCAAATATTCCGCGCAATGGCCGTATCAAGTTCGGCACAGAGTCTAACGGTGGTTTCAAGCGCATCACTGTCTCGAATTGCGTGTTCGATGGGTGCCGGGGCTTGGCTCTCGAAGCGGTGGATGGCGCCATCCTCGAAGATGTGACGGTTACCAACATCAGCATGCGCGATATCGTCGATGGACCTATTTTTTTAAGGCTCGGCGACCGTATGCGCGGGCCCGAAGGTGTTCCCGTAGGAGCATTGCGGCGCGTGATCATTAGTAATATCGTCTGTTCTAACGCTGCTCCGAATATCTCATCGCTCTTTAGTGGGCTCCCAGGCCATCCGATCGAGGACGTTAAGCTGAGTAACATCGTCATCGAGCATCGCGGCGGTGGCACCGCTGCACAAGCCGCTCTTGAACCGCCCGAAGAGGAGAGGGAGCGGTATCCGGAACCGAGGAGGTTCGGCGATACACCGTCGCACGGATTCTTCATTCGCCACGTGAAGGGCATCGAGATGAACGACGTAAAGATTCTCGTGCAGCACGAAGATGCCCGTCCGGCGTATGTGCTCGAAGATGTACGCGAGGTTGATTTTTTTCGCATCAAAACCCCGAAAGCTGCCAACGTGACTACATTTGCGCTCAAGGGCGTCGAGGATTTTAAAGTGGGTCAGAGCAACGTCGTGCCCGATACGCATTTAGACAAGGTCGACAACAAGAGGTTGTAAGCTCATTTCTGACCTTGGAGTTATCGGGATCGCTGGAATTTTTGTAAAGGTTAACGATTATGGGATTCATTACTGAGAACTTTCTTCTTAGGACAAAGGCTGCTCGTCATCTCTACCGTCAATATGCATCCGATCAACCAATTCTCGATTATCATTGCCATCTTTCAGCGAAGGAGATTGCGGACAATCATCGCTTCCGCGATCTCACCGAAATATGGCTTGAGGGAGATCATTACAAGTGGCGGGCCATGCGAGCAAATGGCGTCCCGGAACGGTACTGTACTGGAAACGCGAAGCCGTATGAGAAATTTTTGGCGTGGGCGCGAACCGTTCCCCACACGCTGCGAAATCCGCTCTATCACTGGACACATCTCGAGCTGAAACGGTACTTCGGCATCGACAAGCTACTCGACGAGAATAGTGCGGAAGAGATCTGGAATCAGGCGAACGAGCAATTAAAGGAAGAGGATCTCAGCGTTCAGGGAATCCTGGAGAAGTTTCGTGTGGTGGCGGTGTGCACCACGGATGATCCTGTGCACTCCCTTAAACATCATGAGCGTATCAAGCATGCCGGAACGGTAACCGCAGTTTTTCCTACCTTCCGTCCAGACCGTGCTCTTCACATCGAAAATCCAGCTTCATTCAATGACTGGACCGAACAGCTCGCCGCTGCGGCCAACACGAACATCGCGCGCTTCGGTGATTTTCTTGATGCACTCAGTAAACGCCATCAGGATTTTCACGATCATGGCTGCCGCCTCTCCGATCACGGCTTGCAGCAGTGCTACGCGGATCCATGTACGGAAGAGGAGGCTTCGGCAATATTCGATAAGGTCCGAAGTGGGCAGCGCCCAAGTCCAGCTGAGATCACAAAGTACGCCAGTTTCCTGATGCTTTTTTTCGGTCATCTCGATGCGGGCAAAGGATGGACCAAGCAGCTTCATCTTGGCGCCTATCGCAACGCCAACACTCGTGCGCTGAAGACGCTAGGCCGCGATACCGGTTTCGACGCAATCGGCGACTGGCCTCACGCAGATGCCTTTGCCCGTTATCTTGATCATCTCGACCAGGACAACCGACTACCGAAACTGATCGTCTATAACCTGAATCCAGCTGACAACTACGTGTTCGCGACTATCGCCGGCAGCTTCCAGGATGGTTCTATTCCGGGAAAGCTGCAATTTGGTAGCGGATGGTGGTTCCTCGATCAGAAGGAAGCCATGGAATGGCAGATGAACGCGCTCTCAAATTGCGGATTGCTATCGCGTTTCATTGGAATGGTGACAGACTCCCGCTCCTTCATGTCGCATCCGCGGCACGAATACTTTCGCCGCGTCCTCTGTAACTTGATCGGGAACGAAGTCGAGGCGGGAGAATTGCCCGACGATGACCAGCTTGTGGGATCAATGATTCGGAATATTTGCTTCGAAAATGCTGCGCGTCTGCTGGAGCTTCCTATTCCAGAACAATCGGGAATAGCGGTTAGTTCGACGCGATGATAGGCAATTCGCGCCAGCTAAGCGCAGCAGACTCGTGCAGAGAGCGTAACTTCGGACAGCTTGGCTGGTGGTGCCATTCGCGGTTGGTGAATGGCACGACACAGCAGATCAAGCATTTCCGAAAGTGAGCAAACCTCAAATTGATGTTTGAGGTTCGTGATTTCCATTACTTCTTCCACGAGCGGGGCCAGGTTCATCAACTTGAATTGAACGCCAGTTGAGGTGGCCCAGTTTTGCAGTGATACGAGTGTTCCCAAACCGGCCGCGTCCACGGAGGTTACTCCGGCGAGGTCAAGCACTACAGTGCGAATGTCCGGTGGGGTGAGAACAGCCTCTCGCAGCTCTGCGCTGTCTTCCACGGTGATGCGTCCAGCACAACGTAAGACCGCCACATCACCCAGGATTTGGATGTCCAGATTCAGCTTGGTCGCTTCCTTTAACACTTCACTCCTCTTTCCTAGGTACGTTCATTAGACGTATCTCGTTCCAATTTGTTACGCAGAAGCCACTATGGAAAATCCATAATGACCCGCAAGGCTCAACGAATCAGTTGGTTTGCGATTTTTCCACAATATTGTTTGCCTGGGACGAGCCGTCGATGCGTTCATGAAGATTCTGTTACTTGAACGCTCCCATCTCATCAGCGGAAGGTCCATACACACCGGGAAACACCACATGGTTCTGTCGCAGATATACAGTAAGCTGACCGCGGTGATGCGCCTGGTGACAAATCGTGGTCTGTAACAGCAAGTTGCGAATTCCCCCGAAGACTTCTTGCCCTTTAAAAGTGAGCTTCCAAGGTTTTGCCAAGTGCTCATCCGAGGAATTCGCAATCGCTTGCCGAGCTTCGGTCGCGCGTTTCTCAAAGCCAGCAAGCATTTCCGCTCGTGTAGCGGGGGAGAAGGGCATCATGTCTGAAGTTGTGAGTTCCAGCTCCTCGGTTCTAATAATCGTTGTTAGAAAATCCGGAAGTTCCGCGATGTGGGAGGCAAGACGTCCCAAGCTCATCGATTTCTCATGGGGTTTCCATCCAAATTTGTCTTCGGGCACAACTTCGAGAATACGGCGAGAATTCTGGATCTCCTGATCGAAATGCGGCAAAAGCAATTCGTTCACTTTCATAGTGCGGGGCAGCTTAACATGGATGGCGAACAAAGAGCGAAATATATTGCAAAAAAAAATCGGGATGAATAACCCTGCGGTTTATCTGTTTGAGTCCCTCAGTTCACAACATACTGAGGCTCGGCTGTTCGTATACCCTCTTCATCAATGCTGCATCTGATTGGGCATTTCAGGCGGGCCGTGTGGCGGGCGTTTCAGCATGATGCCTTCGCTACAGCGAAGGCAGCGGCTTATTCTTCGATCCTCACGGTATTTCCTGGATTTCTGGTTCTTGCCTCCATATTGGCTGCGTCGAATCAGACCGACAAGCTCACGCGAGAGATTTCTTACGCCATCGGCAAGGTTCTCCCTGCGGGAACAAACGCTTTGGCTCTTAATTACTTCAATAGCAGCAATATCCGTCCGATTAGGGTGATCTTTTCGGCTTCGTTTGTGATGCTCACAGCGGCGAGCGGCGTGATCGTCTCCTGGATGTCGGCCTTCCGCCGCGCATACGGGATCCAGGTGAATCCCTGGAGTTTCTGGAAAGAGCGCGCGATAGCTCTCCTTCTCGTCCCGCTATCAATGATGCCTTTGGGATTTGCGACCGTGCTAGTCGGTTTCGGGAATCAGTTGCAGAACTGGCTTTCGGCCCACACTGTTTACGAATTGCGGGGAGCGGTTTTGTTGCTCTGGGTTTGGGGACGCTGGTCGATAGGAGCTCTCACCAGCATCGCCGTGATCGCCCTGAATTACCATTTGGCGATTCCACGTACTCAATCGTGGCAGCGCGTTTTACCTGGGGCCGTGCTAGCCACTGCCTTGTGGTTCGCTGCGACGATCTGCTTTGGCTGGTATGTAACCAATTACGCTAACTATGCCGTGATCTATGGATCGCTGGCGGCGGTCATCGCCCTGCTGGTTTGGCTCTACATCGTCTCGATGGTGGTACTCATCGGAGCGGAATTCAACGCGCTGGTTTTTCCTAAGTGTGAACCGAAACAGTGAGAACCACGAGGCGAACACGAACGTAAGACGAGGTTATGCCACGGGGCAGTTTTCGCTTTTCTCCGTGACCTTTGCTTTTCGCCTTCGTGCCCTTCGTGTCAGCTCGTCTGCTGCAATTGAAACGTTTTAGTTACATACCTGCACCGCTCTTGCTCCACGCTGAGAAGAACAAAATGATTTAGCATAAGAGAGAAGTCCACAGAGTAATGACTGCGTCCCCCGTGCTTTCTCAGCATTCTCAGATTCGACGCAAGGCCAAGATTGTTTGCACGCTTGGTCCGGCGAGCAGCTCTCCGGCAGTAGTTCGCGAACTGATTCGCAGCGGCATGGACGTCGCCAGGCTGAACTTCTCGCACGGCACGCACGAAGAGAAAGGCCGCCTGATCGCCACCATACGAGAAGTGGCTGCCGCGGAGTGTCGACCGATCTGTATTCTGCAGGACTTGCAAGGTCCAAAAATTCGCACAGGTAGGCTGAAGTACCGCACCCCTGTCGCACTAAAGGCGGGATCGCGAGTCACAATCACTCCCAAAGACGTTGCCGGAACGCACTCACTGATCTCCACGACGTTTAAGACATTGGCGCGCGAGGTACAGCCCGGCGCTCGCATTCTGCTCTCGGACGGTTTGATAGAACTCCGTGTGCGCTCGATTCAGGGCAATGACGTCGAATGTGAGGTCGTTAATGGCGGTTTTTTGGGGGAGCACAAGGGAATCAACCTGCCTGGAACCATCGTCAGCGTCCCCTCCCTCACAGAAAAGGACGAAAAAGATCTCGAGTTCGGCTTAGCTCACGGGGTAGACATCGTTGCCGTGTCTTTCATTCGTACCGCGGCGGATGTGCAGGCTGTTCGCGAAAAGATTCGTGAGTATCACGGTGATGTATGGGTAGTGGCGAAGCTGGAAAAGCCGCAGGCGATTGAGCATCTCGAGGAGATTCTCGAAATCTCCGACAGCGTGATGGTTGCGCGCGGCGACCTCGGCGTTGAAATGCCGCCTGAGAAGGTCCCCATCATTCAGAAACACGTGATACGTCGCGCCGCGGCTTGGAGGAAGCCGGTGATCACGGCGACGCAGATGCTCGAGTCAATGATCGAGAATCCACGGCCAACGCGCGCTGAAGCCAGTGACGTGGCAAATGCCATTTTCGACGGCAGCGATGCCGTTATGCTTTCGGGCGAAACCGCGAGCGGAAAGTATCCCCGTGAGGCGGTTCGCATGATGGCCAAGATCATCGGCGAGACAGAGAGTCAAATGGCAGCGGAGCCGACGCATCGCCGCCGCAGCAACGGTAAGCTCTCCATCTCTGAAACGATCTGCGAGTCAGTGGCGCATGCCGCTCAGGAACTCGATATGCGTGCCATCTCGGTCTATACCGAAACGGGAACAACAGCGCGGTTGATCTCGAAGTATCGGCCCAAAACCGACATCTATGCGTTCTCCTACGTGCCCGCGGTGTGTAATCGCGTAAATCTCCTTTGGGGTGTGACCCCCATGATTTGTGACCACACACCGGTAACGGACGACATGGTGCGCGGTGCTGAGCGCTTGCTGTGGCAACGCGGTGTAGTGCACAACGGGGACGTAATCGGCATCGTGGCCGGCACCCGGACTGCCAGTGGATCGACGAATTTCTTGCGGCTGCACGTAGTAGGCAGCATGGATTTCTCTATGGATGGTACTGGGAAAGAGCGGCGCAAATCGTCGCGTGTGGCGGCGGCAAAGGCAACTCCTGAACGGCGCAAGGGATAGGCCCCACACAGCTTTCCAAACTAGGTCAAAGGGGAGCCCTTTCAAAAAGACCGAATGGGTTGCGGCGTGGCATGACAGTCGCTGGTACCAGAAACGCGGTGCGCTGCGTCGTCACTGGGCAACGAATCATCCAATGTGCCAGTTAATTGGGGTGTTAATCTGATGGAGGGTAATAACGGCTAAGGCGTTTAGCAGCTCGCAAGCTGATTTCATGGACCATCGCGCGTTTTTCTTTCAAAAGCTCGGGCTCACGAATCGTGATCTGGAACGGTACTTGGGCGAAGCACACTCGGCAGGCGGAGACTACGCCGATCTGTACTTCGAATATCACACGTCGACTTCGCTAAGCCTCGATGAATCCCTGATCAAGTCAGCAACGCAAGGTATTTCAGCAGGTTGCGGCGTTCGCGTTGTTTCGGGGGAGCGTACTGGGTACGCTTATACCGACGATCTCTCGCCGGAACGCATCCTGAAAGCCGCCCGCACCGCAGCGTTGATCGCAAGCGGTCCAAACAAGCAACCAATGGTCAATCTTAAGGATCCAACCGGCGGACATACTCTTTACGCAGTTGCCTCACCATCCGTCGATGCTGAAGTAGCGGCCAAGGTGGAACTCCTGCAGCGTGCCGACCGACACGCTCGTGGCTACGACTCGCGGATTGTTCAAGTTCGTGCAAGCTATGCTGACGAGCTACGGCAAATTTTAGTAGTCGGATCTGATGGGGTAGTGGCCTCCGATTCCCAACCACTGGCGCGCATGAGCGTGTTCTGCATCGCCAAGGACGGGCAAAACTCGGCTCGTGGCAATTCAGGCGGTGGAGGGCGAGTAGGCATCGAGTACTTCCAGGCTGAAAAGACACCTGAGTACTTCGCTCACGAGGCAGCACGCCAATCGATTATTCAGCTCGATGCTCGAGAGACTCCTGCGGGAGAGATGGAAGTTGTGCTCGGCCCCGGATGGCCCGGAGTTCTGCTCCACGAAGCTGTTGGTCACGGCCTGGAAGCAGATTTCAATCGCAAGAAAACATCGGCGTTTGCCGGACTCATTGGTAAGCGCGTGGCGAGCGAAAAAGTCACCGTGGTTGATCATGGGACCATGCCTTCGAAGCGCGGCTCAATCAATGTGGACGATGAGGGCTCTCCAACGCAGCACACAACGTTGATCGAAGACGGAATTCTCAAGGGCTACATCAGCGACAAGCTGTCGGCACGCCTGATGGGCATCGCCAACACTGGCAATGGACGACGCGAGAGTTACGAGCACATCCCTATGCCGCGGATGACCAACACCTATATGCTCGCCGGCCAGGATGATCCCAAAGACATCATCAAGTCAGTGAAGCGCGGGCTCTTCGCCGTAAACTTTGGCGGCGGCCAGGTAGACATCACCAATGGTAAGTTCGTCTTCTCGGCATCAGAGGCTTATCTCATAGAAGACGGCGAGATCACGGCTCCAGTAAAGAACGCAACTTTGATCGGTAATGGTCCCGATGTGCTGACGCGTGTCTCCATGGTTGGTAACGACCTGGAGCTCGATGAGGGCGTGGGGACTTGTGGCAAGGATGGGCAATCAGTTCCTGTAGGCGTTGGCATGCCGACGATCAAGGTTGATCGATTGACAGTGGGTGGAACGGGATAGAGAGGGTCCTTCGGCGCAGACGGCCCGTGCCAGCGTAGAACCAAATTGATACCCACCAACACAGCCGAGAGCGGCTGTGCCACTTTTCAAATTTGAATGAGATGCCAGTAGAGATTCAAGAACGAATCGAACTCGGAGCGGGACTCAAAGAAATCGCCGTTGAGGTAGTCGAGCGCGCGATAAAGGCAGGAGCCACAGCTGCCGATGCCATCGCTCGCGATGGCAACGAGTTCTCAACGTTGGTTAGGCTCGGAGAAGTGGAGACTCTGAAAGAATCTGGCGCGCGCGCACTCGGACTCCGTGTGTTCGTTGGCAATCGCGCGGCGGCGACACATACGAGCGACTTCTCAGCTGAAGGCATTGAGCGTCTGGTCTCGAGCGCCATCACGCTGGCGCGAGCCACGTCAGAGGATCCGATCGCGGGATTGCCGGATGCCATCAATCTGGGTTCGCTAAAGCAGGATCTCGATCTCTACTACGACGACGTCTACTCTCTGTCGACGGCCGACAGGATCGATTACGCGCGTCGTGCGGAGGCCGCGGCGATGGCTGCCGATCCACGCATTACAAACTCTGATGGCGGCTCCTTTGACGCGGCAACTGGATACAAAGTTCTGGCCAATTCCCTCGGCTTCGTCGGGGAGTATCGCCGATCTTACTGCTCGGTGTCTGCTGTGCCTATCGCACAAGCCGGCGGCTCCGCCATGCAGCGCGATTATTGGTACTCGGCTTCACGCACACTACAGAAGCTGGAATCGCCTGAGTTCGTTGGGCGAAAGGCAGCGGAACGGACGCTGCGTCGCGTGGGCGCTCGGAAAGTCGCGACACAAAAGGTTCCGGTCGTGTTCGATCCGATGGTATCGCGCGGCCTGATTGATCACATCTTCGACGCCGTAAATGGCGATGCCATCTATCGTCACGCGTCTTATTTGACAGGCAAGCTCGGGGAACAAATTGCAGGCGAGAACATCACCATCATCGACGACGGCACCATGACAGGTGGTTTTGGCTCGTCGCCCTTTGATGGCGAAGGTATACACACGCGTCGCACGGTCGTAATCGAGCGAGGAGTGCTGAAGAGCTACCTGCTCAATACTTACACCGCGCGAAAACTCAAATTGCAGACTACCGGCAACGCCGCTCGCGGATTGACCGGGAATCCCGGGATCGGTTCAGGCAATTTCTTTCTGCAGCCCGGCAACAAGGATCCCAAAGATATCCTCCGCGACATTCCGAGCGGTCTTTACGTCACGGAATTTCTCGGATTCGGTGTAAACCTCGTGACCGGCGATTTCTCTCGCGGCGCCTCTGGCTTGTGGATAGAGAACGGAGAACTGACCTTCCCCGTGGAAGAGATCACTGTAGCTGGCAATCTGAAAGAAATGTTTCGCAACGTCTCGGCGATTGGGAACGATCTTGAGTTCCGCAGTTCCATGGCCGCCCCCACCCTCCGCGTAGATGGCATGACCGTAGCTGGAGAGTAACTCTCACCTATTCTTAGAGTTACGTGCTAAGTACCGCATCGATTTCAGAAACCCCACGTAAAATCCTGCCGAAATCGCACAAAGTAAAGTACTAACGCGAACAGCTACTCTGGATTCCAACCCCGCACAGCTGCTTTGCGTCTCAACGATTCAGAGATGCAGCTGCGCGAAGCAATTGCTGTGGTCGTGAACTTCCTGCTAATCGGGGCGCTCACGGTCTACGGATTCAGGTTATTCGCCGAGTATCACGCTAAGGGACGGTGGGCCAAGAACGTGACCAGCCTTTTGGCTGGCCTCGGCCTGATGATTCTCGCGGCGGCTTTGCTTCTCACTCCTCAGAACGCGGCCGTTCTGACGAAGATTTCGCATACCAAGATCGCGCGCATTTTGCTGTGGGCCAGCAACACGCTCCTGCTGACAGCAATCGCTGCTTTCGGAGTGATCACTTACAGTCGGCCTCTGCGGCTCTGGCACGAACGCAAGATTGAGAGAGACCTAAGGCGTGAACTTCCCAAGATTCCCTGAAAGAAAAAATCGACGGAAGGGATCTCCTGCCGACCGTGGACGGGTGGTGAAGTTCCCCGCGACCGCTTCAGAGTCTGTGCAAAAGGAAGAATGGAGCCTCTGGCATCTGGGTCCCGGAGTGGTGACCGGCTCCGCCAACCTCGATCCCTCCGCCGTGGTAACCGCGACGATCGCGGGGGCAGCCTTTTCGCATTCGTTGCTGTGGGTTGTGGTTCTGGTGGTCCCTTTTCTTCTAGCCATTTTTTCTGTGACAAGCCGCATCGGGGTTGAGACCGGTTTGGGACTGCTCGATCTGGTGCGGGAGCATTATGGCCGGGGTTTCGCCCTCGCTGGAGCGACCTTGACCATCGTTACGAATTTCGCGGTTGTGGTTGCAGACATCATGGCAGTGTCGGATGCACTGTCGATTATCACCGGCCTCTCGCGCATGTTCTTCATCGCAGCAACTGCATTCTTTGTCTGGTACATCCTCGTATTCCAGGACTACAAGAAGATCACGCGTGCGCTCGTCCTGTTCTCGCTACCTTTGTATCTCTACGTGGCGGCTGCGGCTTTCACACGCCCGCACATTTCCACGTTGCTCGCCGACATCTTCATGCCGCGAATGCAGGCCAGCGCCAATTACGCGGAGAATATCGTCGCGCTGTTCGGCTCGTTTCTTACGCCTTACATCATCATCTGGCAAACAAGTTCGCGCAGCGATCCCAGCCACGAGCACCATAAAGCTGACTCCATCATCTCCACTGCCGTTACATTTGTGTTGGCTTCTTCCATCATCGTGGCTGCTAGTGCTGTACTGCACTTCGATCACGCTCCCGACATGACGACCCGTCAGGCTGCGGAAGCCCTACGCCCGGCGGTTGGGGATTGGGGTCCCATCGTCTTTGCGATCGGCATCATTGGATCCGGAATGGTCGCTCTGCCCGTGCTAACGGCTTCTATGTGTTTCGATCTGGCACAGGCCGTGGGCTGGAAAGCAGGGTTAAGCGAAAAGCCATGGGAGGCAAAGCGCTTCTACTTCCTTATCTCTGCCGCAGTCTTCCTGGCGGCCGGAGCAAATTTCCTGCGGATAAATCCCGTTACCGCGCTCTACTGGTCGATGGTCCTGGCTGGGATCCTGCTGATTCCCACCCTGATCTTTATCCTGCTGATTTCGAACGATCGCCGCATCATGCGCACCGTAAACAACCGTTGGCAGAACTTCTGGCTGGGTGCAGCCGCCGGCGGGACGGCTGCCGCGGGCTTGATTTACACACGTTACTTGCTGTTCTAACCAACTCGCACCTTACAGGATGGCTGCTACTCCGATTCAGCTATTGAAAACCTTTGGTCGCGTAATGCACTTCCAGCCTGCTAGAATCCCATTATTCCTTCATGAATGCCGATCTCGAAAGGCTTATCAAACTCGAGCAGGTGGATCGCGAGATAGCGCGTTTGTCCGCTGAGGTGGCAGCGCTTCCAAAGCGTGTCACCGAGATTGAGCATCAGCTTTCAGACGCAAAGGCCCGGGTCGAGCAGGCAAAGACAGCCATCAAATCGCAGGAGCAGAAGCGGCGCAGCCTGGAATCGGACGTCCAGTCGTACCAGCAGAAAATTGGCAAGTTTCGCGACCAGTCGCTCGATGTTAAGACCAACGACCAATACAGGGCCCTGATGCACGAGATTGAGTTCGCCCAAGCCGAGATCCGCAAAGCCGAAGACAAGATTCTAGAGATCATGGAGGGCGGCGAGCTGTTTGACCGGCAGGTGAAAGCTTCAGAAACAGAACTTAAGACGCAGTCAGCGCAGGTCGAGAAGGAAAAGGAAGAAGCTCGCACACTGACCGCGAAGGATGAAGCAAGGTTAAAAGAGCTTCAAGGCGAGCGCAGCGGACTTCGCTCCGGCGTCAACGAGGATCTGCTCGATCTTTATGATCGTGTGCTGAAAGCGCGAAAGACTGCACTGGCTGAAGCCCGCGAGCAACGCTGCACTGCATGCTTCGTTCTTTTGCGTCCACAAAAGTGGAATGAGATCAAGGCTGGAAGCGACATAATGACCTGCGACAGCTGCGGCCGGATACTCTTCTACGATCCTTCCCACGAACCTCCACCGCCTGAGCCAGATAAGAAAAAAGCGAAGCGAGCAAAAGCTTCGGCGGAAGCAGAGGTTCCGTCGGAATCTCCCGAGCCGGGAAGTCTGGAAGTCTCGGCAGATAGCGCGTCTTAGCTCAACTCACAAATTCAAAAAGGGCGGCTCGTGAGCCGCCCTTCCCAATTTGGACCACTGCCTCAAGCTACCTTGGCTTTGCGCGCGCTCTGGAACACCGAGAATGCTGCGCCTTGGGGATCTGCCAGCACCGCAAATCTTCCCACGTTCTCCATTGAGACCGGGCCGAAGAGCACCTTCGCACCGTCCTGCTTAGCCCTCTCGACGCTTTTGTCGCAATTGGAAGTTTCAAAGTAGAGCAGCCAATGCGGTGGAACGTTGGGATTGCTGTGCTCGGCCGGCGGAATGCCGCCAATGTAATCGTCGCCATTCTTGATGTGCAGGTAGCCGGAAGGGTCTTTTTCATCCTTCTCCAGCTTCCATCCGAAGAGCTTGGTGTAGAACTCGCTAGCGCGAGCTACATCTGGAGTGTTGAGGTCAGCCCAGCAAAATGCTCCATCCGAGTTCCTGGCGCCCGCTTCGCGGGGCTTTGTGGCCTGCCAAAGGCAGAACGTTGCCCGCGTAGGATCCTGCACCACAGCCATACGACCAACATCCATCACGTCGAAAGGTGGAGCGATGACTGTCCCACCCAACTCGCTTACGCGGCGAGCGGAATCATCGACGTTGTCGGTTGCAATGTAAATCATCCAATGTGGGGGTACTTTGTGTTCCAGCTGATCTTTGCGCAGCGTGTACGCAGCTGCCGCGTCTTGTCCATCGAGTTTGAACATTGAATAGAATTCGTCGGGCCCCATGGGCGCGTCATCGACGGTCCAGCCAAAAAGGTCCATGTAGAACTTCTTGGCGGCCTTCTGGTCGGTGGTTCCGAGTTCCATCCAGCAGAAAGAGCCTGGCTTGGGTGTAGTTGTCGTTGTCATGGCGCGAAAGTATAAATCTGTGGCAGACGAGCGGAGAGTAAAAACTTCCTTAATTCGGATCAGCGGGACGAAAGCGCGTGGAGTGGGGATTAGCTGTGCTGATCTTTGGCCAACTTGCATAACTGAGCGACTGTTTCAATCACGCTTCGATTCTGGAAGAGTCGTATGCCAGCAATTCCGGAGGCCCCAGCTTTGAGGCAATCGACCACGTTTGCAGCAGTTACCCCTCCCAGAGCGACAATCGGCATGGGAAGTTCGGCAGCGCCAGCTCTGTGGCAGACTTCTTCCAGACCGACTAGTCCCGTTGCAGCTAATGCGTTATCTAACTTCTCAAATACCGGACCATAGACGGCAAAATCCGCGCCCTGCCCTGCGGCGACTAATACGTCATGGACGGTATGGCAGGAAACACCGATGACCGGAGACGAGACTCCGGCTTGAATGAAGACAACTCGTGCATCCGCGGCCGATAGATCGTCGGAACGCAGATGCACGCCATCTGCGCCGCATGCGATTGCTGCATCTATCCGCGAGTTAATGAGCAAGCGTGTCCGCACGCGTGACGCGCCAGCTGGGCTGACGGTATGGACGATCGTGGCCACGCGACTTCCCAATTCGACCAGCTCGCGGGCGGTAAGGTCCTTCTCTCGCAGCTGAATGGCATCAACACCCGCGTTCGCTGCTGCCGAAACACGGTCAAGGAGCAGGCGCACGCTCTCATCGTGGTTGGTGGAAAGCTGTCTGCGATCGGTTATGTAGTAGAGAAACAAGCCTCGACCTTACCAGAACCTAAATTCGCGGGATGCATCTTTGCTGCCTACTAATCGATTCGCTAAGGACACAACCCCAACCAAAGAACGATAATGGAGGCGATCGCTTCATCATCGATATGGCTTATAGACTGTCGACCCGCAAACTGCCGAGCTTGACCCCGATTCTCATGTGTTTGCTGTCGTCTCTAACGGCGGCTCAAACTGGAACGAACGCTCAGAAGTCAACCAACCCAGCGGTTTCGACATTCCTCGCCAACTCCAGGCTTGTACAGATCGACGTGATTGTTCTAGCTGGAAGCGGTCGTGCAATTACCGGTCTCAAGCCGAGCGACTTCAAGCTTTTCGAGGACGGTAAGTCCCAACAGATACGCTCGTTTGACGCGCATGAAACAAAGCCCACTCGGCAGCCGCAAGAACCGTTTCATCTGCCACGACACCAATACACGAATGTCCCAGTAGACGAGCCTCGTGGTCCTCTCACGGTCATACTTTTCGACACACTGAATACACCAACGCTCGACCAATCTGCGGCGCGTCGTCATCTGCTCGAGTTTCTTAAGACGCTGCCGTCTGGCCAACAAACGGCGTTGTTCACCCTGGGCACGCGTCTGCGAATGGTTCAGACCTTTACCGGACAATCAGACGTTCTGGTAGCCGCCGCACAAAGAGTTCTGTCGAGCCAATCTCCGCTGCTTACTACCGAAACGGAGCATCAGCGAAATGAGGACGAGCTCATCTACCGCGAGCGGATGACCACTCCGACTGTGACCGGACCAGGCTCAGGTGCGGCGCCGCAAGCGCCGCAGGATTCGGAACTCCTGGCAGGAACAACTGCGAGGTTGCGCGACGCTCTCACCACCCAGGAGCAGTACCAGATTACCCGGCGAGTCGGAATCACCTTGAGCTCACTCGTGGAGATGGCAGCCATGCTGCAGGGCTATCCCGGGCGCAAGAACCTTCTCTGGGTCTCGGGAACCTTTCCGTTCAGCTTTGGGCCAAATCCATTCATCCGTTCCGAGCAGCACGATCGCAGTAACTTCGATGTTGCTGTCCATCAAGCCACTTCGCTGCTGTCGGCAGCGCAGGTGGCGGTGTACCCCATTGATGCCACTGGCCTTCGGACTCACGGCATCGATCTAACCAACACCGGCGAAAGCATGACCGGGTTCGACTCCAGCACGCAGATGCCACGCATGAATGCCGGATTTGCACGCCAGATGCAGGAAGAAAGTGACGCGCAAACCACAATGGACGAGATTGCCGAGCAGACCGGAGGCAAGGCCTTCTACGGAACCAACGGCCTCAAGACGGCGATGCAGCGCAGCGTTGACCAGACATCGTGCTACTACACGATTGCATACGCTCCGGAAAGTCAGGATTGGAATGGCAAATTTCGTCATATCAGCGTAAAAACCGAGCGCGCTGGAGCAACGTTGCAGTACCGGCGCGGCTATTACGCTTTTCCCGAACCGGAGCACACGCCTCAGGAATCGACTATGAAGCTGGCAGCAGCCATGCGTCCTGACATGCCGGACTCGACCGCCCTCTACCTAAAGGCGCAAGTGCTGCCCCCAGACTCGGATCATCACTCAGTTCGAATCACGTACCTCGTCCATCCGCAGCAAATCACATTTACTGACGCGCCCGAAGGTCGCAAGCACGCACTTGTCGACCTGCTCGCGGTCGTTTGGGACCGGAATGGGAAGGATATCGGACACTCTGCCGACACAATCGACGCCACGCTTACGCAGAGCGAATACCAGAAGGTTGTTCGCGCCGGACTGCAGGCATCGCAAGAGGTTGCCGTGAAGCCCGGCGCTTATCGCGTAAGAGTTGGCGCCGTTGATCGTCTAAGTCAGCAGGTAGGGACTATTGACGTCCTGCTGTCTCCACCTTCTTCGACGAAATAGCTCATAATCCGGTCGGCGATTGGTCTTCATCGCCTTGTCTCTGCTGAGGCTTGGGCAGTTCCTTCTCGATCGGCTTGCGCGGGAACATCTGGTCGCGCATGGCGGCATTGTAGACGAAGTCTGCAACAATCACCGCGATCTGACGCAGATCTTCGAACTGCAGCCGGTCATAGACGTCCATGTTGGAATGATGAGTTCTCGTCTCATATTCGATTGGATCCTGGATGAACTGGAATCCCGGGATACCAACTGCATCGAACGAAAGATGATCCGTGCCACCGGTGGAGCGCATCGTTAGCGTGTCCATGCCGAGATCTTTGAACGGACGCATCCATGCCTCGAAGATCGGCTGCGCTCCGGCGTTCTCCTGCATGTATAGGCCGCGGATCTTCCCGGTTCCATTGTCGATATTGAAATATGCAGACACCTTCGCCTGCTCGGGTTTTACTGTCATGGGTCCAGCCTCGCGACGTCGCAGGGTCGGCATCCCTTGCATCTGCGGCGTATCGATCGGTGGACGCGACCCAAAATGGTGCTGCACATACCACTGCGAGCCCAGCAATCCCTGCTCTTCTCCGCTCCACAATCCGATGCGAATCGTGCGACGCGGCTTTACTGCAAGCGACTGCAGAATCCTTACTGCCTCTATCATCACAATACTGCCGGCGCCGTTATCTGTCGCACCCGTTCCTGTATGCCAGGAATCGAGGTGGGCTCCTAGCATCACGACTTCGTCTTTCTTGTCCGTGCCGGGGATTTCGGCGATGGTGTCGTACTGCTCATCGGCATCGGACCAGTTGCTCTTTACGTTGATCTCGAGTTGCACTGGAGTCTTTTGTTCCAGCAGACGTGCAACGCGATCCCATTGTTCGACTGCAAGCGTCAGTTGCGGCACCGTAGCCTGTGCCTCATTCTTGCGATAGGGACCACCCGATTGCACGAAGACAGTTCCTCCGCCCTCTGCGCCGCGCCCATGATCGATCACTGCGAGCGGTTTTTCTTCATTGAAAAACTGATTCAGATCGCGCTGGAACTGCTGCCGTCTTTGCTGCTCCTGCGGATTAAACTGCCGTTCATTCGGAAGCTCGTAGTTCGCTACATCTGCCAACGACTTCTCCGTGTACCGCTCGTATGGTGACTCCACGATCGGCTTTACCTCCGCCGGATCGCCGAAAATCACGATCTTGCCCGCCAGCTTGCCTTTGTATTTGTCGAAATCCTGCTTGGTTTTAATGATCGCGCGAACACAATCACCGTGAATCGCGCCATCCGTACCAGGCGTCCAGGCTTTGGGATAAGCAATGAACGTCTGGATATCCGGCGACAGCATGCGCACATTTACGTACTCGTTCCACCAGCCGCGACCAAAAGGCCCCCAGGCTTCCAGGTGAGAATTGACCAACCCGAATTTCGTTAATTCATCACGCGTCCATTCGTTAGCGCGCTTCATGTTGGGTGATCCGGTAAGCCGCGGACCAATGTTTTCCAGCAAACCTTCCGCAATGTCTTTGATCTTTGAGTTGCGAAAACCTTCGTAGCGGATCTTCGTAACCATATCGAGATCCACCTTTTCTTGAGTTTGTGAGAAGGCAAGCGCGGAGAAGAACAGGAGTGAGCAAACCACTAAACAGCGGGTCGCGAATTTCAAAAGATGACCTCCAGCGAGATTCAATTTTTGGGATCGTTGGTTCGCGCCTGCCTGTTGACGCTCACCTGGGAACTCTGCAGCCGATAAGGTGCAGCTAGGAATATTACCAGCCCTCGCGGGACGAAACGGTGCGCGCCAGCAATCGGAGGCACGATGATGCAGCCCAGGATCAAAACCGTCGGCGGTAGCGGAGCGCGAACAACCACAACCTCTACTTGGGCGTCAGGATCGCTGGTACAAAACCGACTATTTGCGGTTGCCGAGTCGCCAGCGCAAAGCGCGTAATTCCGGGTAGCCAAGTGGGGTACGCTCTGGCTTGCGTGGAAAACGAATTGAGAACTGTAGGTGTGGCACTGGTGCTTGCACTTATACCGGCAAGATAAGCTCTGCAGATCGTGGAAGTCCACGCACAAGATGGCATTTCGTAACCTCTCCCAGCTCCGCAACCATACTGTAAAATTCGGATAGATGTCGCAAACTGCCCAGGTTGAGCCGCGCCCAGCCGCAGAAGTCGTGCGTAGCGCACATGTAGCGCAAGCCCCAAACGGCGTTTGCTACGCCCTGGTGGGCGAGAACACGATCAGCACCGAGGATGTTGAGCGCGCGGTAGGAGCTGTTCCTCCGGCCATTGCGGCAGCATTGCAGCGCAAAGCCTATTATTTCGTCCCATTAACCGTGGGCGAAGGCGACGATACCCGCATCGCCGACCGCTACGACAGCGAACTCAGCGACCGCGCCGTCTGCCATCGCAACTACAACGTGGGCGGCTCGCAGTGCGTCTTCATCTCGACGCGGGTAATGGACGACAAGTTCTCCGTGGCCTTCGAGTTCTTCATCAACGTCGGCCACGCGTTCGTGGAGAAAGCAGGAGTATCTGAGGAGTTTGCCGTAATTGTCTGGAAGCAGGCAGAAAGCAACGTCCGCGGAGAGAGCAGCATGGACGCCTTCGAACTCCGCAAGTTAGCCACCAGTAACTCCGGCGATCGCGAGAAGGCCCGCCACGAGTACCTGAACGCCACCTTCGCCGACGCCATCGCCGTTTATCTGCTTTCACTCGCGGTTGACGTCGACTACTACGACCTGCGCGAACGCGATTACCCGCTATTAGCCCCCGGTCCGTTAGCCGAACGCCTTCGCAAGTGCTCGGAACTGTTTCCGCCAAATCCCGGATACGAGTTCGCCATTCACTACCGCCGCCGCTAGAAGGTCGCTCAGACCCCCCGGCGTTGTGCTCCCATTAGCTGCCCTGCGCATTATCCTCAAAATTGCTCCCCGAATTGGGACGAATTTGATAGGCGCTGCCATCGGGCTTCCTCTCATTCCGCAACTTCTTAATGACCTTCATCTGGCGCAGATCGACAACTCCGACGGTGTTATCGCCGGCGTTTGAGGTACAGAACTTTTTCGTTTCGGGAACATATTCGACGCCTTCCGCGCCCGGAGTGTCGGTGACCGTGACAACAAACTTTGTTGGTTCGAAGGTCAATAACGTAGGTTTGTCCCGCTGCCAGATGTGCCGAGATCAGGTAATGTTCGTCGGCTGCGATGGTCAAGTAATCGACCCGCTTTCCGGCGGGGCCCGGCAAATCGAATTCGGCCACTTTTTTTCAACGTAGCCGCGGGTGATTTCTGAGCCGATCCACGCAATCCGACGGCGGTGACGATAAGCACCACGACTAGCAGCCGTTTCTGGATTGAACTTCCCATTGAGCCTCGCAAACCCTTGCTCCTAAGTCTTCTTATCTGAACTCTCTTGCGCTCTTACCGCAGTACCAGGCTTGAGTTCATCGGTGCCCCGCGTCGACACAAGGTCGCCTTCGTGCAAATCACCAAAGACTTCGACCCACTTTCCTGAAGATATGCCTGTTTGAACATCAATCCATTCTGTCTTGTTGTCGCGCACCCGAATGACAAAGGTCTTTTCATTCGTATGTGCAACCGACGAGGCGGGAACGAATAATGTCGGTTGCGGCCGTTGCACGGGCCAGTCCACTTCGGGATACATCCCGGGAGCGAGACGCCCTGATGAGTTCGCGACATCTAACTCTACAGGCATCGTACGTGTCTTTACGTCCAACGAATCGGCCACCCGGGCAATGGTGCCTGTAAATTTCTCGCCGGGGAATGCGGGAACTGCGAAAGAGACCTTCGCATTCTTCACCGTGCCGGATACATAGTTTTCCGGAATCGGGAGCACCAGTCGCAAACGGGACACTTTCTCGATGCGCACCATTGGTTCGCTTCCGTTTGGCCCCACGAGCGCGCCCGGATGCACATTTCTCTCGGTCACTACGCCGTCGAACGGCGCCTTAACGCGCAGGTAGGACTCAATCTCAGCGATCGAATTCGAGGCGGCCTTCGCGGCCTCTACATTGCGCTCAGCAGCGCTCAGCCGGGCACGGTCTGCTTCCGTCGTCTGCTGCGCGACTTCCAAGTCGTTCCCAGCAACTACACCCGGAGTGGCAGCCGCTGATTTGAGTTTCGTAAACGTACTCTGGTCCGACGCTAGCTTAGCTTCAGCTTCGGCTCGCTGAGCTTCTGCTTGCTGCAGCTTCGACTGGGATTCTTGCTTTTGCGAGGCGATCTCTGGCGCTTCGAGACGCACAATCTCTTGCCCGCTTTTCACGTGCGAACCGCGATCTACGCCAATCCACCGCACAAAAGCCGTCACCTTTGGATACACGGCAACAGCCTCGTAGGGGGTGAACTCCCCCGGCAGTTGGACAGTCAGTGAAAGTTTTTGAGAGATCACTCTCGTGACATCTATCGTCGGCGCAGCGTTGCTACCGCTCTGCTGAGCACCGGACCGAGAAGGACTGCTTTCGAATGATGCGCATGAGAGAGACAGCGCGATCGGCGGAACGAGAAACACAAGTCTGGCAATGAGAGCTGATTTTCTTCGCTTCACGCCTTTCATTTGCGTTCCTCCGCGTGTCTGCTCTCGGGGTCGTCAGGATCCAGTGATGGCGATCCCGCATGAGCTTTCTGCTGCATTAGAGAGAACACTGAAGGAAGGATGAGGAGAGTGGCGGCTGTGGCAACGATCAGACCTCCGATCACGGCCCGTCCAAGCGGCGCGGTCTGCTGTCCCCCTTCTCCGATACCAAGAGCCACGGGGATCATGCCGAAGGTCATAGCCATTGCTGTCATCAGAATGGGTCTCATGCGCGTGCGAGCAGCTTCAATCGCAGCATCCTTTGCTGACGCGCCTTCGCGGCGATGCCTATCAGCAAAGACCACCAGCAAGATGGCATTGGCGACGGCCACGCCGATGGCCATAATCGCTCCGATGAAGGATTGAATATTCAATGTAGTACCTGTGAGCAGCAGGCTGAGGATCACTCCGCAGATCACTGCAGGAACAGTAGAAACCACCACCAGCGGCAGCCGCACCGACTCGAAATTGGCTGCCAACAGCAGGTAAATCACAACGACCGCAACCAGCAGTCCTGCGCCCAGGTTTATGAGTGTGTCCCGCAGCGGTTGAATTTGTCCGCGTACTTGCACGGTTGTAGCTTGCGGGAGCTTGCCCGCGCGTGCAATCGCTGACTGAATCTGATTCGCAATGTGTCCAAGATCCTGTCCTGCAATGTTCGCGGTCAGCGTAACCATCCTTTGTCCATTCAGACGGTGATACTCGCCGACGATGGTTCCGTACGAGACTCGGGCTACGTCTCCAAGCAGAGGGTGTGCGCTGGACCCGGGCGCGACGGGAATTGTCTCAAGACTCTGGAGCGATGTGGTTCGGGCTGGTGGAACCTGGACTTGAACCTGGAATCCAACTCCCGTTCTGGGATCGGCCCAGTAATTGGGCGTAACCAAGCGGCTGGATGATGTGCTGGTGAGGAATGCTTGTCCTACTTGCTGCACGGTAACGCCCATTTGTCCTGCGCGCGCTCGATCGACATCGACATTGATGCTTGGATAGTCCAGCGGCTCATCGACCTGAAGATCACGCAGACCGCGAATGTGACTGAGTTCCTGGCGTATCTTCTCGGAAAACTGGCGAGTTGCAGCGAGGTCATTGCCGGTAATGCTGACTTCGATTGGGGTCGGCGCCCCAAAATTCATAATCTGACTAACGATGTCTCCGGCTTCAAATGAGAATTGCATTGCGGGGAATTCGCCAGGCAAGGTCTTGCGCAAGTTTTCTTCAAGATCTTCTACGCTGATCGGGGAGCCCGGTTTTAGCGAAACGCGGAGCAAGCCCTCATGCTGTCCGCTCGTCCAAAGAAAGATTGTGTTGACCGGATAACTAGGAGGCTGAACTCCTATGTAGTCCAGGGTCGAAGCGACATTCGAACGCCCGGCAGTCCGCACCACAGCGTCCAGAACATGGAGTCCAGCAACTTCGGTATCCTCAACTTCCGTGCCAATCGGCGCGCGAAAACGAAGTTGCAGTTGACCGGCGGGAACGCGCGGGAATATGGCGCGGCCAATTCTCGGCCCAATGAGGCCAATCACCAACAGCGCAACCGCTGCATATGCGCCAAGCAGAATCCAGCGATAGGACATCAGTTTCTCGAGCGTTCGACCGAGATGATCGCGAAGCTTCGCCAAGATTGTGCCCTCGTTGCTGTGACCGCCCTCGCCCGATGGACGCAGAATCCAGACCGAGAGCACTGGAACAAAGGAGCTGGCCAACAAATACGAGGCCATCATCGCGAATGCTACGGACAGCGAGAGTGGCACAAACAGCGATTGCGTGACACCCTTCATGAAGAATGAAGGGATAAACACGGCAAGAATCGAGAGCATCGCGAGCAAGCGTGGAACGATCACCTCGGTACTTCCATCGAGAACAGCGCGACCGATAGATGTGTTTCCTGCCAACCGGCGATGAATGTTTTCTACGGCGACCGTGGCTTCATCGACAAGAATGCCGACCGCGAGCGCCAGGCCTCCGAGCGTCATAATGTTTATGCTTTGTCCGGCGCCCCACAAAGCTACGACCGCTGTGATCAACGCGAATGGAATCGTGGCAATCACAATCAGAGAGCTTCGCCAATCCCGCAGGAAAAGAAGAACCGCGGTCCCGGTTAAGAGCGCGCCTAGAATCGCTTCGCGCAGGACCGACGAGAGCGCGTTGCGAACGTACACCGATTGATCGAGTTCGAAGCTAATTCTTACGTCACCCGGAACGACAGATTGAAGGCGTGGGAGATTCTGCTTTACTCCATTCACAACGTCGAGCGTGGAGGCATCGGCACGTTTGGTGACCGGGATGTAAACGGTTCGCTTGCCATTGAAGTGAGCGTAGCCGGTGAGAATGTCAGCGCTGTCCTCCACGGTGCCTACATCGCGTAGGAATACGGTTGGTCCAGAACCAGTGCGAAGCGGCAAATCTCGTAGCTCTTGCGGATTCGTGACTACGCCGTTCACTGGAGTAATGCGTAGCAGCCCGTCGCTGCGAACATTGCCGGAAGGAATAATGGTGTTGCCCGAGCTGACGGCCCTCACCACCTCTTCGGGAGACATATGGAATCCGCGCATCCGGTCGGGATCGACGTTGATAACGATTGTGCGCTGGTTTCCTCCGAATGGTGGAGGCGCGGAAACTCCCGCGATGGTGGCAAACAAAGGACGCACACGATTCAGAGCCAGATCCTGAATCTCCTTCGCGCTCCGATCCTGGCTTGAAAAGACGAGATACCCGACCGGTACACTTCCAGCATCAAAGCGCATCACAAACGGCGGAACGGTCCCGGTGGGCATGAAGGCGCGAGCACGATCTACATATCCAATCGTCTGCGCCGCCGCTTGCGCCATGTCAGTTCCGGGATGGAACGTCAGTTTGAGCAGCCCAACATTCTGAATGGACTTCGATTCAACCGACTGGATGCCGGTGATGTAGAGGAAGTGGTACTCGTAGTAATAAACAAGAAATCCTTCCATCTGCGCTGGATCCATCCCTCCAAAAGGCTGAGCGACGTAGATGACTGGCAGGTTGAGCCGAGGGAATATATCGATCGGCATCCTGGTGATGGCCAAAATAGAACAGAGCGCGATCGACACCAAAGCCACGATGACGCTGATCGGGTGGCGTAACGCGGTACGGATGAGCCACATCTCAGCGACCTCCCATCGGGGTTTTACGGACTTCATCCAAAAACGGCGTGAAATCGCCTTGTGCGGCTGAGAGCGACACTAGAGCGCGCCATGCATTCAGCTTTGAGGCGGCATCGTCGCTTTCCGCGCGAATAAGCAGGCTTTGTGCGTCGCTGACTTCGATCACATTGGTGAGAGCGGCTTGATAACGTGCTCGTGCCTGAGATTCAGTATCCCTTGCGGCTTGGAGTTCAGTGGGAGTTGCATGCGCGATTGCAATTGCACCTTCAAGTCGAGC